>Ga0209792_1001529_pt1 | contig 11008 bp, 12 predicted proteins | sample EBPBio142005_DNA_FD_185860 | JGI IMG/M metagenome (GOLD analysis project Ga0209792, IMG submission 185860) | Wastewater treatment Type I Accumulibacter community from EBPR Bioreactor in Madison, WI, USA - Reactor 1_6/14/2005_ DNA (SPAdes)... | ecosystem: Engineered > Bioreactor > EBPR >...
GCTCGCCACGACGAACTGATGGTCGCAAATCAAAGCATCAGGGGGGTCAAAATTGGACGCCGATTCCCCGGCTTAGGGGGTCAATTTTGCACGCCGATCCACACCCGTCTACAGATTCGAACGAAGCACCATGTTCACCCGACGTGGTCGTGGAACCCGCATCATTGTCGAGGGACCGGGATCCAAAGATGCCGATGCCAGTCTCGTCGACCTCATTGGCAGATCACACTGCTTCCTCGCCCGGCTGACCGACGGGAGCTGTTCCTCCATCAAGGAACTGGCGGCAGTGCTGGAGATCCATCCTGCCGACATCAGCCGCATCCTGCCGCTGGCGTTCCTCGCGCCATCGATCGTCGAGCAGATCCTCAACGGCACCCAGCCAGCGAACCTGACGCCGGCCCAACTCCGGCGGAGCATAGACATTCCGGCAGACTGGTCGAAGCAGTGCGCCGTCATCTTCCAATAGCTGACCGATTGCTATTCAACATTTGCTTCGGCGTTCTCTCTGCGCCTGGCATTCCCACCCACAATGTCGCTGGCGTCGCTGCACGAGGGCCTGGACTGATGCGCCTTGCTATGCTGCCACTATCAGCCAGGGCAGCATTCCAACCATCATCCATGCATCGGCATGATGCACATGCATCACATCGCAAAACGCGTGGAACGGCCAAATGCCCCACAGAGACACGAGGCCGGAAATAGCCCGAGACGCGGGAAACGAGGCATGTCTCCGCCACGCGATGCCGACCAGCGGTTGCTAAGCCACGGAAATGTCGACGTTATTGCGAGAAAGCTACTTCCCGCGGTTCGCTGGAAGGATGTTTGGTGGAGCCAATCGGAATCGAACCGACGACCTCTTGAATGCCATTCAAGCGCTCTCCCAACTGAGCTATGGCCCCACGTCCGGCGAACCGGAAAACGGCGCTTTGGGCGGCACCGCGATGACGGCGGCTTCTAGACCGCCATCAAGACAATATCAAGCACCCAATCGCCGCACCTGCAGCGTCGAGCGTTACGCTTCGTCGTCGTCCTCGCCGCCGACGCCGATGATGTCGGCGACGTCGTCCTCTTCCTCTTCCTCATCGGGCAGGAAGGTGTCGTCTTCCTCGTCGTCGAGGTCGACATCGTCGTCGTCGATATCCGGCAGATCGTCCGAGCCGCCCTTGGCGTCGTCGTCCGCCTCTTCGAGCGACACGATCTCGGGCGAATCGTCTTCGGCGTCGATTTCCTTCTCGGCTGCCTCGTCATCCTCTTCGAGGGCCGTGATGGCGGTCGATTCGAAATAGGACCGGGGATAGCTCTTGCCCGTGTAGGGCGACACGATCGGATCCCGGTTCAGATCGTAGAATTTGCGGCCGGTTTCGGGATCGACCCGTTTGGTGCCGAGTTCTGCTTTTGCCATTAGCCTCGTCTCGATGGTGGGCGTCCCCTTAATCAGAGAATCCAACCCTGTCAAAGGCAAATCCCGGCCCGTTTGACGCAGTTCTCCCACCTTCCTGCCCGGGGCGTTTCCAGAGGTGACGCGGCCGATCCGCCATGCTAGGGAAAAAGCGCACCAACGACCACAGCGGCGCCTGATCCCGCGAGGACGCGACCGCACATTTCCAGGACATTGCCATGGCGCACGACGCCACACCACAACCTGCGACCGCGCGGCGTTCGCGCTCGCTTGCCGGAACCGTCCGGATTCCCGGCGACAAATCCATTTCCCATCGTTCGCTCATGTTCGGCGGCTTGGCTTCTGGTGAAACACGCATCACCGGCCTGCTCGAGGGCGAAGACGTGCTGCGCACCGGCGAGGCGATGAAGGCGTTCGGCGCCAGGATCGAGCGCAATGGCGACGAATGGGTCGTGCAGGGCGTCGGCAATGGCTGCCTGCTCGAACCGGACGCCCCGCTTGATTTCGGCAATGCCGGCACCGGCTCGCGCCTCACGATGGGGCTTGCCGGCGTCTACGACATGCCGACGACCTTCGTCGGAGACTCCTCCCTGTCGAAGCGGCCGATGGGCCGGGTGCTCGATCCGCTGCGCCTGATGGGCGTGCAGGTCAAATCCGCCGCCGGCGATCGCATGCCGCTGACGCTGCGCGGGCCGAAGACGGCCGCGCCGATCGTCTACCGCGTGCCGATGGCCTCGGCGCAGGTGAAGTCGGCGGTGCTGCTTGCCGGCCTCAACGCGCCCGGCGTGACGACCGTCATCGAACCCGTTATGACGCGCGACCATACCGAAAAGATGCTGCGCGGCTTCGGCGCCGCGCTCAGCGTCGAGACCGATGCCGACGGCGTGCGCACCATCCGCATCGAGGGCAGGGGCAGGCTGACCGGCCAGACCATCGCCGTGCCGGGCGACCCGTCGTCCGCCGCTTTCCCCCTGGTCGCCGCGCTGGTCGTGCCGGGTTCCGACGTCACGATCGAGAACGTCCTGCTCAACCCTACGCGCACCGGCCTGATCGCGACCTTGCAGGAAATGGGCGGCCAGATCGAAGTCATGCGCCGCCGCAATGCGGGCGGCGAGGACGTTGCGGATTTGCGCGTGCGCGGCTCGGAATTGAAGGGCGTCACGGTGTCCGCAGGGCGCGCGCCCTCGATGATCGACGAATATCCGGTGCTCGCCGTGGCGGCATCCTTCGCCGAGGGCGAGACGCTGATGCAGGGGCTGGACGAGCTGCGGGTCAAGGAATCGGATCGGCTTGCCGCTGTCGCCAATGGCCTCAAAGCCAACAATGTCGACTGCGAGGAAGGCCACGACTGGCTGGCCGTGCGCGGCGCGCCGGAGGGTAGGGGTCTCGGCGGCGGAACCGTCGCAACCCATCTCGACCACCGCATCGCGATGGCGTTCCTCGTCATGGGGCTTGCGGCGGAACATCCGGTCACGGTGGACGACCGCGCCATGATCGCTACGAGCTTTCCGGAATTCATGGACCTGATGACGGGTCTGGGGGCGGAGATTGAATGAGATGAACAAGGTCGCAATGATCGTCGGTGGCGGTTCGGGCATGGGCGCGGTGGCCGCGCGCCGTCTGGCGGCGGATGGTTTCGCAGTCGCGATCCTGTCGTCGTCCGGCAAGGGCGAGGCGCTGGCGAAGGAACTCGGCGGCGTCGGCGTCACCGGGTCGAACCAGTCGAACGACGATCTGAAGCGGCTGGTCGATGCCGCGATGGAAAAGTTCGGTCGCATCGACGCGCTGGTGAACAGCGCAGGCCACGGTCCGCGCGCGCCGCTGCTCGATATCACCGACGAGCAGTGGCATGATGGCTTCGATGTGTATTTCATGAACGTGGTGCGCGCCGTGCGCCTCGTCGCGCCGGTGATGGTGGCGCAGAAGGGTGGCGCGATCGTCAACATCTCCACCGCCTGGGTCGCCGAGCCTGCCTCCATGTTCCCGACCTCGGCGGTCGCCCGCGCCGGGCTTGCCGTCTATACGAAACTCTTCGCCGACCAGTATGCGGCCGACAATGTGCGCATGAACAATGTGCTGCCGGGCTGGATCGACTCGCTGCCGCAGACCGATGAACGCCGCGCCGGCGTGCCGATGCGGCGCTACGGCACCTCCGACGAGATCGCGGCGACGATTGCCTTTCTGTGCTCAGATGGCGCCGGCTACATCACGGGCCAGAGCATAAAGGTCGATGGCGGTCTGATGCGGAGCGTCTGAAAAATGCCTCTCCTCATCGCAATCGACGGCCCCGCGGCATCCGGTAAGGGCACGCTCGCCCGCCGCTTGGCGGACTACTACCACCTGCCGCATCTGGATACCGGGCTGACCTACCGCGCCGTGGCGCACCGGCTGATCACGCACGGCCTGCCGCTCGACAATGTGTCGGCCGCCGAAACAGCGGCGCGGCAGGTCGATCTGTCCAATCTCGACAAGCATGCGCTATCGGCCCATGCGGTCGGCGACGCGGCGTCCAAGGTCGCCGTCCACTCCGGCGTGCGGAAAATCCTGGTCGACAAGCAGCGGGATTTCGCCCGGCAGCCCGGCGGCGCCGTGCTTGACGGCCGCGACATCGGTACCGTCGTCTGCCCGGATGCCGACGTGAAACTCTATATCACCGCCAGCGCGGAGGTCCGCGCCGGCCGCCGCCTGCGTGATATCGAGGGCCGGGGCGGCACGGCCGATCTCGCCGACATTCTGGCCGATATCGTCCGCCGCGACGAGCGCGACATGGGCCGCGAGGATTCGCCGTTGCGTCCCGCTGCCGATGCGCACTTGCTCGACACGTCGGACATGTCTATAGAGGCCGCATTCCGCGCGGCCCGGGCCATCATCGATGGCGTTCTGGCCGATCGGAGCAAGGCCTGACAGGGCCGTGGCCTTTTCCAGACGGATGCCGCACCCTATCTGACCGAAGAACCAGCCTGCCAGCATTCCACTGCGCCGATCGCCGCGTGAGCGGCAAATGGGCTTTTTAGCCCGGAGCGCCGGCAGGCCAACGCAACACGAACCCAGGCGCCCGCCCCACACGAGATGGGGTTTCAGGAGAAAATATGTCTGCAGCAAATCCGAATCGCGATGATTTCGCGAGCATGCTCGAGGAATCGTTTTCCGAGAGCCAGTCCGCCGAAGGATCCGTTGTCCGCGGCGTCATCACGTCCATTGAAAAGGACATGGCCATCATCGACGTTGGCCTCAAGGTGGAAGGCCGCGTGCCTTTGAAGGAATTCGGCGCCAAGGCCAAGGAATTGAAGCCGGGCGACACGGTCGAGGTCATGGTCGACCGCATCGAGAACGCGCTGGGCGAAGCCGTCCTGTCGCGCGAAAAGGCCCGCCGCGAGGAGAGCTGGGTCAAGCTCGAAGAGAAGTTCAACCGCGGCGAGCGCGTCGAGGGCACTATCTTCAACCAGGTCAAGGGCGGCTTCACGGTCGACCTCGACGGCGCGGTGGCCTTCCTGCCCCGCTCGCAGGTTGACATCCGCCCGATCCGCGACGTCACCCCGCTGATGCACAATCCGCAGCCCTTCGAGATCCTGAAGATGGATCGCCGCCGCGGCAACATCGTCGTCTCGCGCCGTACGGTTCTTGAAGAGTCGCGCGCCGAGCAGCGTTCCGAGATCGTCCAGAACCTCGAAGAGGGTCAGGTGGTCGAGGGCGTGGTCAAGAACATCACCGACTACGGTGCGTTCGTCGACCTCGGCGGCATCGACGGCCTGCTGCACGTCACCGACATGGCCTGGCGCCGCGTCAACCATCCGACCGAGATTCTCAACATCGGTCAGACGGTCAAGGTGCAGATCATCCGCATCAACCAGGAAACCCACCGCATCTCGCTCGGCATGAAGCAGCTCGAGTCGGATCCGTGGGGCGACATCGGCTCCAAGTTCCCGATCGGCAAGAAGATCAAGGGCACGGTCACGAACATCACCGACTACGGCGCGTTCGTCGAGCTGGAGCCGGGCATCGAGGGCCTTATCCACGTCTCCGAAATGTCGTGGACCAAGAAGAACGTCCACCCCGGCAAGATCCTCTCGACGTCGCAGGACGTCGACGTGGTCGTGCTCGAGGTCGATCCGTCCAAGCGCCGCATCTCGCTCGGCCTCAAGCAGACGCTCGAGAATCCGTGGGAAGCCTTCCAGCGCGACCATCCGGTCGGCAGCCAGGTCGAGGGCGAGGTCAAGAACAAGACCGAGTTCGGCCTGTTCGTCGGCCTCGACGGCGACGTGGACGGCATGGTCCACCTCTCCGATCTCGACTGGACGAAGCCTGGCGAACAGGCGATCGAGGAGTACCAGAAGGGCCAGATGGTCAAGGCCCAGGTGCTCGACGTCGATGTCGAGAAGGAGCGCATCTCGCTCGGCATCAAGCAGCTCTCGCGCGGTGGTGCGTCCGACGCGGCTTCGGCCGGCGGCGAGCTTCGCAAGAACGCGGTCGTCACCTGCGAGGTCGTCGGCGTGAAGGATGGCGGCATCGAGGTCCGGCTCGTGGAGAGCGGTCTCGACTCGTTCATCAAGCGCTCCGACCTGTCGCGCGACCGTGACGAGCAGCGCCCCGAGCGCTTCGCCATCGGCCAGAAGGTCGACGCGCGCGTCATCGCCTACGACAAGAAGACCCGCAAGGTTCAGGTCTCGATCAAGGCGCTGGAAATCGCCGAGGAGAAGGAAGCGGTCGCCCAGTACGGCTCGACCGACTCCGGCGCCTCGCTCGGCGACATTCTCGGCGCCGCGCTCAAGAAGGGCGGCAACTAAGCTGACGCTTCTTGCCCTCCCCTCAAAGGGGGGGAGGGTCGAGCCGAAGGCCCGGGGTGGGATGCCTGCCTCGTCTTCTCAAAAAAATGCAGAACCCCGCCGGATCGCTCTGGCGGGGTTTTTGTTGATTGCCGGCCGTCCAGCCGCCGCTCCCCGCATTCCCGGATGGGGATAGATTGGCGCCTTTATCCACGGCCTTTCAACCCGCCTTAGAATCACGCCGCCATATCGAAAGGGCGGCGATGGACTGGACTGCGCAGGCCGACATTATCAGACGCATCATCGCGCTTTTGCTCGCGTTGGCCGATCTTGCCGACCGAGCGGCCGCGGCGTCGGGTCAGAAGCGCAGGCGCGTGCTCGCCATTTTGCGGGACGCGGAGATCGTCGCGCAGGTCGCCGCTTCGGCGCGCGAATTGGGCGCGCCGGCGCAATCGGAAATTTACCGCCCCGAGGACGCGGCGGCCGATCGCTGCCTCGACACCTCCGCCGATGCTGCCAATCTGGCGGGGCGCTTGCGGGCTCTGGCTCTTGTCTGGATCGCCCTTCTTGCCTGGATGGAAAGGGCCGGTTGGCGCACGTACTATCAAAAGCCGCGCACGGCGCGCATGCGCGCGATGTCCGTCCACGCGCAAGCGTCGTCGCTCCGGCCCGCGCGGGCGAGAAGCCGCTCGCCGCCGGTGGTCCCATAACGGTTTGCCTTCCCCGATCGTCTTTCCCGTCCTTTGCCTCTGGCGACCATGCGTCACCGGAACCGCATTCGCGCGTCCGCGTTATTCCGCCAAGAGAGGGAATTTTTCCGCAAACCCAGGAGATGCGAAATGAACTGGAATCAGGTCGAAGGAAATTGGGAGCAGTTCAAGGGCAAGGTCCAGCAGCAATGGGGCAAGCTCACGAATGACGATCTCGATGTGATCAAGGGCAAGCGCAAGGAACTCGCCGGCCGTCTTCAGGAGCGCTATGGCAAGGCGCAGGGCCAGGCCGAGCGCGACATTGATGACTGGCTCCAGCAGGGCTGATCCGCCTTACTGATCCGAATGAATCCGGAAGCCCCGTTCGCGGGGCTTCTTCTTTCAGGCGATATGGTGCCGGATCGCCGCGACGATATCCGCATCGACGACTGTTCCTGCTTGACCCGCCTCGAGCGCCGACTGCGCCTTGGCCTGGCCCGGCACATGCATCCCGTAGTCGCGTTCCAGTCGCTGGAGATGGGCATCCAGCCGCCCGGCAAAATCGTCCCCCAGGACGTGCGGCGAAATCGCAAGCACGAAAAGCCCGCTTCCGGGACTCTCGCTCCCATCCGAGAATGATGGCGCGTCGAGCGACCAGTTGGCGCTTGAAAGACCCGCCGCCAGAACCTCCACCATCAGCGCGATATTGGCGCCACGAGCACCGCCGAAAGCCATCAGCGCGCCGCGCATCGCCTCGCTTGGATCGGTCGTTGCATGTCCGTTGGCGTCGATAGCCCAGCCTTGTGGAATCGCCTCTCCGCGCTCGGCTGCGGCGCGGACGTTGACGAAGGCTGTGGCGCTCGATGACTGGTCGATCAGCAACGGTGGGCCGTTTGCGCGCGGCGCGGCGAATGCCAGCGGGTTGGTGCAGAACACCGGTCTGGTCGTTCCCGATCCCGCGAGCAGGGCCGGTCCGTTCGCAGCCGAGAACGCGATCAGGCCGGTTTCCGCCAGCCGACTGGCGAACCAGCCGAGGGCTCCCGCCGTATAGGAGTTTTTCTGGCTGAAGATGGCGACGCCATAGGCGCGGGCGGCGGCGGCGAGATCGTTAAAGCAAAGGTCGAAACCGAGATGAGCGATGCCGCCGCGCGCGTCGCTCTGAATGACCGCCGGGGTAGGGCGGGTGATCTCCGGCTGCGCGGCGCCGTCGATGCGGCCCGCCTTCAATGCATCGAGGTAGTCGATGAAATGCGCGAGCCCGACGCTGCGCTGGCCGGCCGCCTCGGCCGCGACGGTCGCCCGCGCCAGCGATCGCGCCACGGCGTCCGACGCGCCGGTGCTGCGCGCGGCCGACACGCACAGCCGTTCAGCATCCTCGATCGACAGAAGCATCAGACCCTCTCAGCCGAGCCGTGTCGGTATCCGCGCTTCCAGCCGCTTGAACAGGAAGATGATCACGCCGGTGATTGCCATGTAGATCACCGCGAGCAGCAGCAGCGGCTCGTAGATGATGAACGTGTCCTGCCGCACCCGTGACGCGACCGCGTAGATGTCGACCACGGTGATGGCTGCGACCAGCGGCGTCGCCTTGAGCTGGAGCACGGTCTCGCCGGTCAGCGTCGGCAGCGCGCGCTGGATGGCCTGCGGCAGCCAGATGCGGCGGAAGGCCGTGAAGCGGGGCATACCGAAGGCGCGGGCGGCTTCGAGCTGCCCTTTCGGCACGCCGGCGAACGCCCCGCGCATCACCTCTCCCTCATAGGCGGCGAAGGAGAGCGTCAGCGCCAGCACAGCATAAGGCCACGCCTGGCGCAGGTAGGGCCACAGTTCGGACTCGCGGATCCACGGATATTGCGGAAACAGCGAGCCGAGCCCGTAATAGAGGAGGAATATCTGCAGCAGCAGCGGCGTGCCGCGTATGACCGTGCAGAAGGCCCGCGCCGGCGCCGACAGCCACCACGGACCGGTGACCTGAGCAAGTCCGAGCGGAATGGCGAGCATGAAGCCGAGCGCGCAGGTCACGACGAGAATCCAGATCGTGCGCCAGAGCCCTTGCAGCGCCAGGCCATAATAGTTCGGCAGCCAATCCCAGCGCATGAACGTCGCGGCGCATACGACCAGTATCGCCGCGATCGCCATTAGCACCAGCCGGTGCGGCTGCAGCCACGGGCTGCGCGCGGCGAACTCGATGGCGCGGCTGGGCTCGGTGGTCATGCCGGGCCTCCGATCGAGGGCATGCCGCGCCGGGACCACCGTTCGACCCGGGCGATGATCACATTGGAGACAAGCGTGAGCGCAAGATAGAGTGCGCCAGCCGCCAGGTAGAAAGTAAAGTAAGCCTTGGTTGCACCCGCCGCCTGGCGCGTCTCCTGCGTCAGTTCACTGAAGCCGACGATCGCGAGCAGCGCCGTGTCCTTGGTGGCGATCAGCCAGAGATTGGCGAGGCCGGGGATCGCGTAGGGCAGCATGGCTGGCAGGGTAATGCGCCGAAGCATGAGCAAAGGCGGCATGCCGTACGCCCGCGCAGCCTCCAACTGCCCCTGAGGGACGGCGAGGATCGCGCCGCGCAGCACTTCCGTCGCATAGGCTCCCTGCACAAAGCCGAGCACCACGATGCCCGCTGTCAGTCCATTGATGTCGATCCGCGTGTAGCCCAGGGCCTCCAGCAGCCGGTTGATCAGGTCCGCCCCGGCGAAATAGATGAGCAGGATCAGAACCAGTTCGGGCACGGCCCGCACCAGCGTCGTGTAGCCTTCCAGCAGGTCGCGCACCACCGGGCCGCCGTAGAGCTTTCCGTAGGCGCCGCCGGTGCCGATCAGCAGGCCGAGCGCATAGGCGCCCGCGGCGATATAGACCGAGTTCATCAGGCCGCGCAGCAGATTGCCGCCCCAGCCCGGCGGGCTGAGCGCAAGCAGGTCCATGGTCGAGACCTGCAGCAGCGGCGACAGCAGCGCTTCCATGGCGATCCGCCCGACTAGGTTCGGCATCGTGACCTCCCGCCGCGCGGGAGGTCACGGGCGAGGTGCTACCGGACGGGATCAGCCGCCATAGATGTCGAAGTTGAAATACTTCTTCGAGATCTCGTCGTATTTGCCGTTTTCGCGGATCGTCTTGATCGCGGCGCTGAACTTGTCGCGCAGTTCGGTCTCGCCCTGACGGACGCCGATGCCGACGCCGAGGCCGAGCACAGCCGGATCGTCGGCGACATTGCCCTTCATCTCGCAGCAGGCCTTGCCCTGGTCGGACGCGACGAAGGCGTCCAGCGCCATCGAGTCGGCTTGGGTGGCGTCGATGCGCCCGGCAGCCAGGTCGGCGTTCGCCTCGTCCTGCGTCTGGTAAATCTTGATCTCGGCGGCCGTCGCGCCGAAGTGTTTCTTCACATAGGCCTCGTGGATGGTCGAAACCTGTACGCCGATGATCTTGCCCTTGAGACCTTCCGGTGTCGGCTTGATATCGCCGCCCTTGGCGGCCGCGATGCTGGCCGGCACGTTGTAATATTTATCGGAGAAGTCGATCGACTTCTTGCGTTCCTCGGTGATCGACATCGAGGCGGCGATGGCGTCGATCTTCTTGGTCGTCAGCGCCGGAATGATGCCGTCCCACTGGGTCGCGACCAGTTCGCATTGAAGCTTCGCGGCTTCACACAGCGCATTGGCGATTTCCACTTCCCACCCAACCCATTTGCCTGACGCGTCGAGCGAGGCGAACGGCGGATAGGGTTCGGCCGCCACGGAAATCTTGATGGCCTGCGCCGATGCGACGCTGGCGAATGCCGTCAGGGCCGCTGCGAGTGCGGCCGATGCGAGATATGTCTTCATTGCTCTTGCTCCCATTTCACGTTTATTCCATCGGCCGTCATTTCTAGCTGACTGACCGGATGAACTGTTTCAGCCGCTCGGATTTCGGCGCCCCAAACACCTGGTCCGGCGGACCCTCCTCCTCGACAATGCCATTGTGGAGGAAGACCACATGCGTCGCGACCTCGCGCGCAAATTTCATCTCATGCGTCACCAGCACCATTGTGCGCCCCTCGTGCGCCAGGTCGGCGATGACCCGCAAGACCTCGCCGACAAGCTCCGGGTCGAGCGCCGAGGTCGGCTCGTCGAACAGCATGACGCGCGGCTGGATGGCGAGCGCCCGCGCGATCGCGCCGCGCTGCT
>Ga0209792_1001531_pt1 | contig 10996 bp, 15 predicted proteins | sample EBPBio142005_DNA_FD_185860 | JGI IMG/M metagenome (GOLD analysis project Ga0209792, IMG submission 185860) | Wastewater treatment Type I Accumulibacter community from EBPR Bioreactor in Madison, WI, USA - Reactor 1_6/14/2005_ DNA (SPAdes)... | ecosystem: Engineered > Bioreactor > EBPR >...
GGAGGCTGCTGCCGAGGTCGAGGAGACCCCGGAGGCCGTCGTCAGCGACGGTGCCGTCGAGGAGGCTCCGGCTCCCGAGGCCGCCGACGAGGCTCCTGCCGCCGGTGACGTCGTCGAGACGCCCGCCGACGAGGCCGCCGAGGCTCCCGCGGACGAGGCCTAGGTCTTGCTCGCTCCCGCGCTCGAGCACCTGGTCAAGGGGATCGTCGATCACCCCGACCAGGTGCAGGTCGTCGCGAAGAACTCCCAGCGCGGCGAGGTTCTCGAGGTGCGCGTGCATCCCGACGACCTCGGTCGCGTGATCGGTCGTGCCGGTCGCACGGCGAAGGCGCTCCGCACGCTGATCACGGCACTCGCCGACGGTCGTCGTGTGCGCGTCGACGTCGTCGACACCGACTTCTAGGCTGTGTCTGCCCAGAAAGCCCCCCAGCCGCCCAACACGCAGTTGCGGGTGGGACGGCTCACCAAGGCCCACGGGCTCAAGGGCGCCATCAAGGTCGAGCTGTACACGGATGCCCCGGAGCGGCGTTTCGTTCCGGGCGCCGTGTTCGCGCTCCAGGTGCCGGTCGAGTCGCCGTGGCATGGCAAGACCATCGAGCTGTCCGAGCTCAAGTGGTACAACAGCCACCCGGTCGCCTTCTTCAAGGACGTCTCGGACCGCACCGCGGCCGAGTCGCTCATCAAGGCGATCCTCTGGATCGACCAGGATCTCGACGAGCCCTCCGACGAGGAGGACGCGTGGTTCGACCACCAGCTGGTGGGCCTCGAGGTGCTGCGTGATGGTGTCCGCGTGGGTACCGTGAGCCAGATCGACCACCTCCCCGCCCAGGACCTCCTCACGATCTCGACGAGCTCGGGTGACGTGCTCGTGCCCTTCGTGAAGGCGATCGTGACATCCGTCGACATCGAGGCCGGAACGATGACCGTCGACCCGCCGGCGGGACTCTTCGAGGAGCTGCCCGACGAGGAGCAGCCCGAGCCCGCCCCGGCCGAGTAGCCGCATCCGCCGCGCACGCGATGTGCGCATAGCTCCCGGCCGCGGGGCCCCGCCGAGCGCCAGCGCGTTGCGGAGGATGACACGCCGTGGTGGGCATATGCGCGTCGTTCAGCGCGGCGCGTCATCCTCCGCAACTGTCATCGCGCAACGCCCTCGAGCCGATGCGCCGCGCTCCACAGGTGCTCGCGCCGATCGATCAGCGCCCTGACGGTCAGCTCAACGAGCATCCACTCGCTCATGATGAGCGGATAACTCACCCGTATCACGAGGTACCCGAGCCGCAGCAGGGCCAGGTCGCGCGTGCGATCCGCGTGAAAGGCAGTGCTGCCCTCGTGCCACTCCCGTCCGTCGGCCTCGATGATGAGTCGCTCCCCAATGACAAGGTCGACCCGACCGACGCCGGGGATCGTCACCTGCGATCGGATGCTCGCCCCGAGGCCTCGTAGACGAAGCCGACACAGGGTCTCTAGACCCGACTCGCTCGCCGCGTCCACGTCGTCGAGCACCGACTCGAACCGGCTCGGAAGCCGCCGGACGACACGTCGGAGCGCGGCCCAGCTCAGCTTGCGCTGGTTGAGGGCCGAGTCGATGATGACTATGGCGATCTCCCGGTCGCAGCACAGCAGCACCTGCCGCACGAGCGCCTCGACTGACTCCACAGTCGCGGGCAGGTCGCGCCAGTTAGCGGAGTCCCAGTGCACCGTGAATTCGGCTCCGTCGCCGAATCGTCGACCGGCGTGCCGGGGGAGGGCCACATGCAGGTGGTCACCTGCTTCCGGAACCCACAGGCCGTGGTGGCGAGCGGCGGAGAGGCAGGCGAGCCGACCACCCAGCCGCACGGCCCTGACCACGTCATCGGGCGCATCCGCCACCGCGACCCAGCCTTTGCGCAGTCGCCGTGCATCCCCGCGTGCAACGGCAGCCCGGATCTGGGCCGTCGTGTGGCCCGCCTGGCGGAGTGCGGTCACGCGTGCCACTCCGCCGCGACGGCGGATCTCTGTCGCTAGGGCGTTCATGGCTTCAGGATGCGCGGCGCCGCCGCAGCGGGATCGGCGAGCCGAGCATCCGGTTGAATTCGGGTGCACCCGCCACGTTGTGGAGGACGACACGCCGCGCCGCGACCGCACGACGCACTGCGCGCGGCGCGGCGTCCTCCGCAATGGCGGTCGGGGCGGTGGCGGCGGTGGATGTCCGTCGCGACCGCCCCCGGTAGGGTCGACACGTGCGCATCGACATCGTCACGATCTTCCCCGAGTTCTTCGGAGTGCTCGACGTGTCGCTGCTGGGCAAGGCGCGCGAGCGAGGCCTCATCGAGGTGGCCGTGCACGACCTGCGCGACTTCACGCACGACAAGCACCGCACCGTGGATGACACGCCCTACGGCGGAGGCGCCGGCATGGTCATGCGGCCGGAGCCGTGGGGTGACGCCCTCGACGCCGTGCTCACGGACTCCACCACGGTGATCTTCCCCTCGCCGGCGGGGGAGCGGTTCACCCAGGCGACGGCGCGCGAGTTGAGCCTCGAGTCGCACCTCGTGTTCGCCTGCGGGCGGTACGAGGGCATCGACCAGCGGGTGGTGGAGTACGCGGCATCCCGGGCGAGGGTGCGCGAGATCAGCCTCGGCGACTACGTCCTCAACGGCGGCGAGGTCGCCGCGATGGCCATGATCGAGGCCGTCGGGCGCCTGGTGCCGGGCGTGATCGGCAACCCTGAGAGCCTGGACGAGGAGAGCCACGAGGGTGGCCTGCTCGAATACCCGAGCTACACCAAGCCGGCCGAGTGGCGGGGGATGCCCGTTCCGCCCGTCCTGACCAGCGGCAACCACGGCGCCATCGCCGCCTGGCGCCGCGAGCAGCAGCTCGAACGCACCAGGCGGGTTCGACCCGACCTGCTGCCCGCCCCGGAGGAGTCCGCATGAGGTTCTGGTACTGGTCGCAACCCGCCCTCGCGGTCGTGCTGCTCGGCTTCACGGCCTACACGCTCGTGAACTTCTTCGCGTTCGATGCCTCGAACCTGTTCTCGATCCAGTTCGCGGTGAACGGCGCGTTCATCTTCCCGGGCCTGCTGATCTCGCTCGGGGTGAGCCAGGTGCTGCTCTCGAAGCGGCGACCGCGCTCGGTGGCGCTTCCGGAGCGCATCCTGCTCGGCTTCGAGTTCGTGCTCATCGCGGTGCTGATCGCGACGTCGTTCGAGCAGGACTCGCTCACCGTCGGCCTCGTGCTCTGGCCCCTGCTGATCGTGCTCGCCGTCGTGATCTCGATCGCCATCGTGGTGACGACTGCCCACCTGGCCAAGCCTGCAGCCGCGCCCGAGGCGCCGCCGACTCCGGCCGAGCTCGACGAACTCCTCGGCCAGGGCGAGCAGGAGAGCTAGGAGCGGGCGGAGAGCACCACGGGACCGTCGTCGGTCACCGCGATGGTGTGCTCGAAGTGTGCCGCGCGGGAACCGTCGGCGCTGCGCAGCGTCCAGCCGTCGTCGTCGGTGTAGAGCTTGCGGGTGCCGAGCATGAACCACGGCTCGATCGCGAACACCAGTCCCGCCCGCAGCGGCAGGCCGCGCCCGGCGCGGCCGTCGTTGGGGATGTGTGGGTCGCCGTGCATGATCGTGCCCACGCCGTGACCGCCGAAGTCCAGGTTGACCTTCAGGCCGGCATCGTGGGCCACGTCGCCGATGGCCGCGGAGATGTCGCCGATCCGATTGCCCACGGTGGCCGCCGCGATGCCGACATCGAGCGCACGCGAGGTGACCTCGATGAGGCGGGCGTCGGCGGGGCGCGGCGTGCCCACGATGATCGTGATCGCCGAGTCACTGACCCACCCGTCGACGGATGCCGCGAAATCGAGCGAGAGCACGTCGCCGTCCTGCAGACGGTAGTCGTGGGGCAACCCGTGCAGGGCGGCGTCGTTGACCGACGTGCAGATCACCTTGCCGAACGGCGACGCGCCGAATGACGGGTGGTAGTCGATGTAGCAGCTCTCCGCACCGCGCGCCCGGATCATGTCGTGGGCGAGCGCGTCGAGCTCGAGGAGGTTGACCCCCACCGCGGACGCCGAAGCCGTGGCTTCAAGAACGCTGCCGACGAACTGGCCGGCGACGCGCATCCGTTCGATCTCCGCCGGCGTCCGCAGCTCGATCACCGGGCGGACACCTCGTAGGGCGTCAGGTAGTCGCGCACGAGGGAGCGGAGCTTGTCGATGAAGCGCTCGTCGCCCTCGGCCTCGTACAGGAATGCTCGGTGCAGCAGCGCGTCACCGAGCTCGGTGAGCACTTCGATGTCGAACGACAGGCTCTCCGAGGCGGTGAAGCCGTAGCGCGTCACCAGCAGGCTGTCGAGCATGTGGGAGATCGACGTGGTGGTCGCCTCCTGGGGCTGCTGGATGAAGCGTTCGTCGATGACCTCGCCGAAACGCACCGCGCGGAAGCCGGGCTCGGTGCGCGCTAGGTCGATGTAGGCGTCGATGATGCGGTCCGTGGCGGCGGGCCACTCGGCGTCCTCGCCGACATCCCTGATGCGATCGATGAATCGCTCGAGATTGCGCACCGCGAGGGCACGCAGCAGCGACTGGATGTTGGGGAAGTAGCGGTAGACGACTCCGACCGACGATCCGGACCGAGTGGCCACGTCGCTGGTGGTGAGACCGTCGATGCCGTTCTGGTCGATCAGGTGCGCTGCGGCATCCAGAAGGCTGGTGATGCGCTCCGTGCTGCGCTGCTGAACAGGCTCGGTGCGAACGGCGAGAGTGGGGACAGGAAAGTCCGCCTTGTGGTTCATAGTGGTGAAGCTCCTCGTTGGGAATGACTGCCCCCGACGATACCCCGAGCGCCTCTCAGTAAGCTGAGTGGCACGGCGCGCCGGTTATATGCGAGAATTGCCCTTCGTGCCCGTCACCGGTACTGCCACAGGGGTTCCGGGTCGTGACGAGCGGCACACCATCCATTCTTCCTGAAGTTACTGAACAGCGCGTTCGACCTGTGAGCGGGCGCAGAGAGCGAATGACCATGCACATCCTCGACAGCGTCGATGCAGCATCCCTCAAGGACAACATCCCCGACTTCCGTGCCGGCGACAACGTCAAGGTGCACGTGAACATCATCGAAGGCACGCGCTCGCGCATCCAGGTCTTCCAGGGGGTCGTCATCGGCCGTTCCGGTGAGGGCGTTCGCGAGACCTTCACGGTGCGCAAGGTGAGCTTCCAGGTCGGCGTCGAGCGCACGTTCCCCGTGCACTCCCCGATCATCGACCACATCGAGGTCGTCACCCGCGGTGACGTGCGTCGCGCCAAGCTGTACTACCTGCGCGGTCTGCGCGGCAAGAAGGCCAAGATCAAGGAGAAGCGCGACTTCTCGTAGAGCGTTCACGCCCTGCGCGTTTCATCCATTCCTGAGCTCCCAGCCGCTTATGCTTGCTGGGAGCTCAGGGGTTAAATGACGACATTGGATCTAGGCACGGTGCCTGAACGCGAACCGGAGAAGCCCGCCCGCAAGGGGCGCGGCTGGAAGGTGTTCCTGCGGGATATCCTCATCATCTTCGTCGCGGCCCTGCTGATCTCGTTCCTGATCAAGACGTTCCTGATCCGCTCGTTCTACATCCCGTCGTCGTCGATGGAGCAGACCCTCCACATCGATGACCGCATCATCGTCAATCAGCTCACGCCCGATCTGATGCCGCTCGAGCACGGCGACATCGTCGTGTTCAAGGATCCGGGGGGCTGGCTCACGCCGCAGCCGGAGCCCCAGGTCAACTGGTTCGTCGGAGCCGTGGATGCCGTGCTCGCCTTCGTCGGCCTGAGCGCGCCGGACAGCAACGACCACCTCATCAAGCGCATCATCGGCCTCCCGGGCGACGAGGTGATCTGCTGCAACGACTTCGGCCAGTTGACCGTCAACGGCGTGCCGCTGGATGAGCCGTACACGACCCTGCCCGACGGTGTGACCAAGGCCACGCGCGACGACTTCGACGTGACGGTTCCCGAGGGTTCGCTCTGGGTGATGGGCGACAACCGCTACAACTCGGCCGACTCCGCCTTCCACCGCAATGACCCGACCGGCGGCTTCGTGCCCATCGACAACGTCGTGGGGCGAGCCCTGTTGATCAGCTGGCCCGTCGACCGGTGGACCTGGCTCGACAACTACCCCGTGACCTTCGCGGGCGTGGACGGCTAGCTGCCGTGGCCGTAGCCGATCCCACCCTCGATGTCGAGCGTGCGCTGCACCGTGACGGTGCCCGCTTCGTGATCGGATGCGACGAGGTCGGTCGCGGAGCGATCGCCGGCCCGGTCGCGGTGGGACTCTCGCTCGTGGCCGCCGGGGTCGGCGAGCACCCCGCGGGCCTGAGGGACTCGAAGCTGCTCAGCGAGAAGCGCCGCGAGGAGCTCTCACCCCTGGCGGCAGGCTGGTCGCTGCACTCCGCCGTGGGTCTCGCGACCGCCGAGGAGGTCGACACCGTGGGCATCATGGCCGCGCTCGGCCTCGCCGGGTTGCGTGCCCTCACGCAGCTTCACGAGCAGGGCGCCCGGATCCACGAGAGTGTGGTGCTGCTGGATGGAGCCCACGACTGGCTCACGCCTGCGCTGTCCAAGCCCCCGAGGGTGCACACCCAGGTGAAGGCCGATCGCGATTGCGCTTCGGTTGCCGCGGCATCCGTCATCGCCAAGGTGCATCGGGACCGCATCATGCGCGAGCTGGACGCGGTGTTCCCCGGCTACGGCTGGGCCGGCAACAAGGGCTACGGCTCGACCGAGCACTTCGCGGCCATCGATGCGCTCGGGCCGTCCGACGTGCATCGCCGCACCTGGCTGCACCCGAAGGCGAGCTGACCGGGCCACCTGCGGCGGCGTGTCGAAACCCCGGTAGACTCTCCTCCAGCATGGATGAGGACGAGTTCGAAGACTACGACCGCGAGGTCGAGCTGGCGCTGTACAAGGAGTACCGCGACGTGGTGGGCCAGTTCCGCTTCGTCGTGGAGACCGAGCGCCGCTTCTACCTGGCCAACGAGGTCGAACTCGTGCGCCAGGACACCGAGCACGACTTCTACTTCGAGCTCACTATGAACGATGTCTGGGTGTGGGATGTCTACCGTTCCGACCGCTTCGTGAAGAGCGTGCGCGTGCTGACGTTCAAGGACGTCAACGTGGAGGAGCTCTCCTCCAAGGAGCTCGAGCTTCCCAAGGAACTCGCGCTCGACGAGTAGTCAGGCCAGGGCTGCGGCCGCGGCTTCCGCGATTGCCGCCGCCGTGCGGTCCAATGCAGCGGTGCTGAGCGCCCACTGCTGCCAGTGCAGCGCGACATCGAGATGATGTCGCGGGTCGAGCTCGACGAGGGCGCCGCTCGCCAGCAGCGGCGCCGACTGCAGGTCGGGCACCGTCGCCCACCCGAAACCCTGCGCGACGGCGGCCACGAAATCGGTCGAGCTGGGCACGTAGTGCGGGCGCGGGTCGATCGAGGTGTCCCACCGGTCGCGCACGTAGCGGTGCTGCAGGTCGTCCTTGGCGTCGAACACGACCACCGGCGCACGGGCGATGGTCGTGGCATCCACCCCGTCGGCGAACCAGCGCTTGGCGAGAGCGGATGATGCGAGCAGCCGGTAGCGCATGGTGCCGAGCGAGCGCGACGTGCAGCCCTGCACCGGCGTCGCCTCGGTCGTGATGGCCGCCATCACCGTGCCGTCGCGCAGCAGGGCAGTCGAGTGGTCCTGATCCTCGCGGTGGAAGGTGAACCGGATGTCTCCGGCGAGCGGCGCGAGGGCCGGCAGCACCCAGGTCGCGAGCGAGTCGCCGTTGACGGCGATGGGCAGGGGGTGCGGGTCGCCCGAACCGGTGACCGCGAGGGCGTCGAGCGTGAGCGCATCGATCTTGCGGGCGAGGGCGAGGTAGGTGCCTCCCACCTCGGTCGCGCGCACGGGTCTCGACCGGGTGAGCAGCACGCTGCCGACGGAGTTCTCGAGCGCCCTGATGCGCTGGCTGATCGCCGACGGCGTGACGTGGAGCCGGCGCGCCGCGGCGTCGAACGTGCCGGTGTCGATCGCGGCGGCCAGCGCGCGGAGCTGGTCGAGGTCAGGTGTCACATTAGACAATCTAATGTTCCATAAGAATCATTCGCTGCGCTGATGTCTACGCTGCCCTAGCGTGAACGGGTGCCCCATCCACTCACCGCAGCCCTCGCCGGGCTGGGACTCGGCCTGTCCCTCATCGTCGCGATCGGGGCGCAGAACGCGTTCGTGCTGCGCCAGGGGTTGCGCCGGGAGCACGTGCTCGTCGTCGTGGTCGTGTGCGCGGCATCCGATGCGATCCTCATCGCGGCCGGCGTCGCCGGTCTGGGCGTGCTCATCCAGCAGGCCGGCTGGATCCTCGTGGTCGTGCGCATCGCGGGTGCGGCCTTCCTCACCTGGTACGGCATCAGCGCCGCCCGCCGGGCGTTCCGACCGAAGGTGCTCGAGACCGACGACGGCGGCGACCGGATGACGCGCGCCGCCGCCATCACGACAGTGCTCGCGCTCACCTGGCTCAACCCGCACGTGTACCTCGATACCGTCGTGCTCCTGGGATCGATCGGCGGAACCTACGGCGACGCCCGCTGGTGGTTCGCTCTCGGCGCGACGATCGGCAGCATCGTCTGGTTCTCGGCGTTGGGCTTCGGCAGCCGGGCGCTGCGCCCGCTGTTCGCGAAGCCGGTCGCCTGGCGCGTGCTCGATGCGCTCATCGCGGTGGTGATGTTCGCCATCGCCGCGAGCCTGATCATCGGCCTGTTCACGGCGTAGGCCGAAAGGCCTTGGTCTGCCGCCGCGTTCGCCGCGACACTCGAACCATGAGACGTGTCGTCACCTATGTCGTCCTCGCCTTCGCGCTCTCGTGGGCGTGGTGGATCCCCTTGGCGGTAGCGGGCGTGCACGTCGCGCCGGGACAGGGCTGGCCGAGCCACTTGCCGGGCCTGCTGGGTCCCGCGATCGCGGCGGTGGTCACGACCGCCGTCTTCGACGGCCGCGGGGGACTCCGTGACCTCCTCCGGCGGATCGTGCGCTGGCGGATGCGATGGTACTGGTGGGCACTGCTGGCGGGCACCGCCCTGATGGCCGCCGTGCCGCTCATCACGAACCCCTCCGCGACCGCGGCCGACTACCTCACCTATTCGGGCGCAGGGCAGCTCGGCGTGTTCACGATCCTCTACGTGCTGGTGGTCAACGGCTTCGGGGAGGAGATCGGCTGGCGGGGCTTCCTCGCCGACACCCTGCTGCATCGCTGGAGCCTGGGCGTGACCGCGCTCGTCGTCGGGGCGATCTGGGCGCTCTGGCATCTGCCGATGTTCTGGGTCGTGGACACGTTCCGCGACCTCGGGGTCGGCGGCACCATCGGGTGGGTGTTCGGGCTGCTCAGCGGCTCGGTGTTCCTGGCCTGGTTGTACCGCGGTTCGGGCCGGTCCATCCTGCTGGTCGCCCTCTGGCACACCGCCTTCAACTTCACGACAGCGACCACTGCCGCCGCGGGTGTCACGGCGGCCGTGGTCAGCACTGTGGTGATGGTTGTCGCGGGCGTCATCCTGTGCTTCCCGTCGACGTGGCGGCGACCCGTGCCGGAGGCGGCACCTCAGCGCACAGATCTGCGCTCGTAGATCGCCATCGACCAGATGTAGCCCACGAGCACGAGCACGAGCGCCCACCCCACCGCGAACGCGGGAGTCCAGCCCAGCGGCGTGCCGAGCAGCAATCCCCGCATGGTCTCGATGAAGGGCGTGAACGGCTGGTACTGGGCGAACCAGCTCAGTCCCGCGGGCATCGAGTCGGTGGGCACAAAGCCACTGCCCAGGAGCGGCAGCACCGAGAGGATCATCGGCAGATTGCTTGCGGTCTCGACGTTCTTGGCTTGCATGCCCATGGCGACCCCGACCCAGCTGAGGGCGTAGGCGATCAGTACGAGCAGTCCGACGAGCGCGAGCCACTCCAGGGGGCTCGCCGTGGGCCGGAATCCGATGAGGATGCCCACCCCGAGCACGAGGGCAACGGCGATGAGCCCCTGGATGGCGTTGCCGAGCACGTGGCCAGCGAGCACGGCGGCCCGCGAGATCGCCATCGTGCGGAAGCGCGCCGTGATTCCCTCCGTCATGTCCATGGAGACAGTGATCGCAGCCCCGCTCGCGGATCCCGCCAGCGTGATCGCGAGAATGCCCGGCATCACGTAGGCGAGGTACGCCTCCCGCCCCCCGGCGGGGTCGACACCCGGCAGCCCCGCGCCGAGAGTGCCGCCGAGAACAAACACGAACAGCAGCAGGATCACCACAGGGCCAAGGATCGTGAACACCGACAGCCCCGGGTAGCGGATCATGTGCAGCAGGTTCCGTCGGAGCATGGTGACCGCATCGACGATCACGTGTGACGAAGCGTGGGAGGCGGGCCGGGTAGGGGATATGGCGGTCATGCTGCGTTCTCCTTCGTGTCGACCCGTCCCGTCAAGGCGAAGAACACGTCGTCGAGGTCGGGGGTGTGGATGCTGAGGTCGTCGATCTCGATCCCGGCGCCTTCGAGACGGCCGAGTACGCTGCGCAGCGCTCCGACCCCTGCCGCGGCGGGCACGCTCAAGGTGAGCGTGGCATCGTCACGGGAGGACTCGTCGAGCAGGCGCGACGCGGTGTCGAGCGCGGCGGCATCCGCGAAGCGCAGTCGGATGTGCCCACCGGGCACGAGACGCTTGAGCTCGTCGGGCGTGCCGTCCGCCACGATGCGACCGCCGTCGAGCACGGCGATCCGGTCGGCGAGTTCGTCGGCTTCGTCGAGGTACTGGGTGGTGAGCAGCACGGTCGTGCCCTGGGCGACGAGGTCGCGCACGATGTCCCACATGGTGTGGCGGCTGCGCGGGTCGAGGCCGGTGGTGGGCTCGTCGAGGAAGATCACGCGGGGTGTCGAGACGAGAGTCATCGCCAGGTCGAGCCTGCGTTTCATCCCTCCCGAGTAGGTGGCCAAGGGCTTGCGTGCGGCCTCGACCAGATCGAACTGCTCGAGGAGCTCGGCCA
>Ga0209792_1001533_pt1 | contig 10987 bp, 10 predicted proteins | sample EBPBio142005_DNA_FD_185860 | JGI IMG/M metagenome (GOLD analysis project Ga0209792, IMG submission 185860) | Wastewater treatment Type I Accumulibacter community from EBPR Bioreactor in Madison, WI, USA - Reactor 1_6/14/2005_ DNA (SPAdes)... | ecosystem: Engineered > Bioreactor > EBPR >...
GCGAGCGAGCAGGGGGTCGACGCCGCCTACGGGAGCTACGACCAGCTGCTGGCCGATCCCGCCGTCGACATCGTGTACGTCGCCGCCCCGCACAACGAGCACGCGCGCTTGGCGCACGCCGCGATCGCCGCGGGCAAGCACGTGCTCATCGAGAAGCCGATCGCCACCACGGTTGCGGAGGCTCGCGGCATAGCCGACGCCGCCGCGCACGCCGGGGTCTTCGCGATGGAGGCGATGTGGAGCCGGTACCTGCCGCAGGCGACCATCGTTGCCCAGCTGTTGGCCGATGGTGCGCTGGGCGAGCCGCGCCTCGTCGAGGCCGACTTCGGATTCCTCGCTCGCGTCGATCTTGCCTCGCGGCTCTACAACCCCGAGTTGGCGGGGGGCGCGTTGCTCGACCTGGGTGTCTACTCGGCCTGGTTCGCCCATTTCGTGCTGGGAGCACCCCGATCCGTGCATGCCGTCGGGTCCCTCGCGGTCACCGGAGTCGACCAGCAGTCGGCCGTCACCCTGACCTACGATTCGGATGCCCTCGCCGTCGTCTCGAGCAGCATCATCGTCGCGACTCCCGTGGCGGCGCGCGTGAGCGGTACCGAGGCGCTGCTCGAGTTCCCGGCGAGCTTCCCAGGCCCCAGCGGATTCCGCGTTGCCGTGCACGGAGCGGACACCCTCGAGTGGCGCGACACGAGCGGCCTCCACTGGAACCAGGGCCTCTGCTACCAGGCGGTCGCCGCGGCACGCTACATCGCCGACGGCCGTCATCAGTCGCCCCTGCACGACCTCGAGGCCTCGATCGCCGTGCTGGCCGTGCTGGAGGAGGCACGCGCACAGCTGGGCGCGCTGTGAACGCGCTCGACGCATCCGATCCGCTGGCCGGCTTACGGGACAGGTTCCTACCGACGCCCGGGCTGGTCGCCTACCTGGACGGCAACTCGCTCGGGCGGCCGCTGGCCGCGTCCGTCGAGCGCATCGAGGCGTTCCTGCGCGACCAGTGGGCGGGCCGGCTGATCCGCGGCTGGGACGAGGGGTGGATGACGCAGCCCCTCACCGTCGGCGACGAGCTCGGGCGGGTGTGCCTGGGCGCTGCGCCCGGACAGGTGGCCATCGGCGACTCGACGACGGTACTGCTGTACAAGACGATCCGCGCGGCTCTGGATGCCCGTCCCGGTCGCACCGAGATCGTGATCGATCGCGACAACTTCCCGACCGACCGGTATCTCGTCGAGGGCATCGCGGCCGACCGGGGACACACCGTGCGCTGGATCGACACCGACCCCGCTGGCGGCGTCACGCCGGAGCTTGTCGCGGCGGCCATCGGCCCCGACACCGCCGTCACCCTGTTCTCGAGCGTGGCCTACCGCAGCGGGTTCCTCGCCGAGATCGAGGAGATCACCGCCCTCGTGCACGGCGTCGGGGCGCTCGCGATCTGGGACCTGTCGCACTCGGTCGGCTCGGTGCCGACCCCGCTCGACGACGGGAACATCGATCTCGCGGTCGGGTGCGGCTACAAGTACCTGAACGGTGGCCCGGGTGCTCCCGCCTTCGTCTACGTGCGCCGCGACCTGCAGGGGGCGCTCCACCAGCCGATCCACGGCTGGCTGGGCAGCCGAACGCCCTTCGAGATGGGACAGGGCTACGAGCCCGCGGAGGGCATCCGGGGGTGGCTGAGCGGCACCCCGCCGATGATCGGACTTCAGGCGATGCGCGACATGATCGCCCTCATCGACGAGGTGGGCCTCGACGCCGTGCGTGCCAAGTCGATGGCCCTGACCGGGTACGCGATCGACCTCGTCGACGAGCACCTGCCCACCGCGACTCTCGCGAGCCCTCGCGACCCCCAGCGCAGGGGAGGACACGTCACGGTGAGCCACCCGCGGTTCGCCGGGTTGCTGCCGGGGCTGTGGGCGAGCGGCGTCATCCCGGACTTCCGTCGCCCCGACGGACTGCGGCTTGGTTTGTCACCGCTGTCGACGAGTTTCGCCGAGGTCGAAGCGGGAGTGCTCGCGATCCGGGATGCGCTAGCCGAGTAGGTCGTCGTAGCGCTCGCGGTTGCCGCGGATCTCACCCTCGTTCTGGAGGGCCCAGTCGGCGAGCGCTGCCACCGGCGGAACGAGCGTATCGCCGAGGGCTGTCAGCGCGTACTCGACGCGGGGCGGGGTCTCGGGGTGCACGGTGCGTGAGACGACGCCGTCGCGCTCGAGCTGGCGCAGGGTGAGGGTGAGCATGCGCTGCGAGATGCCCGGCACCAGGGAGCGCAACGCGGTGAAGCGCTGGGGGCCGACCGCGAGCATCCGGATCACCAGCAGGGTCCACTTGTCGCCGATGCGGTTGAAGATCTCCCTCACGATCGGGGTGTCGTGCTCGCAGAGGTCGCCGTCGATGGTCGGGGTGGGCAGCGTCACGGGCTCCTCGTTACCTCGGTGTGCCTGAGGCACACTGAAGTGCCCCGAGCCGGTCGTGTAGACAGGTTACCAATAGTGCGTTAGTTACGCATCGGAACTTATCGAAAGGCCACTCATGCTCATCGCCGTCTGGATCGTCTCCGGAATCCTCGCCGCGCTCAACCTCTTCGCCGGGGCGACCAAGATCGCCACTCCCCGCGAGAAGCTCCAGAAGAACATGGCCTACGTCGAGGACTTCTCGTCGTGGCAGGTCAAGACCATCGGTGCGCTCGAGGTGCTCGCCGCCATCGGGCTCATCGTGCCCCCGCTCACCGGCATACTGCCGATTCTCGCGCCACTGGCGGCGGCCGGCCTCGTGGTGCTCCAGCTGGGCGCGATCATCGTGCACGTGCGCCGCGGAGAGCAGAAGGGCATCGTCGTGAACATCGCCATCCTGCTGCTGGCCCTGTTCGTCGCCCTCGCCCGATTCGGGGTCTTCGGGGCGCTCTGACGGACGTAGCCTGAAAGGGTGACCGTTCTGACGCCTGACCTGCTCGCACGTATCCGCTCGCGCGCGGCCGAGTACGACCGCGACAACGCCTTCTTCACCGAGGATCTCGCCGAGCTGCGCGAGGCGGGCTACCTCGCCCCGCGCAGCCTGCTCGAGACCGCACGTGACCAGCGCCTGCTCGCCGCGTACGCACCGGCAACCGCGCTCGGCGTCAACATGCACCTCGTCTGGGTCGGCGTCGCCCGCGTGCTCCACGATCGCGGCGATACGAGCCTCGATTGGGTGCTTGCGGATGCCGCGGCCGGCGAACTCTTCGCCTTCGGCAACAGCGAGCAGGGCAACGATCTCGTGCTGTGGGACTCGGCGACCCTGGCCGAACCCGCCGACGGCGGCTACCGGTTCACCGGCACCAAGATCTTCACATCACTCGCCCCGGCCTGGACCCGCCTCGGCATCTTCGGTCGTGATGGCGACAGGCTGGTGCACGGCTTCATCACGCGGGACACCCCCGGCTGGCGTTCCCTCGACGACTGGGACACCCTCGGAATGCGCGCGACCCAGAGCCACACGACAGTGCTCGAGGGTGCGATGGTCGCGGCCGAGCGCGTGGCCCGAATCCTCCCGGTGGGGCCGAACGCCGACCCGTTCATCTTCGGCATCTTCTCCAACTTCCTCCTGCTCATCGGCTCGGTCTACGCGGGCATCGCCGACCGGGCGCTCGAGCTCGCGGTCGAGGCCGTGAAGCGCCGCACCTCGATGCGGACAGGCACGACGTATGACCGCGATCCCGACTTCCGCTGGCGCATCGCCGACGCCGCGCTCGCTCTCGATGCTCTCGCGCCGCAGCTCGAGAGCCTCGCCACCGATGTCGACGGGCTCGTCGATCACGGAGCCGATTGGTTCCGGTACCTGACCGGCGCCAAGCACCGCTCGACCGAGACGGCGCGATACGTCGTCGACCAGGCCATGCGCAGCGCCGGCGGGGGCGGGTACCGCACCGGTGCGGAGCTCTCGCGCCTGCAGCGCGACGTGCTCGCCGGCATCTATCACCCGAGCGACACCGAATCCGTGCACAACACCGTGGCGACGAACCTGCTCGGGCCGCTCGCCTAGACCCCCGCGTCGAACTCCAGCTCCACGGCGATGCCGGAGGGTTCCACCGTCACGCTGGCGTGTCGGAAGCAGGTGCGCAGCACGGCGACATACGCGGAGTCGCGCAGCCGCGAGTGCGTGGCGCCGAACCGGGCGGTGAGTCGTGCCGTCGCCGCCGCTCCCGTGGATCCGAGCGTCACCAGCATGCTGCCCGGCAGCGGTTGTGCGACGGCCCGCAGCTCGGAGATCAGTCCGCCGAACGCAGTTCGCTGCTCGGGCGTCATCCGCTCGGCGAGATGGTCGGGATCCTCGACGGTGTCGGCGAGGTCGTCCAGCCAGCTCCTGCGCGCCTCGGCGAGCATGGTGCGGCGCAGCGAGGTGGCGAGACCGCGTGCGCGCGCGACGTCGGCCGGGGTCACGGTGCCGCGGTCGAGCAACTCCTGAAGGAAGGGGCCGACCCGGTGCTCGATGAGCTCCTGCCGGTCCCGCGAGACCTCGGCGAGCAGCTCCGCCCTGATGGTCTCGCGGGTGATCGCCGCGCGTTCGTCGCTGCCCTGCTGCCAGACCGTGAGGCGGTTCACGAGCGTTCGTGAGAAGGCGGCAGCGCCGAGGCCCACCGCGGCGATGGGTGCGGCGCGGTCGATGGCGAAGACCGCAGTCTGGCCGGCGGTCAGGTCTCCGGAGAAGGCCACCGCCACGGCCGCCACCGCGAGTGAGCTGGCCAGGGAGAACAGAACGATTTCGGGGGCGGGCCGGTAGGAGCCGATGGTCATGAGCAGGATGGCGAGGCAGACCGCTCCCCACGCGGCAGACTGGCCCTCACCGGTGCTGCGGCTGGCGCGATCGAGCACGATCGCCATCAGGGCGAGCAGGTGCACGGAGGCGTGCCGCATCCGTCCGAACGGGAAGCGGCGCGGCGACGACCCATCCATCACCACGGCCGCCGCGGCGACGATGCAGAGCAGGGCCAACCCTTCGAGCGCCGCCGAGTGGATGTCGCCGGCATGTCGCACGCTCTGCACGCAGGCCACGATGACGGCGACGAGCGCCACGCTCCAGGTGAAGTACTGAGCGGTCACCCCGCCGAGAGGATCGAGCCGCTGCGGGGTGGCCTGCCAGTTCACTGCGGAACCCCCCGGTCGGGCACACTCACGATGACGGAGGTGCCCTGACCGCGGCCGCTCAGGATCCGCACCGAACCACCGAGATCGGCGATCCTGCCCCGGATCGATTCGCGGACTCCGAACCGGTCCTCGGGGACGGTCGTCTCGTCGAAGCCGTCGCCCTCATCGACGACTGTCGCGGTCACCTGCCCCTCGGTGCGAGCGATCGACAGCTCGGCCTGGGTGACGCCGGAGTGCTGAAGCACATTGACGAGGCACTGCTCGATCGCCGCGAGCAGGGGCTCACGGCGTTCCGGCGGGAGGCCGTCCACCGCGGCCGGATCACCGGTCACCGCGATGCGCAGACCGACCGCCCGGAATCGGGCGAGGAGGTCGGTGAACGCGGCGGTCGGGGCGAGCACGTCGTCCAGCGGCTCGGCATTCGCTGCCACGGCGGCAAGGCTCGAGCGGATGCTCGTGCTCATGCTCGACGGCAGGGGACCGGGCCGCGCCATCCCCAGTGCCGCCAGCTCACCGAGAACGGTGTCGTGCACGAGCGCTCGCGAGCGCAGCCTCAGGGATTGCAGCTCGGTCGCCGCCAGATTGTGACTGCGTGAATCGTCGAGGCGCTCGCTCGCCGCCCTCGCCCGGCGGCGCGCGACGCCCAGCAGGGCGATGAATACAGCCACGATGAGCGCGACGGCCGCTGCGGCGGGGTCGATCGCGTCGAGCGGCGAGACGTTGGGCGCCAGCGCGATCATGATCGCTCCCTGCCCCGCGACGTAGCCGAGCACGGTTCCCGCGGCACCGCCCCACCGATCCGCGATCGACCCGACGAGGGCAGCGGCGACCCCCACGGTGAACAGGGGGAATCCCACGAACCCGTCGAAGGGGATTCCCGCCGACGTGACGCCAGCGGCCACCATCCAGCAGGCCACCACCGTCGTGAGGAAGGCCAGGGGGCTCAGCACACCCGCGGACTGGAAGCGCTGCGCCACCAGCAGGCTCGCCAACGCGAGGCCGAAGCCGACGAGGGCCAGCCACGGCACGGTCGACCGCTCCAGTCCGAGCACCAGGGCCGCCGCGCCACCGGCGACGACCAGTCCGCCGCCGGCCCACACGAATGCCGCCACGACACCGAGTCGCGTCGTGCGCATCGCCTCCGACACCGGGTAGACCCACGACATGGCTCCACACTACGGGAGGGGTGACCCGCGGCCGCCCACCACGAACGGCCGCGGGAGTCTCAGGCCCCCCGGGGGATCAGCCGTTCGAGCTGGGTCACGTGCCGGGGGGACAGCTCCTCGACCGAGGCGACCTCGAGCAGCTTCATCGTGCGCACGACCTGCTCCGACAGGATCTCGATCGTGCGGTCGACCCCGGCTCGTCCGCCGGCCATCAGACCGTAGAGGTAGGCGCGACCGACGAGGGCGAACTTCGCGCCCAGTGCCAGGGATGCCACGATGTCCGCGCCGTTCATGATGCCCGTGTCGACCATGACCGTGGTGTCCTTGCCGACCTCGCGCACGACCTCGGGGAGCAGGTGGAACGGGATCGGCGCACGGTCGAGCTGGCGACCGCCGTGATTGGAGAGCAGGATGCCGTCGACCCCGAGGTCGACGAGGCGCTTGGAGTCCTCCACGTTCTGCACGCCCTTGACCACGAACTTGCCCGGCCACATGCTGCGGATCACGGCGAGGTCGTCGAAGCTGATCGACGGGTCCATCGCCGAGTCGATCAGCTCGCCCACGGTGCCGCCGGTCGACGAGAGCGAGGCGAACTCGAGGGGCGGGGTGGTCAGGAAGTCCCACCACCACCACGGGCGCGGGATCGCGTTGACGATCGTGCCGAGGGTCAGCTGCGGAGGAATCGAGAACCCGTTGCGCTTGTCGCGCAGTCGCGCACCGGCGACCGGAGTGTCCACGGTGAACATGAGGGTGTCGAAGCCCGCGACCGCGGCACGCTCGACGAGTCCATACGAGATCTCGCGATCGCGCATCACGTAGAGCTGGAACCAGTTGCGGCCGTTCGGGTTGGCCGCCGTGACGTCCTCGATCGACGTCGTGCCGAGGGTCGAGAGAGTGAACGGGATGCCCGCCGCCCCCGCAGCGCCCGCGCCCGCGGTCTCGCCCTCCGTCTGCATGAGGCGGGTGAACCCGGTGGGGGCGATGCCGAAGGGCATGGCGGACGTGCCGCCGAGGATCGCCGTCGTCGTGTCGACGGTGGACACATCCCGCAGGATCGACGGGTGGAAGACCACGTCCTCAAACGCCTGTCGCGAGCGTGCCATCGAGAGCTCGCCCTCCGCGGCCCCGTCGGTGTAGTCGAAGGCGGCCTTCGGGGTGCGGCGCTTCGCGATCAGACGCAGGTCGTAGATCGTCAGGGCGCCCGCCAGCCGACGCTTCTTGGCGTTGAGGGTCGGCTTCTTGAACTTCATGAGCTTCATGAGTTCGACGGGGTTGGGGAACTGGCGTTTTGTCATGGTCAGTCTCTCGCTTGAGTCAGGAGGCGGTCTCGCGCCCCCACGATGTGGTCACGGGTGAGGCGTGCCGCGGCATCCGCGTCGCCCGCGGTGATCGCGTCGAGGATGCCCTGGTGCTGTCGGGCGATCTCGGCCGAGCTGAGCAGTTGGGCGGCCTGCACCTGGCCGATGCAGAGCTCGATCTCGCCCATCAGCAGCTCGTGCATGCGGGCGAGGCGCGGGCTGGGCTGGCCGGCGACCAACGCGCGGTGGAACGCGACGTCGTGGCGGGCGAAGTCCTCCGTCGAGGCGAGCGCGCGGTGCGCGGCGAGCGCCTCCGCGGGAATCGTGCCGGCGGTCGCGAGCGCCGCCATCGCGGCAGATTCGATGATCGCCCGGTTGTCGAACAGGTCCAGGATGTCGTCGCGGCTGAGTTCGGGCACCCGCGCGGCGCGGTGGGCCTCTCGGCGGAGCAGCCCGTCCGCGACCAGCCGGTCGATGGCCAGGCGCGCGGTGGGGCGGGCGACGCCGAAGCGCAGGGCCACGGCGGATTCCGTGAGGGTCGAGCCCGGGGCATCCGTCTGACTCAGGATGCTCGCCCGCAGCTCATCGGCGATCGCGTCGGGCAGCACGGGCGTCGGTTCCACCGTCACGCTGCCCTCCCTTTGGCTCAGAATGTCTAACAATGTAGCAGATTGTCTAACATTCACGGGCGGGAGACAATGGAGCATGAGAATCGCGGTCACGGGTGGCAACGGCAAACTCGGCAGGGTCACGGTCGAACAGCTCCGAGCGGCGGGCCACGAGGTCGTCGTCCTCGATCAGGCCGGCCCCGACCGCTGGGCATTCACCCAGCTCGACATCACCGACTACGGGCAGGTGATCGACGCGCTCGCGGGTATCAACGACCGGCATGGCGGCGTGGATGCGATCGCCCACCTGGCCGCGATCCCCGCGCCGGGCATACTCACGGATGCCGCGACCTTCCACAACAACGTCGTCGGCACGTTCAACGTGTTCCAGGCCGCCCGCCGCCTGGGCATCCGCCGGGTAGCCTTCGCCTCCAGCGAGACGGTGCTCGGACTGCCGTTCGACACACCGCCGCCCTACGTGCCGCTCGACGAGGAGTACGACACCCGGCCGGAGAGCGTCTACTCGCTCGGCAAGCACCTCGAGGAGGAGCTCGCCCGCAAGATCGCCCGCTGGGATCCGGAGCTGAGCATCACCGCGCTGCGGTTCTCCAATGTGATGGTCGAGAGCGACTACGCCGACTTCCCCTCCTTCACCGCCGAGACCCGCAAGTGGAACCTCTGGGGCTACATCGATGCACGTGACGGGGCCGAGGCGATCCGCCTCGCTCTCGAGGCGGGCCGGCCGGGTTACGACGTGTTCGTGATCTTCGCCGCCGACACGGTACTCGAGCGGCCCAATGCGGAGCTGTTGGCCGAGCACTTCCCCGGGGTGGAGGTGCGCGGCGACCTCGGCGTGAACGACTCGCTCACGAGCACGGCGAAGGCGCGGCGCATCCTCGGCTGGCAGCCGAAGCACTCGTGGCGCGACGCGCGCTAGCGCGGACGGTACAGGACCGGCAGGAAGGCGCCGGCGACGAGCGCCCGGAGCGACTCCAGCGATCCGCTCGCGAATCCGAGCGTGCGAGCCTGCACCAGCACGTTGCCGATCGCTGTGGCCTCGACCGGCCCGGCGAGCACGGGCAGGCCGCTGCGGTCGGCGGTGAGCTGGCAGAGCAGCTCGTTCTGCGATCCGCCGCCCACGATGTGGATGACCGACACGGTCTTGCCCGACAGCGCTGAGGCGGTGCGCACGGCGTCGGCGAACGCCACGGCGAGGCTCTCCACGATGCTGCGGACGAACTCGACCGGTGTCTGCGGCGCCGCCAGCCCGCGGGAGGTGCACCACTCGGCGATCCGCGCGGGCATGTCGCCCGGCGGCAGGAACACGGCATCGTTCGCGTCGAACACGCTGACCGGTGTGGTGAGTGCGGATGCCGCGGCGAGCAGTTCGGGCAGGCTCGTCGTATCGCCGCTCGCCGCCCACTGCCGCACCGACTCGCTGAGCAGCCACAGGCCCATCACGTTGTGCAGGTAGCGCACCCGACCGTCGACGCCGCCCTCGTTGGTGAAGTTCGCCAGCCGGCTCTCCTCGGTGAGCACCGGGCGCTCGAGTTCGACGCCGACGAGGCCCCAGGTGCCGCACGAGATGTAGGCGAAGTCGTCGGATGCCGCGGGCACCGCCACCACGGCAGACGCGGTGTCGTGCGATCCGACCGCCGTCACGCTCAGGTGTCCACCCACCGTTGCGGCGACCGCGGGCAGCAGGGGGCCGAGGGAGGTGCCCGAGTCCACCAGCTCGGGGAAGAGTCGCCGCGGCAGTGCGAGGCGGGTGATGAGCGCGTCATCCCACTGCCCGGTCGTCACGCCGAGCAGACCCGTCGTCGAGGCATTGGTGCGCTCGGCGACCTGCCGCCCGGTGAGCCAGAAGGCGAGCAGGTCGGGTACCAGCAGCACTGAGTCGGCGGAGCGCAGGTCCGCCTCGGCGGCCAGCTGGTAGAGGGTGTTAAACGGCAGGAACTGCAGCCCGTTGGCGGCGTAGAGTTCGGCCGGGCCGACGAGGGCGTGCACAGCGTCGACCCCGCGGGCGGTGCGCTCGTCACGGTAGTGGAAGGGGGGAGCCAGCATCCGTCCGCCCGCGATCAGCGCGTAGTCGACGGCCCACGAATCGATGCCCACGCTCGCGATCTCGGGTTCTTCGCGCAGCGCCGCGGCGAGGCCGGCGAGGGAGTGCGCGTAGAGGGCCTCGATGTCCCAGTGCAGGCCGTCGGGATGCTGCACCGGCCCGTTCGGGAACCGCGCGATGGGTCGCACGCTCAGCTCGTTGTGGTCGACGTGTCCGAGCATGACCCGACCGCTCGTGGCGCCCAGGTCGACGGCGGCGACCGTGCCGCTCATCGCAGGAACGCCGCCGCCACGCCCGCGTCGACGGGGATGTGCAGTCCTGTGGTGTGGCTGAGGTCGGGACCGGTGAGCACCGAGACGGCGTTGGCGACGTTCTCGGGCAGCACCTCACGCTTGAGGATGGTGCGCTGGGCGTAGAACTTGCCCAGGTCCTGTTCGTCGATGCCGTAGGTCTTGGCGCGGTTGGCGCCCCAGCCCGCGGCGAAGATCCCGGAGCCGCGCACGACACCGTCGGGGTTGATGCCATTGACCTTGATGCCGTGCTCGCCGAGTTCGACCGCGAGCAGTCGCACCTGGTGGGCCTGGTCGGCCTTCGTCGCCGAGTAGGCGATGTTGTTGGGTCCGGCGAACACCGAGTTCTTGCTCGAGATGTAGATCACGTCGCCGCCCATGCCCTGCTCGATCAGCACCGGTGCCGTCGCCTTCGATACGAGGAACGATCCCTTGGCCATGATGTCGTGCTGGAA
>Ga0209792_1001534_pt1 | contig 10986 bp, 12 predicted proteins | sample EBPBio142005_DNA_FD_185860 | JGI IMG/M metagenome (GOLD analysis project Ga0209792, IMG submission 185860) | Wastewater treatment Type I Accumulibacter community from EBPR Bioreactor in Madison, WI, USA - Reactor 1_6/14/2005_ DNA (SPAdes)... | ecosystem: Engineered > Bioreactor > EBPR >...
TGGTGCAGGTCGATCATCTCGGCCAGTGGTTGGCGGAAGAAGTCGGCGGTTTGACCGGGCTGGGGCATCACAAAACTCTCAGAAATCAATGGCTGGTGAATTGATTCTCGGGGGATGGAGCTGTCGGGGAAACAGCGCAAACCCAGTGTTTATGGGGGCTGGCTGAGTTTTGCAGGGCCGACTACTTCGCATTGCAGCGCAGCTCACCGAGCGGTCGAGCGCACAATTGATATCTGAGGCGGAGATTATTGATTCGGAGCTTGAGGTCGATAGCGCGCTGGATGTACTAGATGACAGCAAGGTATATGTCGATGAAGAACCGCTTTTGGTGCTGGCGTCGAAAGAGTTGGCACCTGACTTCGAGCGCTATAAGCAGCTAGTCGCTGCAGGGATTGGCGAGGCTACGTCGCTGGAAGAACTTCTCCGCAATGTCAGACAGCAGTCAGGCACCGTCTTCCAGATACCAAAGAACGAAGCTGAGGACCTCCTACTTCAGATAATGGAGGCACTACGCGCGAAGTTTGTTGACGATCCAGTAAACGGTCTAGATTCTGTGATTGGCCGTCGAATACGACATGGGACCATATCCGGGGAGCTTCGTGGGACGCTCGAGCAGCTTACCCTGATCGGACATCGGCCGAGAACCGGTGCAGACTACGATGCGCCCGACTTCGCAGTTAAGCTCGGCGCTGAGCTTGAACCCCGTGTGCGCAAGGCAATTAATAGTGCCTTCGCGCGGTTCTCGCTTGCCATCGACTCGCTCGTTGCACAGTTGCGAGATGAAGTTTTTCGCTGCGCGCCATCGGGTAAGCTGAAGCCGGCGTTCGAGATAACAATCAACCCTTTCGCAGTTGCTGTCGCACGAAGCATGGCCTCTCAGTGCGAGACGGTCAGTCAGTTCGCGAGAGAGTGCTTCGAGATATTTTGGTTCGCATTGTCTTCGAGCGTGGAACGAGACAGACCGACCGTTGATGAGTTTACTAAGCGATCTATGCGTGACATCTTCGCCAAGTTGAGTCATGACTTAAAAAATATCGGAGTCACGGACCCGACGGCACTGGCGAAGGTTCAACAAGCATCCGAGCAGTTGCAGTACAACGCGTCACTCATAGCAAGCTGGATCAGAGTGCCGAGGCTCAACCTGGAGGGCAGAACTTACCCTTTGCCGCTTGTCTTCGACGTCGCACTGGCTCTAGTTAAGAGCAAGAGAAGCGGTTTTGAGCCTAGGATCACTTCAAGAGTTGACGGGTCCGTCCAACTAGATGCTCACGGATTTCCTTTCGTACACGATGCTCTCCAGATTGCGCTCGATAACATCGCTCAGCACTCTGGTATCAAAAGTGGAAACTCTGTTGATGTTGCGATCGAGCTCGTGGAGAACCGAAAGTTGGTATTCGAGATTCACAGCGATATCGCTAGGGAGGCTTGGACAAAGGAACGGGTTCAGAGGTTCGAACAGATCATTGCTGACATCTCAAGAAAGAACTACGAGCGTGCACGCAAGGACAAGGGTGGATCGGGACTGACCCGCCTAGCCGGCTTAGTACATCAGCATCCAGACGCTCATTTCTCAGCCGTCGTCACTTCGGACTTCAACGAGGTGTTGCGCTTCAGTCTCGAGTTCGAACTGATCTACATACCGTTGGACACCACACCTTCAGCAAGTCGGGGCTTGGAGGAGGTATCGTGACAGACTCGGTTCTCGTCATCGAGGATAGCGATGCCAAACTTGCAAGCGTAGTGGCGGCGCTGACGGCAATGCTGCCGCTATACCCCATAGAGACCGCAAAGTCGGTAAGGAGTGCTGTAGCGGCGCTTGAGACCAACACGTTCCGGCTTATCGTCGCTGACATGTCACTTCCGACCTTTGACGTTGAGAGTCGGGAGCGGGGGGGACTCCTCGTCCGTTCGGCGGGATCGAGGTATTCGACTACCTTATGCGCGTGGGACTCGAAACTCCCGTAATCGTGGTCAGCTCATACCAAGCGTTAGTTGACGGGTCAAGGTCAATGCCGCTCGAGAAGCTCGCGGCCGACCTCGCGCGTGACTATCCTGACAATTACCGCGGCTATGTGTATTTCGATTCGGCCTACTCGAACTGGGAGCGCGAACTCAGGGCACATGTGGAGAAAACCATCAAATGAAAAATGAACGTCGTCTCTCTATTCTCGTTGTCGAAGACGACCCTGGGAAGAAACAGAAACTCTTCGATTTCCTACAAGCGCGCGCCGACCTATTCGAAGACCCGGACGTATGCGTCTCGACAACAGACGCCAGCAAGAGGATGCAGGAGAGAGAGTATGACCTGCTCATCCTCGACGTGGTGGTACCTGCTAAACCAGGCGGGGCGCCAAACGAGCGGAATTCTTTGGACCTGCTTGAGCAGATTGACGCTGAACACGGCGATATCAAGGTTCCCAAGTTTGTTTTGCCGATTAGCTCTGCGTCAGAGCTGTCGCAGGAGGTGAAGGACTTTTTCCTAGGACGGCCTTGGGGCGTGGTCGGCTACCACGAAGACTCTGTGCAGGCCCTCCTTGACATAGAGAGCGTTGCGCGTTGGATTTCTCGTCAATCTGATCAAAATCCCCAGGAACAACGCTCCGACATCTTCGTGATCGCAGCTTTGGAAGATCCCGAGTTCGCTGCGACAGAAGCTGCCTTTGGGAGTTTTGGTCCACTTGAGCCTTTGGACTCTAAACAGCTTGTCAGATTTTGCGACATTGATATAGGCGACAAAAAAATAAAGATCGCTGCCGCGTTTTGTGCTCGCATGGGGCCTGTATCTGCTGCTCTGCTAACCAGCAAGGCGGCCGAGCGGCTGCGTCCCAAGCTCGTCGTCATGGTGGGCATTTGTGCAGGAACCTCCGACAAGGTTGACATCGGAGACGTCATCGCCGCCGAGGTATCTTGGGATTGGCAGAGTGGAAAGTTCGTCGATCAAGATGGTGAGCAAGGATTCATGATTTCGCCTCATCAACTCGATATCGATCTAGAGACGCGAACTGCCTTGCTTCAATTCAAGCGGGACTCCGAATTCTGGGCAAGCTTTGCGCAGGATTCTCGGGAGCTCTCTTTAAGCCTCCCTAAGCTCGTGCTAGGGCCCGTAGCGACTGGTGCATCAGTGCTTGCAGATGCCCGAGTAGTACAGAAGATTCGTGAAGGACAGAACCGAAGTGTTGTTGGACTCGACATGGAAACGTACGGGGTGTACGCCGCCGCACAGGCCGCATCAATCCCAATTCGCGCAATCTCCTTGAAAGCTGTATGCGACAAAGGCGACAAGGAGAAGAACGATAAGTATCAAGCCTACGCTGCACGAGTTAGCGCTGCCGCGGTCCATCGATTCATTGTCCGTTTTTCTGAGTCCCTTCTCTAAACGTCCTGCCGGATCACCACGCAGACTGTGTCAGATCTGTACTTAGAGATTATTGGCGCTGACTCGACGATCAATGACTGCTCTCGTTATGAGCAGTCCTTTGTCGGCGGTGGGATGAGCGACTGCTCCCAGCCTGAAGCGGCCACGTTACCAGCGACCGTCGATGAGATGGGCTGTCACTGCCGCGCATTTGCAGCAACAAGCGAGTCAAACCAAAAACTCTGCCCGATTCTTACCTTCGATCCATTTTGGCGCTCTTCCTCTGCCGCTCCAACTCGCTCCCGTCAGCGGGTCGCGGTACTTGGCCGCCACGCTTTTGACCACGGGCTTCCAAGGAAAGACCTGCTGCGCAGTAAAGCCAAACTCGGCTATCAAGTCATGGACCGTCTCCAGCGCTTGCTTTGCTTGCGCCTTGCGCGCCACGGCAATTTTTTGATCCAGTGCAGCTTTTTGAGCCAGTAGTTCTTGGTAGGTACTCATGAGGTTTTGTTTTTCCAGTCAAGCCAATGAGGATAGCGCTAAACACTTGGTCTTTTAGCGATTTTTGCTACATTCAATTATTTGCCACCATCAAATTCTGCCTTTGATATTTCTGGGATTTGAATGGCTTTCTTTCGATGCCTGAATATTGAATGATATTCGGCTGTTATTTTGTTGTTTTTGCTTTGTGATATAATGATATCGCGCGATATTTGATTTGCCGTCGATTCAAATATCAATATCGGCTTGCTCCCCGCCTGTATACCCAGGTCGCATTCTCCCCATCCCCCTGCTTGATTTCCCTCGCGCCGTAACCCCACGGTAGCGTGCGCGCGGCTGTCGCCATGACAGCGCGCGTGGCACCGCTGTGGCCGTGTCATCGCGGTGGTGATGGGTTGTGTGGTGGCAGATCGCGCCAGGGCGTGGTGTCGGTGGTGACGAGCGCATAGCTGCGCTGCGTTCTTTTTCCCTTTCCCTTCTCGCTTTCCTTTCTTCTCAGGAGTTTTCCCATGACCTCCTCGCCTGGTCAGGCCGCCGCATGGCCGAAACAAACACAACTCAAACGCCCCTTGTTCCCCCTTGGGAAGGTCGTCGCCACACCGGGTGCCATGGCGTTGTTCGAGGCGTTGAACACATCACCCCTTGAATATCTGGTTCGACACGTCATCGGAGATTGGGGCGAGCTGGATGTCGAGGACCGCCAAGCCAACGATGCCGCACTGGTTCATGGCACTCGAATTGTGTCCAGCTACCGCCTTCAAGGAGAACACCGCATCTGGCTCATCACCGAAGCCGACCGCAGTGCCACCACGTTCCTGCTGCCAGAGGAGTATTGACATGACCGCTTTCGCTCAAACCCTGCAGCGCCAACAACAAGAGGCTGCTGCCATTCAAACCAGCGAGCGCACCAAGCGCCGCGTCGTTCGCCGCTCGCCAGTCGTCGTTGAGCCGTCGGAGCCTGCTGAGTCACCTGATGATGTTTTCGACGACGAGCATCACGAACCGGGGGCATTTGCCATGGCCGGTTCACCTAAGACGGAGCAGCCTGCCTTGCCAGCCACAGTGACACCCTCGACACAGCCCAGCAGTACCGAACTGGGGCCGCTTCACGACACAGCAACCAGCACTGCCATCAGTGTTTCCCCACTGGACCTGCCCACCGAGTTCTTCAGTGCTGGGCTGGATCGCCGCAAACGCAACCGCGCCTTGTTGATGGAATGGCTGCGTACGGCTCTGGTGGATGGGGTGGACTTCGGTCGCATTCACATCGCAGGCAAAGACCGCTGCCAGCTGGTTCGCATGGGGAGGGTTCATGAATGCAAAGACCCAGGACACTGGAGCAAGCCGGCACTCTTCAAAGCCGGTGCCGAGAAGATCACCGGCATGTTGGGCATGACGGTGCATTACCCGACGCTGCCTGCCTACGAAGACGCCTTTCTGGCGCAAGCCGACATCCGCACCATCATGCTGCGCTGCGAATTGCGTGACGCACATGGCCACGTGGTGGCGCAAGGCGCGGGCGCTCGGCATATCAGCCAGGACTACGGTGACCTCAACAAGACACTCAAGATGGTCGCCAAGTCGGCGCACATTGACGCAACGTTGCGTTTGGCAGGGTTGAGCGAGGTGTTCACGCAAGACCTTGAAGACCGTCCTCTGGCGGGGGACTCGGACGTAGCAGTAACCGCACCAACTACACCCTCTCGGCCACCAGCGAAAGCACTGCCCCGACAGCCTTTGGCGACCACCAACGAGTTGATCGGTGTCGAACAGCTTCAGGACCTGCGCGAGGCCATCGCCGACCACGGCTTTGCGGAGCAGCGCGTCTTGAACTGGTTGTACCAAGCCACGAAAGGGCAAGTGTCACGGCTTGAACAACTTCCGCTCCCCATGCTGACCACCTTGCACAAGAAGCTGGGTCAGTGGGCAGATGCCGAAGCGGCTGCCAGTTCGGCAGGCCATCACAACTGACACCGAGGGAAGGAGTATTCCATGAACACACCGCTCTACAAGTTGGCCGACGAATACCTGGCTATCGCCCAACTGCTGGCCGACCACGATCTGCCCGAGGAAGTCATAGCTGACACGCTGGAAGGCGCATCGGGCGACCTGGAAGAAAAGGCCTGGAACGTGGCTGCGCTGATCCAGCAAAGCGAAGGCGAAGCCGCCATGATCAAGGATGCCGAGCAGCGTATGAGCCAGCGCCGCAAGTCGCTCGAAAAACGCATCGACTGGCTGCGGCAATACCTGCTGGTGCAACTGCTGCGAACCGGCATCACCGAAATCGACAGCCCCGAATTCGTCATTCGCACCCGCGAAAACCCGCCCAGGACCGTGATCGACGACGAGGACGCTATCCCGAAGGCGTTCAAAGTCAAGGAAACCATCGTCACGATCCGCAAGGATGAAATCCGCAAGCGGCTGCTCGATGGTGAAGAGGTCCCCGGTGCGCACTTGGAGCGCGACAAACGCCTGGTGATCAAGTAAGCCTGTCAGATCTAGGCGTCAATGAAGTTGAGCTTCTGCGCGCTTCGTTTTCCTTCCTTTTTTCCCTTTCTTCTCAGGAGCTTTCCCATGACCTCATCGCCTGGTCAGGCCGCCGCATTGGCGCAAGACAAAAAACAAACCGCCCCTTTGTTCACTTTGGGCGCCGTGCTAATTACCCCCGGTGCACTCGACATGCTCGAAGCACTGCAGTTGGCACCGCTGCCGTTTATCCTGCGCCACGTTGCCGGGGATTGGGGTGACCTGTGCACAGAGGACAAGCAAGCGAATGCTGCAGCGCTCACTTACGGCAGCCGTTTGCTGTCGGCCTACGACATCCCTCCGAACCACCGGCTGTGGATCATCACCGAGGCAGACCGGCGCTCGACCACGTTGCTGCTGCCGGAGGAATACTGAGCAATGCTGCATTCCTACCATTGCCACCCCCGAATCAGTGCTGGCATGCATGGCCCCATGGTTGGCAACCAGCGGCTGCATGTGCGCCAGGGGGAGGTGGATGCCACCTGCGGCTACCACTGCGTTTTGATGGCGTTGATGGTGTTTGGCCAAGTGCGGCGCAATGCGTTGATTTGGGACACCCGCGACGCGCGCCTGCAAGCCCTGCGCAAAGTGGCGCAGCGGTACTACTTCGATGGCTGCGAGGTCCAAGAGCTGCAGCAGCAACTGGCCCCCTACGCCGAGCAAGTGCACTGCAAGGAATTGCGCTCGCGCGTGGCGGAACGCACCTTGGATGCCCTGGTCGAAGGCAAGCTGTGTTTGGTGTGCTTCTCTACCGAGCGATACATGCACTGGGTGCTGGCCGTGGGTGTGCGCTGCGAGGCAGGTGACCCTGTCGATTTGTTAGTGCTTGACCCTGCCATGGCGCCGACACCGCTGGTGCCCTGGAATGCCATGCTGACCGGCTGGGCGAGCAAGCAGCCACGGCGCGCTGTAGCGACGTTCAGCGAGCGCGTGAACATCGACGCGGTGTTGGTGCTGTCGCCTGTGGCGCCAGTGAACGAGGACGAGTAGGCCGTTCGACACGGCTCGTCTTTCCGCTTCGCTCGCCCACTTTTTCTCTTTCTTTTCTTCCTGAACTTCCGTTTGCAGTCGCCGGGCTTGGTACCAGGTGCAGCCGCCGCATGGGCGAGCGGCTGGGCGGGAGTTCTTTTGTACGTTGTTTTGCTTTTTTGGAGGTGCTTTGTTATGCCCAACGATTCCTTGATGCCCCCGCCGCTGGAGCGGCTACTCACCGCGCTGCTGGCGTTACCACCCTCGCCTGAGCAGGCATCCCCCCACGACGCCAGTGATAGTACGGCGTTACTGCTGCTGGAGTTGATGGATATGGCGCTGCACACACCGCCCGCTGAGCCACTGCGAATGGCAATGGTGCAATATTTCTGCAAGCACGCCCGCCACCGCCTGGGCTTGGTGTCCTGGCGGGATCTGCAAGCCTTGCTGGAGCAGTACCCGCAAAGTGACGAAGGCGATGCCGAAGTGGCGCGCTTGCTATGGGGGGTGGAAGCCCAGGAGCATGTGCGGGCGCTGCACTTGCTGGTGTGGTTCATGGCGGCGTATGACGTTACCGAGCTGGGGCAGTGGCATGCGTGGATGGACACGGTGGGGTTTGAAGAAGCTTTGCGTGAATCGCTCGAAACGCTGGGCGCGGGGGCGGTGGTGCTGCTGTGGCAGGCCAAGTCAGGGCGCACTGATCATGCCTGGGTCTTGCGGTTTGCCCGCAGGGCGCTGGGGCATTCGGTCAGTGAGGGGCCTGCCATGTTGGCGTTTCGGGATGCGGCAGAGGCGATGGGTGTGCCGCAAAGGGTGCTGGCCCGGCAAGTGGCCCATTGGGAACGGGCAGCGATGGGCGTTGACGATGCGTCGGGCCTGCGAGTGCTGTGGTGGCAGTGTGTGGCCGAGGCGTTGCAGGTGCATGTGGCCCAAGAAACAAGCACCGCCGCCAGCAGCGACGAATGGCGTGTTGAATTATCACCAGCGTTGGCATTGCGCTATTCCGAGGCGGGCGTGGTGCTGGAGCCGCAAGCGAGGGAACTGCAGGCCCATGCGCCCGTGGTCACAGCGCTGCGACTGCGCCAACGGAGCTGGGCGCAAGGCTTGGGGCTGTGGCTGGAGATTCAGGGCGAGGGGCGGCTGTCGGCGATGCACCAAATGGCCATTGCCGAGCGGTTTGAGGCGGCGGGGCACCGGTCACCTCAGTTGCGGTATGCCAGTGCAAATGGCGGTCACCAAGCCACATGGTTGGCGACATGGCACTGGGATGAAGCAGTATGGGTGCCCAAAGATATGCCAGTGGCTGACGTGAAGCGCTGGGCGCTGGAGACGGCGCTCAAGGCGACCGAGCATTGGCTGCTGATGTGCGGCATGGTGGCACTGGCGGGAAAGCCGCAGGGGGCTGCACTGGCGCTTGATACCGGGCTGGTGGGGGTTGATGTCACAAGTGAAGCCAGCAATGAAAAAAAATTCTAGGGCCGGGGGGCGCTAGAACTTCTTCAGGCTGGTGGGGGGCCACTTTCTGAGTCAAAACCTGAAAAAGCGGGCCTCCACTTGAGCTTCGACAGCAGCAGCAAAGTCAGCATCGACTCGGTGCTGGCACTAACCAGCGTCATCGCGGAGGAAATGCTGCTTGATTTGGCTGACTGATTGCCAAAGCCGCTCTCCCTCCAACTCAGATCACCATGAAAAAGAAACAACTCACCCCTGAGCAGTTCCAGCAGCTGCTGATCGCCACAGCCAACTTGCCATTCATTCGCCAGCAACGCCAACCGACCAGCTACCTATCAGACGTATTGGAAACTGTGCTGAATTTCCAGATGCAAGAGCCGGTGGTGGTCAAGGCCCTGCTGTACTTTGAGCACAACATACAGCACCAGCATGACATTCACACGCACGAGCAACTGCAAGGCGCCCTGAACATCTACCCGGACACGGAGGATGGCAACAAGGCAGCAGCGCAGTTCTTTTGGGGCAACAAGCACTGGACACGCATTGAGCTGCTGCGCCGCTTCCTACCGTTCCTGGCTTCTATCGGTGTCACCGACCAAGCGAGCCTTCACGCATGGGCGAAGCAGGCCGACTTTGATCGGGACTTCAAGGGACGGGTCAAAGGCATGGGCATCGCAGTGTTTCACTGGCTGCTGCTGCGCTGCGGGGTCTCCACCATCAAGCCCGACGTGTGGGTCATCAACTTTGGTCAGCGGGTGCTGGGCAAGCGCATCCCGGAAGATCGCCTGGTGACCGCGTTCAATGACATCGCACCGCTGATTGGCGAGAGCCTGGAGACGCTGGATGTGACCATCTGGTATCACGAGAAAATGAACATGGCGACCGCCGACGTACCGGCATTGCGCCTGGTCTGGTGGCAACTGCTGGTCGATGAAATCAACCGAAAACTGAGCACCGCCAATGACTCGTCAGGAGTGCCCTCCGCATGGAAGCTGCAACTGGATGCCAAGGATCGCCTGCGCTATGACAAGGCGGGATTGACGCTGACGCCCGAAAGCTTGTGGCTGCGTTGCGGACAGGTGCAAGCCGCAGAGGTTCGGCTTGAGCAGTCGGTCTGGTACGAGGGCCTGGTGTTGTCACTGACGGTCACGACCGACCAGGCATTGACCGCCGAGTGTTTCGAGCGACTGGCCCCGCAGATGAGCGCCAAAGGCTGGAAGGTCAACAATGCCTCTGTGTTCACAGGCACCACAGAGGTGGAGGACAGCTTGTTGGTTCCGCCCACCACACTGGTTTCCGAGCTACAAACCTGGGCCTCCGAGGTGGCCGCGACGGTGACCGAAGCCATCGAGGGCTTGCACCACATCCTGCACGGCCTTGAAAACAATCAGGCAGTGCTCAGAGATCCTGCGGCACAGCCAGTGCTCGTGCTGGCCAACCCGCGAACCGTGGTTCGCGGGTTGGCCAGCAATGATGGTCACGTGGAGGCCAGGGAATCGCCGGGCTCGGATGTCGGCGAGGTCATTGACATGGCTGAGTGCCTGACGTGGATCGGGGACACCATCGATGAGCACCTAAACGGTAAACCAACCTTGTCGCCAAAAACCGACTCGCCTTGATTGGGATCAATAGGTAGAAGGCGCTGGGGGCCAGTTTCGGCATCGCTGTGCGACCAATCAAGCGGGCCGTATCACTCACAGAGTGACGCTGTTCAGCGGTACTACTGATCAGCTATCTTGAATGTTGTGATGTGCCGCACACCATAGGAGACTGCAGGAGTTCCTGCAACGGTTCCTGCAATGGCAGTTTGAAGACCGGAAAAGAAAAACGACTTACAGCCTTGCGAGCTGTAAGTCGTTGATTTTAATGGTCGGCGTGGCGGGATTCGAACTCGCGACCCCTTGCACCCCATGCAAGTGCGCTACCAGGCTGCGCTACACGCCGACAAGACTTGGATTCTATACCGAAAAATCAGCACTAAAAAAGAAGTGCGCGAATTTCTTCCAATTCCGTTCTGAGCGCATTGGAGTCCAGCGGCAGGGCCAGGGCGGGGGCACGATCAATCGGCTGATCGTCCAATGCATCCGGCGGCAACGCGGCGTCACGCGCTCCCTTGTCTGCCTGCGCCAGCTCATGCAGTCGGTTGCGTGCGCCGACGATGGTGAAACCCTGGTCGTACAGCA
>Ga0209792_1001535_pt1 | contig 10983 bp, 5 predicted proteins | sample EBPBio142005_DNA_FD_185860 | JGI IMG/M metagenome (GOLD analysis project Ga0209792, IMG submission 185860) | Wastewater treatment Type I Accumulibacter community from EBPR Bioreactor in Madison, WI, USA - Reactor 1_6/14/2005_ DNA (SPAdes)... | ecosystem: Engineered > Bioreactor > EBPR >...
TGTTCCCGGGCAAGATCAGCGTCGGACGCCAGCAGCTGCGATGGTGCGGCAATCGTCAGGCGCGGCAGTCCAAACTGCGCACGGCGGTTTGGATTGCGCAGCGAGAACTGACGCTGAAAGCCAATCACTGGCATGATCTGGAATGCGGGCAGCGATCCGAACTCCGGATTCAGGATCAGCAGGCTTGCCGTATCGGCCATCGCCGATCGGGTTACGTGGGCCGTAAAGCGCAGAACCCGCTGGTCGCCAGCCGGCATCGGAGACCCCAGGCGAAACACGGTTTGCCCGTTGGCAAGGTCTTGCAATTCTGCTTCTGCATCATCGATCAAGACCTTACCGCCCACGTCGATCTGGTTTCGGCCAACCAGGATGCGATCGATTGCCAGGCCGGTACGGTTGACCAAGTTCAGCGCCATGTCGAGGCGCGCACCGCGGCCGTCATCATCGAAATGGACGAATGATCGCACCTCGGACACATTGGGCTGCGGCCTGTTCTGCCAGTGGATATAGCGCCGCTCGTAATCGGCCAGACGGGCGGCACGTTGGTCAGCGCTGACCAATGCGCCGTCGGCTTTCACCGTTTGATGAATGGCGCTGCCTTGTGCACCGCCGAATGCCAGCGCCACCACCGCCACGACGGCGGCCGGGTGGGAAACGGCTTTGCGAATGGGGACCGGACGGTAAGGCAAGCCGCGATGATGCAAAAGCAGCGCCAGCATCGCTGCACCGATGCAGATCGCTCCCCAGAACGGCGCATAGTGCTGCAAAGCAGACCAGTTCGCGGAGAGACCAAGGATCTGGTCGGGCATCGCCAGCGGCAGGGCCAACGGTTTCCACAAGGGATGAGAGAGGCCCATCGCCGGGGCAAGGTTGCTGTGACCCAGCACGATCAGCGCAAAACCGACAAGGTTGGCCGCCATGCGAGAGCGGATCGCCGCGTGGATGGCGATGAACGCGCTCGCGCTGAGCAGCAGCCCGGGCACAGCCTGGGTGCCCTGTTCCAGATACTCACGCAGCTGGATTGCTGAGTTGGCCGCCAGTTGTGCGATCAATACGACTGCCAGCGTAAAAGCCAGCAGGGCCAGAGCAACCAGCCACAGGCAGACCAGCTGGGCGGTCAGGAAGCGCCATGATGGATAGGGCGTGGCAGCGGTAAGTTCCGCCATTCCGTTCGTGCTGGCCATCCGGCCGACCCGATCGGCAGTGTACAGCAGGACCAGCGCGCCAAGCGGCGCGGCCATGTCCCACATCACGCGGTTGAGGGCGTCGCGGCTGTCAGGCACCAGTACCGACAGCGGTTCGGCATAGGCCATCCCGCTGAATACTTCGGGAAAAATCAACAGCGTCCAGCCGAGCAGGGCCAGCAGGAAAAACTTGTCAAGCAGGCTCCAGCGCATCAGCAGCGCAAAATAGCCGGGCGATTGCCAGCGTGCCGCGCGGTGCAGCGGTTGATGGCCAACCGGCCGGGCATCGTCCCGTGCGGGGATGAGCGCCGGAATCGCGGCGATGCCCCGCACCAGCAGATAGCAGACTGTCAGCCAGCCGATTCGCCCCAGGGTTATCGCTATTTCACGCGAATATACCGAACCATGCGGGGATGGCGGGTTGACCAGCGCGGTGACGGCGTAGGGATCAGCCAGCATCATCGCGGCGCGCAGCGGCTCCCACGCGACAAAGCTTCCGGCGATGAGCGGCGTACCCGTCATCGTGGCGAGCGCGATATAGCCGAGCCAGCCGAATGCGGCGGCAAGATAGACCATGCTGGCCTTGCCCGCCGCGCAGCTGACACGCCCCAGAACGACGGCCCAGATTACGGCAGCCGGGATATGAACAAAGGCCATCAGTTTCACGGTCTGACGTGTCACCGTGAGCATCTGGTCCGGGTATCCCCATGCCAGGAATCCCACGATTGCGGCTTGCATGATCGCGCAGATCCCGATCAACAGCCCGGCAAAGCTCGCCAGCCGCACCGCCAGCCAGGCGCGGGACGTCTGTGGGTAAGCGGCCAGCAGCGGCGTCATGCCGTGCTCTACCTCGCGCAGGTAAAACACCGGTGCGAGCGCGGCGGCGATGAAGGGCAGGATGAAAACCGGAATCAACAGGTTGAGGCGTAGCAGCGCTTCGTGGAGTTCCCGTGCGGTGCGCGGGTCCTCTCCACTTGCAGCGAAGCTTGTCAGGGCGATTGCGGCGGCGGCTACAATCCACACCAGCACGTGCCGGCGGACCATGAGCCACTCCCCTTGCCAGGCAGAGCGGTTCAGCATGACTGATCCCCATGCAATTCCAGAAAGTAGCGATCCTCAAGCGTTGCCGGGACCGGCGCAAATCCATCCCCGGGCGGGGCATCGCTGAAATAGCGGTACAGAGGGTGGCCGCGGCGATAGGCCAGACTGAGCAGTCGGGCCGGTGTGCCATCCGGGGCGGCCACCGTTGCTTGCCAGATCTTCCCTTGCAGACCCTGGATCAAGCCGGTGCTGCTACCCTGCGCGACAACCTTGCCGGCCTTGATCATGGCTACTTCATCGCACAGCTGTTCAACATCATCGACGATGTGGGTGGACAGCAGTACGACCCGATCGCCGCTCAACTGACTAAGCAGATTGTAGAGCCGCAAACGTTCCTCGGGATCGAGCCCGGCGGTCGGCTCGTCGAGTATCAGGAGTGAAGGATCGCCCAGTAACGCCTGGGCAATGCCAAAGCGTTGGCGCATCCCGCCGGAAAAGGTTGTCACCGGCCGCCGGGCGTGCGCGGTCAGGTTGGTCAAATCGAGCAGATCATCGATCCGGCGCGCGGTTTTGGGATCGTTCGGCAAACCCTTCAGGATCGCCATGTGACGCAGCACCGTGCGGCAGCTGGCGTGGGGGTAGGCGCCGAACGATTGCGGAAGGTAGCCGAGCCGCCGGCGCAGTGCGACCGGATCGGCCAGCACGTCGATACCGTCAAACCGGATGGAGCCCCGGTCTGGCAGCTGGATGCTCGCCAGCGTGCGCATTAGCGTGCTTTTGCCCGCCCCGTTCGGCCCGAGCAGCCCGTACATCCCGGGACTGATCGAAAGATCGATCCCGTCGAGCGCCACAACGCCGCCGCGATAGGTTTTGCCAAGGTTGCTTACTTCCAGCATGATGCCTCCAATTGTGTCGGTTTGGCTGGCGTGATCGGGCACCTGGCACAATGGGGCCGTGATGAGGGTATGGTTTGCCGTGATGAACCGCCGTAGCGAGCTCAGACGGGCGTTCGTCACGGCAATCGTGCCGTTCGTCACGCATTGGGTATCGGTTGGTGACGGCCATGGGCATCGCGGATTGGTGCAATGCGTGCGGAGGATACTTGAAGCTGTTGCGTGACCTGTTGCAATCCCGGCTGCTGCATCAGGCGGTGCCTGTGGCGATTGCCATGTTGGTGGCCGCATTGTCCGATCATATCGCCAGCGGAGATCCCGGCTGGAGCGGTCTGATCGGCAAGGCTGGCCATGTCGCAATCCTGCTGGTGCCTGCGCTTGGCGCACATCTTCTGGCTTGCCGTTGGCCGCCCCTGCCAGCGGCATTCGCGTGGTTGGGCGGCTTTGCCGCCTATCCTGTACTGGTGAGCCGGCTTTACCCCGCCGAGTCCCTGCCGACCTGGCAATGGGTGATGGCGGCGGTTTGCAGTCTGATCTTTGTTCTGCTTCACCCGGCGGCGCGCTCACGAAGCGGCGAGCCGATCGCGTCGCCGCCGCCGATTGCGCGCCTGCCGATCACGCTGGACAGGACGATCGCGGTTCTTCTGGGCTTGTGGGTCCTGGGTGTCACCATGCTGTTCGCATCGACCCCCGATGCGGTGCGCAATCAGCCGTTGCAGGTGTGGGTGAACTGGCGGCGTATGGCCGCGGAACCTGGCGAGACGGTCTGGTATCTCGCGCAGTTCAGCATCCTCGCAGGGGTGGTTTATGTCTGGTACAAGATTTGTCGCTATGTTCTGGTGCGGGGTGTACTGCGCCGCCATGGCCTGGTGCCATTTGGCTTCGCGGTGGCGGCCTTCGTGGCGCTGGCAACGCCGGTTGCGGCCAGTATCGGTCTGCTGATGCCGCTGAACATCGCGGAGTGGACCATTATCCCGTCCGAAAACCATAATCCGTTTGACTGGACGAATTACCGCTTCACCATCTGGCTTACCGCCATATTCCTGCCACTGGTGCTGACGGTGGAGCGGCTGCTGGCTGAACATGCCGAGGCCAGCAACCGGCACGAAAGAGTTCGCGCCGAGCTGCATATGTTGCAACAGCAGATCAACCCTCACTTCCTGTTCAACACCCTCAACACATTATACGCGCTATGCCTCAAAGATCGGATGGAAAGCGCAGCCGCGGTGATCAAATTGTCCGATCTGCTGCGCTACGCCGTCTATCATGGGTCGTCGGAACGCAGCCGCCTCGATGATGAAGTCGCTTATCTCAAGAACTATCTGGATCTGCAGATGCTGCGCTTTGGGCATCGCTGCTCGCTCGAGACGACATGGCCCGATTCCAACAGCGACCTTGCCCTGCCGCCCCTGCTGCTGATCATGCTGGTCGAAAACGCTTTCAAGCATGGGGTTGAGCCAGTTGAAGGTGATTGCAACTTGCGGATTGCTCTCTCGGTCGAGGGACGGAGAATGCGGTTTGAATGTACCAATTCGCTTCCCAAGGGGGTGATGCCTCATCAACCTGGCATCGGGCTTACCAACCTCCGGCGCCGGCTGGAGCTGTTGTTCGGCAACGACTTCAGCCTGCTGGCCGGGCCTTCGGATGGGGCTTGGCGATCGTCTCTGGAATTGGATCTGGTGCCGTGTTGAGAGTGCTGATCGTTGACGACGAGCCCTATGCCCACGACGTGCTGGCCCACCATTGCGGCAGCGATCCGGGCATCACGATCGTCGGCAACTGCCGCAGCGCCGCTGAGGCACTGCGCGAGATTGCAGCCGGCGCGGTCGATTTGATGTTTCTCGACATTCGCATGCCCCGGTTTGGCGGTCTGGATCTGTTGCGCGGCCTGACGAACCCGCCCTTGACCGTCATCGTAAGTGCGCATCAGGAACACGCGCTTGCGGGGTTCGATCTTGACGTCGTCGACTATCTGCTCAAGCCCGTCAGCGCCGAGCGGTTCCGGTCAGCTTTGGACAAGGTGCGGCGGCGGATTGCCGAAGGTCGCGGGCCGCCAGCGGATGAAGCGGATGATCTGGTGCTGAAGGTCGATCGCGCGCTGCGCCGGTTTCCGCTAGGCACGATCAGTCATTTTGAAGCGCAGGGCAATTTTGTGCAGGTCGTCGGGGATTGGGGCAGCGTGCTGGCCACCACGACCCTGAAAGGTCTCGCAGCGGCCTTGCCCGGCGATCGCTTTGTCCAGACCCATCGCAGCTACATCGTCAATCGCGATAGCGTTGTGGAGCAACGCCATGACCGGCTGCGGATGCGCGATGGCTCGGCCATTCCGATCGGCCGTTCATTCCGCAGCGTGCAGCTGCTAAAATGATGATCGACAACGCTTCCTTCCGGCGCGTTGTCATTTCCGTACCCAAGCAGCAGCGCCTGGATCGCGCCGAGCGATAGGACCACGAACTGTCCGCCGGCTTCGTAGATTGGGCGCACCGAAGCGCGCGGCACTTTTGACTTTGGTCTATCGCCCTCAGGCAGTAGACTGCCCGCTTCGCCGCACGGGTTATCGGGTGCGGGCAGGGGGGGATTTCGGGCGTGAGCCTGCGGGCTGCAGCAATCCTGGCATTGGCGCTGATCGCGGGTCTGTTCGCGCTGGCAACCTATGTCGAACGGCGCGGCGTCCGCATACAAGGGCGTCCACGGCTGCGCCATCTGACCTACACATTGGCGCTGGGCGTCTATTGCTCAAGCTGGACGTTCTACGGCGCGGTCGGAAGCGCGGTCCGCGATGGCTGGTCCTACCTGCCGATCTACCTTGCGCCGATCCTGTTGCTGCTCGGGGCGCCGCGGTTTCTGCGGCGCCTGTCAGAAGCGGTTGCCCAGGAACAGGCCAGTACCGTGTCAGACTTCATCGCCGCGCGATTTGGCAATGATGTGGTGATCGCCCGATTGGTGACGGTGATCGCGCTGCTCGGTTCGATCCCATACGTAGCATTGCAATTGCGCTCGATTGGCAGCGCCATGACGATCGTCTCCGGTCAGCCGGTAGAGAACACCGTGATGATCGTATCGGCATTGCTGTTGGCCTTGTTTGCAGCCGCCTTCGGTGCACGGCGCTATGAACTGGCTGGGCGCAGTGAAGGACTGGTCTATGCCATCGGGCTGGAATCGCTGATCAAGATCGCAGCGCTGGCGGTTGTCGCCGCGCTGGCTGGGGTACTGCTGATCGGCGCGGCTGACAGTCCGGCGATGCAGCGCGGCGCGGCCCAACTCGCGGCACAGTTCCGGCCGGGCCGGCTATCGCTTGAAGTCGGGGTGATATTCCTGATTTCCGCCACGGCGATCATCGCCCTGCCGCGTCAGTTTTACATGGGGCTGGCGGAAGCGCACAGTACCGACGATCTGGTCCGCGCGCGTTATGGCCTGGCGGCTTACCTGGCGACCATGGCGCTGCTGGTCTTGCCGATTGCACTGGCCGGTATCGTCTTTGTTGGCATGGATATATCGGCTGATCTCTATGTGCTGGACGTGCCGATGGTGGCGGGCGGCAGCCTGGCGGTAGCGGCCGCGCTGATCGGCGGGGTCAGCGCTGCTGCATCCATGGCGATTGTCGATACCACCGCGCTCGCCACGATGGTCTCAAACGACCTTGCCTTTCCGTCGGTCCTGCGCAGCCGCACCGCTGCGCAGGAAGGCGCGATCGGGCGGCGGATGCTCGAGGTGCGCCGCGCCGCGATCCTGGGGATCATGTTGCTGGCGTTGGCCTGGGCGTTGCTGGTATCCCCATCCAGCTCGCTGGCCTCGATCGGTCTGATCGCCTTTGCGGCGATGGCGCAGTTTACGCCGCATCTGATCTTCGCAACCTATGGGTCACGGCGCGATCCGCTGGCTGGAAGAGCCAGTCTGGCGACCGGGTTGGTGCTGTGGCTCTATACTCTGGCCCTGCCGCCGATCATGCCTGAATCGCTGACGGAGATGCTGACGGGATCGCTTGTCGATCCGCTCAAGCTGTTCGGGATCGGAAACGGATCGCCGATCGTTCACGGTGTGCTGTGGAGCCTGGGCGCGAACCTGACGGTCTATGCCATGCTGGCGGCGCGGGGGTTCACCGCGCCAGGATTGCCGCGCTTCCTGCGCGGCCAGCGTCAGGTGGCGGATCTGGCGGAGCTGGCCGATCTGACTGCAAGCTTCGTCGGACGCGACCGGGTGGCGGCAGAACTGCCCAAGGCGCGCAAGGGCGTCCCGATCGATCGCGGCTCTGCCAAGAAGGCGCGTGACCTGATCGCCAGCGTGGTGGGCAGCTCGTCGGCGCGGGCGCTTGTCACTTCTGCACTGGCCGGAGGCACGATGAGCCTGGCAGAAGTCACCCGGGTACTGGATGAGGGCGGGCAGAGCCTGCGCTTTTCGCGGCAGTTGCTGGCTGCAACCTTTGAAAACATCGACGCCGGGATCAGCGTGGTTGATCGCGGGCTCAACCTGATTGCCTGGAATACCCGCTATCTTGAATTGTTTGACTATCCTGCCGGGATGGTCCGTGCCGGGGTGCCGGTGGCGGAACTGATCCGTCACAATGCTCGGCGCGGGGATTTCGGGCCGGGCGATATCGAATTTCACGTCCAGAAACGGCTGGGCCACTTGCGGCGCGGCCTGGAGCACAGCTTTGAACGCCGCCGCAAGGACGGGCGCGTGATCAAGACCGTGGGCGGGCCGATGCCCGATGGCGGTTACGTGATGAGCTTTACCGACATCAGCGAGGAAGCCCGCGTTCGCGACGAGCTGGAGCGTACGCTCGATGAGCTGGAAATTCGGGTGACGGAACGGACCAGCGACCTCTCCGAAGCAAACCGCCGCTTGGCCGAATCAGACCGCGACAAGACCCGGTTTCTTGCCGCTGCGAGCCACGATCTGCTGCAGCCGCTTCACGCTGCCCGGCTATTCACAGCGGCGCTCGAACGGGAAGTGGACGAGCGCCCCCGGCAACTCGTCAACCGGGTGGAAAGCGCAATCGTGGCGGCGGAAGATCTGCTGCGAGCGCTGCTCGACATTTCGAAGCTTGACGCCGGCGGCGTGCAGCCCCGGCCCGAGCCGGTGAATTTGCGGGCATTCCTGATGGACCTGACCGACAGCCTGCGTCCGCTTGCCGAAGAAAAAGGTCTGACCCTTCGGCTGGCCGCTACGCCCGGATCGGTGATGACCGACCCGGCCTTGCTGCGCTCGGTCATGCAGAATTTCCTTACCAACGCGGTGCGATACACGCAGACTGGCGGCATCGTTGTGGGGGTGCGGCGACGCGGTGAGAACTGGCGTATCGATGTGATCGACAGCGGTGTCGGGATCGCGCCGGACCGGATCGATGCTGTCTTCGGTGAATTTACCCGCCTGGGCGAGGTAGAAGTCGAAGGGCTGGGACTGGGCCTGGCGCTGGTGCGGCGCATTGCGCGCCTGTTGGGGGGGCGGATAAGCGTTGCCTCCAAACCGGGACGAGGTAGCCGGTTCAGCTTTGGCCTGCCTGCCGCCGATGCTGCCATGCCCTTGCCGCGTCCCTCGCTGCGTCGCGATCAGGCCGTGCCGGGGCGGTCCATGTCAATCCTGGTGATCGACAATGATAGTCGCATCGTAGAGGCAACCAGCGCGCTGCTCAGCGGGATGGGCCATATCGCTCTTGGCGCAATGACAGGGCGTGATGCCCTGGCCTTGTGTGACCAGGCGGATGCAGTGCTGGCGGATTACCAACTGGATCACGGTGAGGACGGGTTGACCGTGATCGGGGCATTGTGGGCGCGGCGGCCGGACCTGCCAGTAAGGCTTGTCACGGCAGAATCCGGCGAAGCAATGGTGGATCGGGCGCGCAGGATGGGTGTGACCATTTTGGCCAAACCGGTCGACCCCGATCGTATCGCGCAGTTCCTGTTTGACGCCTCAGTGCTTCAGATCAAGCCCGAGTGATCGCGCGACCAGCGCTGCCTGGGTGCGGTTGCGTACGTCCAGTTTGCGCATGATCGCGGTCATGTGCGCTTTCACGGTCGCCTCGCTCATGCCCAGCGAATGCGCGATCTGCTTGTTCAGCTGCCCTTCCAGTACGGCAAGCAGCACCCGCAGCTGGGTTGGCGTCAGCCCGGCAACGGTCTGGCGTACCGCCTCTTCCGGCTGGGCTGGCGGTGTGGGCGCAAGGGGGGCGGCGGCGTTGAGCGCAAGGGCGATCGCCGCCTCGATCGCGCCAAGATCTGCGTCCTTGCGCAGAAATCCGATCGCACCAAAGGCGCGGGCCTCTTGGGCGGCGCTTTCCCCTTCGGCGCTGGAGACCACCAGGATCGGCACTTCGGGCCGTTCGGCATGCAGCAGGGCAATCCCGGAATAGCCCACCGCTCCCGGCATTTTCAGATCAAGCAGGATCAGCCGCAGGTCGGTGGCCTCGCTCGCCGCACGGGCGGCAGCGGCCAAGGTTCCGGCTTCGCTGAGCCGGGCTTCCGGTGCGACCCGTTGCACCGCAAGGGTCAGGGCCTGCCGGAACAGCGGATGATCGTCGGCGATCAGGACCGTGCCGCTCATCGCCCCGATCCCTTTCCGGTCAGGCCGCGCCGGGGCGATTGGCGAGCAGGTGATCGACGACCGACGGATCGGCGAGGGTAGAAGTGTCGCCAAGGTTGCTGACGTCGTTCTCACCGATCTTGCGCAGGATCCGGCGCATGATCTTGCCGGACCGGGTCTTGGGCAGGCCGGGTGCGAACTGGATGACGTCGGGTGTTGCAATCGGGCCAATCTCGCGCCGCACCCAGGCGACCAGTTCCTTGCGGAGCGCCTCGTCGGGCTCGACATTGGCGTTGGTCGTGACGAAGGCATAAATGCCCTGTCCCTTGATGTCGTGCGGCATGCCCACCACCGCCGCCTCAGCGACCTGGGCGTGGGCGACCAGCGCGCTTTCGATTTCTGCGGTGCCCATCCGGTGACCCGACACGTTGATCACATCATCGATACGCCCGGTGATCCAATAGTATCCATCGGCGTCGCGGCGGCAGCCGTCACCGGTGAAGTACTGGCCTTTGAACGTGCTGAAATAGGTCTGGAAGAACCGTTCATGATCGCCCCACACGGTGCGCATCTGGCCTGGCCAGCTATCGGTGATGACCAGGCAGCCATCGCCCGGGCCGGTGATCTCAACGCCTTCGTTGTCAACCAGCATCGGCTTGACGCCGAAGAACGGCCGGGTGGCCGATCCGGGCTTGAGCGCTGTGGCACCGGGCAGGGGGGTGATCATCACCCCGCCGGTTTCGGTCTGCCACCAGGTATCGACGATCGGGCAGCGGCTGTCGCCGACAACCTTGTGATACCACTCCCACGCCTCGGGATTGATCGGCTCGCCCACGGAGCCAAGCAGGCGCAGGCTCTTGCGGCTGGTCTTCGTGACCCAGTCATCGCCTTCGCGCATCAGCGCGCGCAGCGCCGTGGGGGCGCCATAGAAGATCTCGACCCCGAATTTGTCGACCACTTGCCAGAACCGGCTGGGATCGGGGAAATTGGGCACGCCCTCGAACATCACGGTGGTCGCGCCATTCATCAGCGGCCCGTAAACCACATAGGAATGCCCGGTGACCCAGCCGATATCGGCTGCGCACCAATAGATCTGGCCGGGGCGATAGTCGAACACGTACTGGTGCGTGATCGATGCCCAGACGCAATAGCCGCCGGTGCTGTGCAGCACCCCCTTGGGTTTTCCGGTGCTGCCTGAGGTATAGAGGATAAACAGCGGATCTTCCGCGTTCATTTCCGCGGGCGCGCAGTCGGCGGGCCGGGCGGATGCCTCCGCCCAGTCGATGTCGCGGCCCGCCACCATGGGCACGTCAGCCCCGGTGCGGCGCAGGACGATTACCGTCTCC
>Ga0209792_1001536_pt1 | contig 10967 bp, 13 predicted proteins | sample EBPBio142005_DNA_FD_185860 | JGI IMG/M metagenome (GOLD analysis project Ga0209792, IMG submission 185860) | Wastewater treatment Type I Accumulibacter community from EBPR Bioreactor in Madison, WI, USA - Reactor 1_6/14/2005_ DNA (SPAdes)... | ecosystem: Engineered > Bioreactor > EBPR >...
CGCCTGGTATCCGATCCGCTTCCTCATCGGCCTGTTCGTCAATCCGCTCTATATCCTCGGCGAGGTCTGGGCGATGGCGCTGGCCCCGCCCGCCAAGCGCGGCCGGGTCATGGGCTTCTTCAACACAATGACGGGTGCGGGCTATGCCATCGGACCCATGTCGCTTGCCGTGGTCGGCAGTGATGGCTGGCCGCCGCTGATCATCGGCATTTCCGGTTTCCTGCTGTGCGCGGTTCTGCTTGCGGTGACGACCCGCGGCATTGCGGGGCTGGAGGATGACACGCCGGGCAAGAAGACAGGCGGCGTCCTGAGCTTCTGGGCGCTGGCACCGACGCTGCTCATCGCCGTTTTCGTCTCGGCGGCCAATCAGCAGGGCATCTATTCGCTGATGCCGGTGTTCGGCGCGTCCTACGGCCTTGGCGAAGCCCGCCTGGCGACGCTGATCACGGTCATGTCGATCGGCAACATCATCCTCCAGTTCCCGCTCGGCATGATGGCGGAGCGGGTCGGGCCACGCTCGATGATGATGGCCTGTGCGCTGATCAATCTCAGTCTCGTGCTCACTTTGCCGTTCCTGATCCAGTCGAACGCGGTTTTGCCGATCCTGCTCGTCATGGGCGGGGTTGGCTACGGCGTCTACACGATGTCGCAGATCGAGCTCGGCATGCGCTTCAAGGGACAGCAGCTCGTCGCCGGCAATTCCGCCTTCGGCCTAATGTGGGGCGTCGGCGGCATTGCCGGCCCGCCCGGCGCAGGCGCGATGATCCAGTTGATCGGACCGGTCGGCCTGGTCGCCACGATCGTCGCGCTCAGCCTGCTGCTGATCGTCTTCAGCTTCTATCGCTCGATCAAGCGGAGCCGCCGGTGAGTGATACTCGCGACACGGTGGCTGGCGTGCCGGCGGCGGCGCTCGCGGGTATCATCGCGACTGTAGCGGTCTTCGCGATCTCCCAGGGGCTGAGCTATCCGCTGCTGAGCTTCCTGCTGCACAAGCAGGGCATCGAGCCGGCGATGATCGGCCTGTCGGCGGCCATGACACCCCTTGGCTTCGTCGCGTCGTCATTCGTCATCCCGACGATCTCGCGCATGGTTGGGCCGGCGCGCTTCGCCGTGGTCTCGGCATTGATCGCGGCCGCGCTGCTGGTCGTCATCGGTCTGTTCCAGAACATCTGGCTCTGGTTTCCGCTGCGCTTCCTGCTCGGCTTCTTCGCCAACCCGCTCTACGTGATCAGCGAAACCTGGATGGTGGCGGTCACGCCGTCGGAAAAGCGCGGCCGCATCCTCGGGGTCTACACGTCGATGATCTCGGTCGGCTTCGCCGCGGGTCCGTTGACGCTCGCGGTCGTCGGTACCGACGGATGGCCGCCCTTCGCGGTCGGGGTCATCACTCTTCTCTTATGCGTGCTTTGCCTGCTGGCGGCGTTGCCGAGACTGCCTGCCATACCGGTTGAGGAGGGCCACGGTTCCGTCCTGTCCTTCATCCGGCTGGCGCCGCTTATGCTTGGCGCTGTGTTTGTCGCGGCCGCGTTCGAACAGATCGTGCTGTCGCTGTTCAGCATCTATGGCGCCGCCCAGGGCAGCAGCGAGGCGCGCGTGGCGCTGCTGCTGGCGATGTTCGTGGCAGGCAATATAGCGTTTCAGATTCCCTTGGGCTGGATGGCCGAACGCTTCGGCGCGGTGACGATGATGGGGCTGTGCGCGTTCGGGGGTGCGCTCGGGTGCCTGCTGCTGCCATTCATCTTCGATTCGCCGCTGGTGTGGCCGATGACTTTCGCCTGGGGCGCTGCCGCCTTCAGCGTCTACACGATGGCGCTTATCCTGCTCGGCGAACGGTTCTCCGGAGCGATGCTGATCATCGGCAACTCGGCCTTCGCCGTGTTCTGGGGAACCGGCGGCATCATCGGGCCGCCCGTGGCCGGGTTGATGATGGACGTCATGGGGATCCAAGGATTGCCGCTCACACTCGGCATTCTGTGCGGCGGGCTTGCCCTCGCAGTCCTGTTGTCGACAAGGACCGCCTGCGCGCCGGCTTGATCGCGACCCATCGCCTCGGCTAGACTTCGCTTATGCGCATCCTCTGCAGCAGAAGCACGCCGTCGCGCCGGACGCTCCGCGCCGAACTTCTGCTGCTGTGCGCCCGCATCGGGTATTCGCCGCCCGCCTGAATCCGGATTCCGACATTTCCGATTCATCAGAGGCGTAAACCCATGTCCTATCAGAATTTTTCGCTTTCCCAACTGCAGGCGATCGACGCCGCGCATCACCTTCATCCGTTCACCGACCACAAAGAGCTGCGTGCCGCTGGTTCGCGCGTCATCGCCAGAGCCGACGGTCCGTTCATCTACGATTCGGACGGAAACCAGATCCTCGACGGCATGGCAGGTCTGTGGTGCGTGAACATCGGCTATGGCCGCACCGAACTGGCCGAAGCGGCCTACGAGCAGATGAAGGAATTGCCGTACTACAATTCCTTCTTCAAATGCTCGACGCCGACGCCGATCCTGCTGTCGCAGAAGCTGGCTGACATCGCGCCGGCCAACATGAACCAGGTCTTCTACGGCTCGTCCGGGTCGGAGGCGAACGACACGGCGGTCCGGCTGGTGCGTCACTACTGGCAGCTGATGGGCAAGCCGTCGAAGAACCGGATCATCTCGCGCAAGAGCGCCTACCACGGCTCGACGATCACCGGCGCGTCGCTTGGCGGCATGTCGCACATGCATGAGCAGTTGAACGGCGCCGTGCCGAACATCGTGCATGTCATGCCGCCCTATGCGTTCGAGTTCGCGGAGCCCGGCGAGAGCGATCATGATTTCGGCGTCCGCGCCGCCAAGGCGGTGGAGGAAGCCATTCTCGAGGCCGGCGCGGATAATGTCGCGGCCTTCATCGGTGAGCCGATCATGGGGGCAGGGGGCGTTCGTATTCCGCCCGAAAGCTACTGGCCGGAGATCCAGCGCATCTGCCGCAAATATGACGTGCTGCTGATGCTGGACGAGGTCATTACCGGTTACGGCCGCACCGGCGAATGGTTCGCCGCGCAGGCGATGAATATCGAGGCCGATACGATCACGACCGCCAAGGCGCTGACATCAGGCTATCAGCCGCTGTCGGCGCTGTTCGTCGGAGACCGTATTGCCTCCGTGCTGGTCGACAAGGGCGGCGAATTCTTCCATGGCTACACCTATTCCGGTCATCCGGTCGCCTGTGCCGTCGCCCTGAAGAACCTCGAAATCATCGAGCGCGAAGGGCTGGTTGAACGCGTGCGCGACGACACCGGGCCGTATTTCCGCAAGGCGCTGATGGGCCGGCTCGCCGGCCACCGCATTGTGGGCCAGGTGCGCACCTACGGTCTGCTTGGCGCGATCGAGATCGTGCGCAGCAAGGAGACGCGGGAGCGCTTCAAGCCCGCCGGCGACGCGGCGATGAAAGTGCGCGACCATGCGATCGCAAATGGCCTGATGCTGCGCGCGACGGGCGACACGATGATCCTGTCGCCGCTGCTGATCTGGACCCGCGAGACGATCGACATGGCCGTCGACCGGATCGAAAAGGCGCTCGATCTGGCCGCCCGCGACCTGGGAGTCTGACAATGCCAAACCCGCCCGTGCTGCCGCTGATCGAATATGCCGATGCGTCGCCGGCGGTGCGGGCGGTCTATGACGACATCATGGCGACCCGGAAGTCCGATTGGATCAACAATTTCTGGAAGGTGCTTGCGCACGATCCCGCCAATCTGAAGCGCACATGGGAGGCGTTGAAGCAGGTGATGGGGCCGGGCGCACTCGACCCGCTGACCAAGGAGCTGATCTACATCGCTGTTTCGGCGACGAACGGATGCGAATACTGCACCTATTCGCACACCGCATCCGCCCGGGCGAAGGGCATGACGGACGCGATGCTGATGGAAACACTTGCCGTCGCCGGCAAGGCCAATGAAACCAACCGCCTCGCCAACGCGTTGAGGCCTTCGGTCGATCCGCAATTCCTCCCCGGAGCAAAATCATGAGCCCGAAACGTCGCAAGCTGCGCGCCTCGAGCGCGATCGTGGCGCGAAACCTGATGTTGGCTCCGGCCGTCATGGCGCTGCGCACGCCTATGCTGGCTGCGGAGGCTGGCGGTTTCGCTCCGGTGAAGGAAATGGCCGGCGCAATCAATGAAAAGGCCGCTGCGTTCATGGAAGGACTGGCCGCTGCCCAATTTGCCTGGCTGCATTCAGCCGTCATGCTGCCGGTCGCCTACGCCAAGGCGCGGTCGCCGCTCACGCCGCTGCTCGACATGGCCGAAACCGTCACCAGCGCCGCGTTGGCGCCGGCGGGGCGTCGCGTTCGGCGCAATCACCGGCGTCTTTCAAAGACCTGATTGGTGGGCTGAAACAGCAAAAACCGCGTCCCTGGAACTGCCAGGATGACGCGGCCTTGCCAGATACGCTTGGCGCTTCGCTACTCGAAACAAAGCGAAACTTACTGCTCCGGTACGCGAGACCTGATCCGGAGCACCGGCGGTTGCGTTTCGTCCCCCGCCTCGAGAACCGTTTATAGGGCGATATCGTTACCGCCCGGTTATCGAGAGCTTAGCGAAATCTGAATCCGTGAGATTTCTTGGCCGAATCCGAAAAATGTTGCGCCGTCCGTAGGTTACCCAACGTTACTTGACGCCGGGCATGACGAGGTCAGGCGCCGTCGCCGCGCAGGAAGCGGATGATGCCGGAGAAATCATTGTCGCCGCCGCCCTGTGCGGCGTAGAGCGCATAGAGCTGCGCCGCTTCCGCGCCGAGCGGCGTCACCGCGCCGGCTGCTGCTGCTGCTTCCTGCGACAGTTTCAAATCCTTCAGCATCAGCGCCGCTGCGAAGCCGGGCTTATAGTCCCGATTGGCGGGCGAGGTGGCGACGGGACCGGGCACCGGGCAATAGGTCGTCAGCGACCAGCACTGGCCCGACGAGGTCGACGCCACATCGAACAGGGCCTGGTGCGAGAGGCCGAGTTTTTCCGCGAGCACGAATGCCTCGCTGACGCCGATCATCGATATGCCGAGGATCATGTTGTTGCAGATTTTCGCGGCCTGCCCCGCGCCTGCGTCGCCACAATGGACGATGCGGCCCGCCATCGGCTTCAGAACTGGTTCGGCCTTGGCGAAGGCATCCTTCGCGCCACCCGCCATGAAGGTGAGCGTGCCGGCAGCCGCGCCGCCCGTGCCGCCGGAGACCGGCGCGTCGACAGAGAGCAATCCGTTTCTGGCCGCGATGGCATGCGCCCGACGCGCCGAGTCGACGTCGATCGTCGAGGAGTCAATGAAGAGCGCGCCCTTCTTCGCCTTTGGCGCTATGTCCTCATAGACCGAAATGACATGCTTGCCGGCCGGCAGCATGGTGACCACGACATCGGCGTCCTTTACGGCGGCGGCGGCGTTCGCCATCACCGTCACGCCGTTCGAGGTCGCAGCCTTCAAATTCTCCGGCATCAGGTCGAAGCCGTGCACGGAAAGGCCGGCCTTCACGAGATTGGCAGCCATGGGATTGCCCATGTTGCCCAGGCCGATGAATGCGATGATGGTCATGAGAGGCTCCGCCGTGAATGGTGAATAGTAAAGAGTGAACGGCTGGGAATGGCGATTATTTCGTCATTCACCATCTCCCATTCACCGCCCGATCAGATGCCGCGCGATGATCACGCGCATGATCTCGTTCGTTCCTTCGAGAATCTGGTGGACGCGCAGGTCGCGCACCAGTTTCTCGACGCCGTAGTCGTGCAGATAGCCATAACCGCCGAACACCTGCAGCGCGTCGTTGGTGATATTGAAACCGGTATCGGTGACGAAACGTTTCGCCATCGCCGACCATTTCGACGCGTCGTGCGTCTTGGCGTCGAGCTTCGACGCGGCGGCATAGAGGAATAGGCGGGACGCCTGGAGTTCGGTCTCCATGTCGGCCAGCTTGAACTGCAGCGACTGGAAGCGGTCGATGGTCTGGCCGAACGCCTTGCGCTCCCCGGCATATTGCACCGCCTTGTCCAGCGCCGACTGCGCACCGCCGAGCGAGCAGGCAGCGATGTTCAACCGGCCTCCGTCAAGGCCCGCCATGGCGATGCGGAAGCCCATGCCCTCGTCATTCAGGCGGTTTTCCGCCGGCACCTTGCAGTCTTCGAAGATGACCTGCCGGGTCGGCTGCATGTGCCAGCCCATCTTCGATTCCAGCGCTCCGAAGGACAGGCCGGGCGCGTCCTTGGGGATGACGAAGGTCGAGACGCCTTTGGGGCCGTCCTCGCCGGTGCGCGCCATGACGACATAGACGTCATTGTCACCGGCGCCCGAGATGAACTGCTTCGTGCCGTTCAGCACATAGTCGGCGCCATTGCCGGGGCCGCGCACGGCGCGCGTCTTCAGCGCAGCGGCGTCCGAACCGGCCGACGGCTCGGTCAGGGCATAACTCGCCAGCAGTTCCATCGAGGTGATCTGTGGCAGGAAGCGCTGGCGCTGCTCCTCGTTGCCGAACGTGTCGATCATCCACGCCGCCATGTTGTGGATCGAGATGAAGGCCGAGAAAGCCGGGCAGGCGCGCGACAGCGCCTCGAAAATCAGAACCGCGTCGAGGCGTCCGAGGCTCGAACCGCCGACATCGTCCTTCACATAGATGCCGCCAAAGCCGAGCGGGCCGGTTTCGCGCACCACGTCGGCCGGAAAATACTTGGCCTTGTCCCATTCGAGCGCGTGCGGCGCGACCCGGTCGGCCGCGAACGCCTCGGCCATTTCCTGAATGGCGCGCTGGTCGGAATTGAGCTCGAACTGGCCGGAGGCCCGGTCCACCGCAGCGTCCATGTCTCGCTCCCTGTCATCGCCGCTTCGGGCATTTTGTTTTGCCTTGGGACAGTCTAGACCAATGCAGAGGGCACGCAACCGGCGCGTCGGCTAAGCCGGTGTGCGCGGAATATGAAGCAGGGAACGAGGCGATGGGAAAAATCGCACAGGAGCTTCTGGCCGAGACGCGCGCCTGGCTTTCGACCTTGAGTGAACCCGCTTCTGATTTTTTTCGGCAGATGAACCGCGATCCGCAGGAGCGGTCGCTCGACACGGCGGCGCTGCCGTGCCTTCGCCATCTCGACGCCTGCGCAGCGCTTGCCGAGGGAACTGCGGGCGAGGCGGTTGCGCGGCTGCTGGCGGAACGCGGCCAGAGGCTGCATTGGGGGCAGACCTATTCGGCGGACGATCTCGGCCAGCGTTTCCTCGACAATTATGGCTGGCTGGAACTGACCGGGACGCGTGGCCACTTCCGCGACGACGAGATCGCCTGCGGGTTTCTCGTGCTCGGTCCCGAGACGCATTATCCCGATCACCATCACGAGGCCGAAGAGGTCTACATCCCGCTGACCGGCGGCGCGCTCTGGCGCATGGGCGAGGGCGATTTCGCGCCGCGCCAGGCCGGCGAAATCATCCACCATGCATCGAACGTCAGTCACGCGATGCGCACGCAGGACGAACCGCTGCTGGCGCTCTATCTGTGGCGGGGCGGACCGCTGGCGGCGAAATCCACGCTGACCGCAAGCTGATCAGACCCGCCTCAGCCGCTTTCCTCGAACCAGCGGACGATAGCCGGCATGTTCTTCTCGAAACCGCCGGGAATGAAGACGTTGAACAGGCCGGCTGGCTCATCCGTCCGGTTTTCGAAGTCATGCACCGTGCCAGCGGGGACGAGGACGCATGCGCCGGCGGCGATGTCATGCCAGCCGTCCCCGACCCGGACCGACATGACGCCTGCAATTGCGTAGAAAATCTCGTCGTTCGCTTCATGGCTATGCGCGCCGGGGCCGGTCGAGTGCGGGTCGAGCCACCATTCGGAAACGGAATAGCGGTCGGCCGTCTCGGCGCCGTCTGCCTTGAAGACGGCGCGCATGGATGGCATCCGGTAGGTGCGTCCGGCATCCGGCGCCAGGATGATGGGAGAGCGCCGGGTATCGAGGGTGGGCATTACTCCGCCTCGCCGGTCTTCGGCCAATAGGTGCCGAAGGACCAGACATTGCCCTCGGGGTCGGCGCACATGAATTCCCGGCTGCCATAGTCGCGGTCGGTCGGTTCTTCGAGAATGGTCGCACCGGCCTTTTTCGCACGGGCAAAGGCTTCGTCGGTGTCGTTCACCGCGATGTAGGTCGATTTGCCGCCGTCGCGGGCCGGCCCGCCGACAATGCGGCCATAGTCGTCGTCGCGCACGCTGCCCAGCATGATCATCGACGAGCCGAGCGAGAGTTGCGCATGACCGACCTTGTCGCCGTCCATGTATCTGGCGTTCACCTCGAAGCCGAAGGCGTTGCACAGCCAGTCGATCATGGCGGGCGCGTCGCGATAGCGGAACGTCGGGTAGATGCGCGGGGCTTCGGTCATCTGTCGTCTCCTCGAACGATGCGTGAGGCGGCATCATGCGGGCGGCGCGGCGACCCGTCTTGAAGAAATGTTACGCGGCGCGGAACATCGTCGGCGACCGCCCTGCGAGATCGGAGAATTCGCGAGCAAGATGGGCCTGATCGGCAAAACCGCAGGTCACGGCGATGTCGGCCCAATCCGGGCGCGGGGCGGCAAGCGCCATCGCCTCGGCCGCCTCGAAACGGGCGATGCGGGCGATCGACTTCGGCGTAAGGCCGAATTCTTGGCGCATCTGTTCCGCCAGCCTGCGGCGGCTCCAGCCGAGTTCATCGCATAGCCAGTTCATGCGCAGATCGCCCCGTCGGCCCTCGATCTGGCTGACGGCCCAGCAGATTTCCGAACCGGGTGGGACCGCTCGCGCCAGCCTGTCGGCGACGAAGCGTTCCGTCATTGAGAGGCGTGCTTCCCAGGAATTCAGTTCGGCCAGCCGGGCCGACAGATCGTCAAGGCCGGCGTCACCAAGATCGTCGAGACTGACCATGCGCTCCGCCAGTTCCTTGAGAGGAATGCCGTAGAAAAGACGGCCGCCGAGCGGCGTGAAATTCACCTGAATGCATTGCGCGCCGCCATCGGAATTCATCACGACGGGGCCGGCGAAAAGACCCGCGCCGAAGCTGCCGATCCGGTCGCGGCCGTTCGCGGGGCGGCCAAGCGCGATCTCGAAGCGGCTGCCGAAATTGATGATCAGCGGAACATCGAGCCCGGCCGGCTCGATCGTTTCGCGCATGGCTACGCCGCCTTCATCATAGGCGTAGACGCCACTGACCAGCCCGCGCAGATTGCGGGGCGGCTCGCGACGCCAGAAGGCCGGTTTCCTATCCATTCCGCAGGTAGTGTAGCGCTCTCCGCGGAAATCGCGAAGGCCGGGCTCAGGCTCCCTTGAACATGCAGCCCGCAGCGAGCACGACGAATGCCAGCGTCATGACCCAGAACGAGGGGACGGCAGCGAACGGGATCACGTTCACGAAGATCAGGATCGCAAGGAGCGCCAGCACGACGGCGATGATGAAGACGACCATGGTTGGTGCGGACAGGTTCATGTTTCCCTCCATGCGCGACTCGCCGCGCATGCGAAGGATAGGCCAATCGGCCTAGAATCCAAGCAATACGCGCAGCGGGTGGTCCGCCGCCCAGAGCAGGCGGACGGCCAGCGCCAGGCAGACGACGACCAGTAGCGGCTTGATGAGCCGTGCGCCGACCCGCATCGCCAGCATCGCCCCGACACGGGCGCCGAGAATCTGCGCCACCCCCATCACGAGCCCGGTCCGCCACAGGATGGCGCCGGCGAAGGCGAAGACGACGAAACCGCCGATATTGGACGAGAAGTTCAGCAGCTTGGTGTGCGCGGTCGCCTTGAGCACGCCGTAGCCGGCGAGCGTCACGAAACCCAGCATGAAGAAGGAACCGGTGCCGGGACCGAACACGCCGTCATAAAAGCCGACCAGCGGCACGACCGTCGCGCCGAAGACGACGGGCGAGATGCGCTGCGTGCGATCGACATCGTCCATATTCGGCTTGAGCGCGAAATAAAGCGCGATGGCTACCAGCAGCACGGGCAAAGCGGCGCGCAGCCAGTCGCCGGGGATGTAGGTCGCGAGGGCCGCGCCGAGAGCGCCCCCGATGGCGGCAAGCGCGGCCCAGCGCAATTGCGAGCGCAGATCGACAAGCCCTTTCTGCGCATAGGCAACCGTCGCCGAGCCGGCGCCGAACAGGCCTTGCAGCTTGTTGGTGCCGAGCGCCTCGATCGGCGACGCTCCGGCCAGAAGAAGCGCCGGCACCGTGACAAGCCCGCCGCCGCCTGCAATTGAGTCGATGAAGCCGGCCACGAATGCGGCGACGGCCAGAAGAAGGACTGTCTCGGTGGCAAGTTCGAACATGGGCGAAAGGTCAGCTTCGGGAATGTTTTCGCGGGCATACAGATGTCGCGATGACTGCGCTAGAGTTACTGCCCGTCATCGGATCGGACATAGCTCTAGCAAGGAGCGGACATGGTTGCGGAATTTCTGGAGCGCGTGCGCGATCTTTTCGAAGGAGACCCGGCCATCCGGCGGGTCGCCGACGATCCCGTCATGTCGGCCGAACTGATGCTGCTGTTCCGGATGGTGCTGGCGGACGGCGAGGTGGATGCCGCGGAGATGGGCGCGTTCCGGCGTATCGTCGCGACGACGTTCGGCATCGAGGGCGACAGCCTGAAGGCGGTGGTCGGCTATCTGCAGGAATTCGGCTACGAGTTGACCACGTCGCGCGCTCTGGCGGTCTTCGCCGAATTGCCGGTCGATCGCAGGACGGAACTGGCGCGCCATATGGCCGAGATCGCCCGGGCCGACGACGACATATCGACAAAGGAAGTCGAGCTTCTGAAGCGGGCGATGCATGTGCTCGGGCTGGAGATGCCGGGTAACTGAATAGTCGGGCAGTGAGGCGCTCGGCGGCTTTCGGCCGCGCGTTGCCGGGCTGGCTCGCTGGTTCCAGCCTAATCCTTCACGCCACCCTATCCGCGTCGTCACCCTCGGCCCTGTGCCGAGGGTCTACTGACGGTGGAGGTCTTGGCGTTGTCGCCGAT
>Ga0209792_1001537_pt1 | contig 10966 bp, 9 predicted proteins | sample EBPBio142005_DNA_FD_185860 | JGI IMG/M metagenome (GOLD analysis project Ga0209792, IMG submission 185860) | Wastewater treatment Type I Accumulibacter community from EBPR Bioreactor in Madison, WI, USA - Reactor 1_6/14/2005_ DNA (SPAdes)... | ecosystem: Engineered > Bioreactor > EBPR >...
CGTATAGCGTTTTCTTGCCATTATCCTCACTCCTATAGATTGTCCATACATTAGCCGGATTCACTCCTGCCATGGACTCATTTATAGGGGGCGGGTCATCGGCCGCTATGGCTTTTACGGAAAGAGCGTGAACCGGTCCGGCCATCTCTTCCTGCAAAAGGTCATACACCATGCGCTGGCGTTCGACCCTTCCCTTACCATTGAACGACGAAGATACGATCTTAACGTGAAAGTGGCTTTCGCCCGACCCGTCATCACCGGCATGGCCAGCGTGGCGTGCACTATCATTCACGATTTCCATCACAAGCGGTAGCAATCCCCGTGCCAGTTTTTGGCGGATGCGGTCTTCCATTCCTTGCGACATTTGTCTTTTAAAGCACCAACTCCGCCCTATGTCAAAGACTTGTAAGAAAAACCGTGAAGCCTCATAATGGTAAGGCTATGCCAAGAATTAAATTGAAACCGAATTCGCCCGAATTTGTACAGCCGGAAAAGAAAGTCCGGTCAAAGGCTTGCGACATGCCGGGATGCAAGGAACAAGGCGATCACCGCGCCCCGAAAGACCGTTCCTTGAAAGAAAATTACTGGTTTTGTTTTGACCATGTGAAGGAATACAACGCCGCCTGGAATTACTTTTCCGGCATGAGCGACCAGGAGGTCGAGGCGCAGATCCTCAATTCCCTTTATGGCGACCGCCCGACATGGCGGTATGACGTCGATGGCGCTGCGGCAGATGCCCTGCGCCGCGTGGCCTGGCAAACCTACCACCACACAGACAAGGAGCCCCCGCAATTTAACGGCCGCAAAAACCAGATCCCCGCGCAGACGCCCGAAGGGGAAGCGCTCGCCATTATGGAGCTGGAGCCGCCCGTCACATTGCAGGATATCAAGGTGCGGTACAAACAACTGGCCAAGAAATACCATCCCGACCTGAACCCCGGAGATTCCAAGGCCGAAGACCTTCTCAAATCCATCAACATGGCCTATACAATCCTGAAGCTCTCCTACGCCAAGTTCGAGAAGCTGGACAAGTAACACCCCTCGTTTTCTGGAATTGATATGGCCGACAATCTGCAAAAAGAAAAAGAACCGATGCACGCGTCTTTCGACATCACGAAAGTGGTGAACAAGGAAGGCAAATACACGACCATTCCGGACACGAAATACGATGTGCGGAAAACCTTCGGCATCGACATCGACTGGCAGGTGCCGGGCTTCAAGGAAGATTCGCAAAACGTTCCCGAAGTCGACAAAACGTATCATTTCGACCCGCAGACGACGATGGCGATCCTCGCCGGTTTCGCCCACAACCGCCGCACGATGGTTCAGGGTTATCACGGCACGGGGAAATCAACCCACATCGAGCAGGTTGCGGCGCGCCTCAACTGGCCTTGCGTGCGTATCAACCTCGACTCCCATGTCAGCCGTATCGACCTGCTCGGCAAGGATATGATTGTCCTGCGTGAAGGAAAACAGCTGACGGAATATCAGGAAGGCCTTCTGCCATGGGCCATCCAGAACCCCGTTGCGCTGGTGTTCGATGAATATGATGCCGGACGCCCTGATGTTATGTTCGTTATCCAGCGCGTTCTGGAATCAGACGGGCGCCTGACGCTGCTCGACCAGAACAAGGTTATCCGTCCGCATCCGGCGTTCCGTTTGTTCGCAACGGCCAACACGGTCGGCCTTGGTGATACGACCGGCCTCTATCACGGTACGCAACAGATCAACCAGGCACAGATGGACCGCTGGAACATCGTCGCACAGCTCAATTACCTCGAGCACGACATTGAAACGGACATCATGCTTCGCAAAGTGCCGTCGATGAACACGGCGGCGAACAAGGAAATCGTATCGTCCATGGTGCGTGTTGCGGATATGACGCGCGCAGGATTTATCAATGGCGATCTTTCAACCGTAATGTCGCCGCGTACGGTGCTAAGCTGGGTCGAGAACTACACGATCTTTGGCGACAAGGAGCTGGCTTTCCGTTTTGCCTTCCTGAACAAATGCGACGAGCTGGAATGGCCGACGATCAACGAATATTATCAGCGCTGCTTTGGCGTTGACCTGTTGAAAAAAGCCTAGACCAATCTCGGGTCTGCGAAAGAGATAACTTTGCCATCCCGAAAGCGGCGTTCCGCCTCTTCGGCCATGACAACCTTTCTTTTGAAATCCTGAATTTGCTGGAGCGCCACGTTGAAAACCCGCACATTGGGATTGAGGCGGACGGCATCCATGCCAGCTTCGACGGCATTATCGAGAACGCGCTGTATATCACTTTCCCAACACGCGCCGATCTCGGCCATTTTGTCATTGAGCACTGTGAATTCTAACGGACAACCTGGATTATATTCGAGCGTTCCGAAGAAAACGGTCGGCTGTTTGTGAAACCGGCCGCTGTTGAAACATTCCCGCAGTTCAATTTCATTTAGCAAATGCATAGGTTCCTCCATGTTTTGCCTTAAGCCATGGTATCGGTTAGTTCATGGCGGGCATTAGAATTGAAAGTGCAGCCTCATCTCCTATTACCGTCACATTCGGCTGTGTCTGTAGATAGGACGCAGGCAGTTTTTCCGTGACAGGGCCTGTAAGCGCGCGGGCCAATATCTCCGCCTTGCTTTCACCCCTGACCAGCAGAATCGTTTCCGTTGATTTTTTCAGATCGGCGATACCGAGTGTGATCGCCCGTTTAGGAAAACTTCCATATTCTTTTTTCCAGTCGGCGCTGTTTGCCGCAATGGTTTCAGGCGCGAGATCGACAACATGAACGCCCTGATCGAATTTTGTGTTGTTTGGTTCGTTGAAGCCGACATGACCGTTGGGACCAATGCCGAGAACAGCGATGGCGGCAGGCGCGTTTTCCTGAAGATAGCTCTGGACGCGTCTTACCTCTGCCGTCAGGTCGTAGCTGGCGGAATTAAAATGCATGGAGGCACGTATGCCGAGCGGACGGAGAACATTGCGGCGCATTTCACCGAGGAAAAGGCGCGGATGATCCGGCGGCAGGCGCAGATATTCATCCAGCTGGCGGTAGGAAAAAGGTTTCAGTCGATCCGGATTTTCGCGTAAAGCGTCGTATAGAGGAAGCGGCGTGCGGCCGGTGGGAAGTATAACTGCGGGATTGTCGTGGCGGTCAAGGGTCGCCAGAAAAACATCGCGGGCTTTTTCACCAAAATCCTTATCGCTTTTTGCGGCAATAACAGTGTACTTTTGCATGGATTGACGATAACCATTTTCTATAAAAAACGCAATACACCTCCATGGGCGAAAAAGACAACACGACGGAAGACTTTAAAAACGCAACGGCCGCCACTTTGCGGGCGATTGCGGAAGTCCGTCATATGGGCGTCACCTTCTCTGCCGCGGAAACCGCCGAATATCCGACAGCCCCGACAGCGGACAATACGCGCCTGCCCCTACCGCCTGTGGTTATGGATGAAAAGTCCAGAACCCTGCTACGCGGCACGGCGGACGCCAAGGGTTTGCGCCTTCGCCATCATGACCGAAAACTGCATGTCAAGAACGCGCCGCGTGACATGGCGGCGGCGGCCATGTTCGAGGCGTTGGAAACGGCGCGGTATGAATCGCTTGGCATGAACCAGATGAAAGGCGTTGGGCAAAACCTGAACGCCACCATCGCCGATAAATTCCGCCGTCTTGGATACGACAATGTGACCGGCCGCGAAGACGGACATATGGCCGACGCGCTGCACGCCCTCGCCCGTTTTCAATTGACCGGAGAATCCATACCCCGCAATGCGAAGGCAATGGTGGATGCATGGAAACCTTACGTTGAAGAAAAATTGGGACCTGAAGGGTTTGCATCCTTGCGTCCGCTTCTGGACGACCAGAAGGCATTTGCCAAGGAAGCAAAAGTCATTCTGAACAAATTCAATATGGGGGACGCGCCGGGCGACGATAATTCCGGCGAGAACGATAGCGACGAAGCGCAGACCGACCAGCAGCAGGATGCCCCCGACCAGCAGGAGAACAACGAAGACGAAAAACAATCCGCCGGCCAGCAGGAAAAGGAAATGGCCGATGACAGCGAGATCAAGGAAAGCGCCGATGAAACCGAGATGGGGGAATCGTCGGACGAGGAATTCGGCGAGCCAACCGAAGGCGAAACGCCGAGCGAGATGGGCAAACGCCGCAACGATGTCGATCTCGACCCGCATGGCGACAAGTATGTGATCTACACCACGCAGTTCGACGAAATTGTCGATGCGGACGAATTGGCCGATCCCGGAGAGCTGACCCGCCTTCGCCGCCAGCTGGACCAGCAGATGCAGCCCTATCAGGGCGTCGCGAGCAAGCTGGCCAACCGTTTGCAGCGCAAGTTGATGGCGCAGCAGCAGCGCTCATGGCTGTTCGATCAGGAGGAAGGGTACATCGACTCCGCGAAGCTATCGCGGCTTGTCGCGAACCCCACCATCTCCCTCACCTTCAAAAAGGAGAAGCAGACGGATTTCCGCGATACAATTGTCTCGCTCCTTATCGACAATTCAGGGTCGATGCGTGGGCGGCCCATCGCGATTGCAGCCATGTGCACCGACATCATCGCCAAGACATTGGAGCGTTGCGGGGTGAAGGTGGAAATCCTCGGCTTCACCACGCGCGCGTGGAAAGGCGGCAAAAGCCGAGATCTCTGGATCGAGCGGGGGCGGCAGGCGAACCCGGGCCGTCTGAACGATTTGCGCCATATCGTTTATAAAAACGCAGACGCCCCCTTGCGCCGTGCGCACAAGAATTTCGGCCTTATGCTGAAAGAAGGCGTTTTGAAAGAGAATATCGATGGCGAGGCCCTCGTCTGGGCGCACAACCGTCTTGCCCGCAGGCCGGAGCAGCGGAAAATTCTGATGGTTATTTCGGACGGCGCGCCGGTGGACGATTCAACCCTGTCGGTCAACCCGTCGAATATTCTGGAGCGTGACCTTCGCACCGTGATTGCGTGGATTGAGGGGATCAAGCAGGTGGAGCTCACCGCCATAGGCATCGGCCATGACGTCACGCGCTATTACAGCCGCGCCATGACGATTACGGATGCGGACGAACTGGCCAGCGCGTTGATTGAAAGGCTGGAAGGATTATTTCAGCTTGAGCGCAAGCGCGGCCGCGGGCGCTAATTGCGCTTCCGGAAAAAATCTTCGAAAATCGACGAGACATAATTTGCGCCATAGGCAGACAAGTGCCCCTTGTCAAAATAAAAGCTGTGTCCGTCATGTTGCGGCAAGCATTTGTCCGCGGGACATAGAATGGGTGCCATGTCGTAAACGATGAAATCTTTGCCTTCATTCTGGGCGATAAAATTATCAAGGTCTTTTATGCGCAGGCTCAGATATTCCTGCTTCAGGAAGTAAAGGTTTTCGTGGCCTAACCCTGTCATGACACCGACGGCCAGAGCGCGGGGCGGATCGAACCGCATGCTCGGCTGATTGATCACAAAATGGACACGCACACCCTCCGTCCGCAAAGCATCGACCGTTCTTTGTACGCCGGCCATTAGGATGTTGTCGTAGCGTTCGCGATAGGTTTCATACCATTCGGGATTTTCAAAGGACAATTCCTTGTTCCGGACCCAGCTGGACCAGTTTGCGACGAAAAATACATCTTTTATTTTCTGCTCGCGGATGAAGCGAAGATGCTCGGCATTGAAATCACGGCAGTATGGCCGTTTGTTATCATTCTTTTCATGATGGATATCGAGGATCGGGGGACATCCCGCCTTGACCGCCAGATAGCCGTTGGTGCCGTATTTTTTGGACAGTGTGGCAAAGGCCGGAATGATCGCTTCCGCCTGACTGTCGCCCCACAAAACAAAGGTGGGCTTTTTGCCGCTGCCCGGATTGGCTTCGCAGACATCGTTCTGAAGCAGCCTGTCATATTTTTTCTTTTCGCATTCCGCGCGCAGTTCGTAGCGGTCGGAAAAACCGTCGGCGTAGTTTCGCGCCTCGGGCGACAAACGTTGCGGCAGTCCCTTTCCGGCGATGACGACAGATCCGGCGAGCGCCATCATCGCAAGCGTGACGAACGCCGCTGTGAAAACCTTGGGGCGGTTGGACAAAACGCCGCCGGGGCGACGGAAAGGCTGTTCGATGAATTTCCACGACAGGATCGCGAGGCCGAAGCTGACACCCACACAGATTAACTTTCCCGTCTTGTCGAGATTGTACTGCAGAACATATTCGGCAAAACACAGGACGGGCCAGTGCCAAAGATACCAAGAGTAGGAGATCAATCCGATGAAGACCGGAACTTTGTATGACAGGACCCGCGATACAATCGTTCCGCCCTGCCCCGTCCAGATCAGCAGCGCGGCCCCGATACACGGCAACAGGGCGGCAAGGCCGGGGAAGTCGGTTCGGGACGTATAAAGAATGCCGGCCAAAAGCAACATTGCAAAACCAGCAAGCGCCGCCCCTTCGCGCCATTTGCCGGGAAGGTCGTTTGGTTTGTGGTAGGCCAGAAGCGCGCCGGTCAGCAACTCCCAAGCGCGGAAAGGCAGAAGGAAAAAGGCGGCGGAGGGATAATAGGAAATGGCCCAAAGGCTCGCGCCGAACGAAAACAGGGTCAGGCCCCAAAGTATCGCCAATGTTCGCGATCCGGCTTTGCGCCACAAAAACACTGCCAGCAAGGGAAAGAGGAAATAGAATTGCTCCTCCACGGCCAGAGACCATGTGTGGAGCAGAGGTTGAAGCTCGTGCTCCGTGTTGAAATAATTCACCTGACGCCAGAAATAGAAGTTGGAGGCGGAAATAGATTGCCACGCGGTCTGCTTGCCAAGGCCGACCAGATCGTTGGGGAGGAACATGAAAAGGCCAGCGGCGAAAGTTACAAGAACCACGGCCGTCAGCGCGGGCAATATCCGCCGGATGCGCCGTTCCCAGAATTGTAAAAGGCTGAATTCCCCTTTGCCGAGGTCTTTCAGGATGAGCGAGGTAATCAGGTAGCCAGATATAACAAAGAAAATATCGACGCCGACGAACCCGCCCTTGAACGGTTTTATGTCGGCATGGAAGAGGACGACCATGAGGACGGCCAGCGCGCGCAATCCATCAATGTCGGGGCGGTATTTGATCAGGCTCATGGCGGCCATTTTGACGAAAATTTCTCTTTTATATCAATAGTATTCCTTGATTTGGCCGCGATACCCCCGTAAAAATCTAGGCATGAGCCAAGAAAAACGCATTTATAAACCCAACAAGATCGCCGGTTTCCCCGAATGGCTGCCCGAAGAGCGCCTCGTCGAGCAGAAATGGTTCGACCATATCCGGAAAGTTTTTGAGTCCTACGGTTTCTGCAACATCGAAACGCCGAGCGTGGAAGAGCTGGACGTCCTCACCGCCAAGGGCGAAGTGGACAAGGAAATCTATGTCATCGAACGCCTGCACAAGGACGAGAATGACAAGAAGGAGGCGCGCCTCGCCCTTCACTTTGACCAGACGGTGCCGATGGCGCGTTACGTCGCGATGAATTTCAACAATCTGGTCTTTCCGTTCAAACGATACCAGATGCAGCGCGTCTGGCGCGGCGAGCGCCCGCAGATGGGCCGCATGCGCGAATTCTATCAATGCGATATCGACATCATCAATGTCGACAATCTCCCCATCTCCTTCGACGCCGAAGTGGCGGCGGTGATGTATGAGGTTCTGGAAGGCTTGAATATCGGGCGCGTGCAGCTTCGCATCAACAACCGCAAAATTTTGATGGGTCTTCTGGAGAGCTGGGGGTTTGAGGATTATGTGCCCGTCACCCGCGCGGTCGACAAGTTCGAGAAAATCGGTAAAGACGCCGTTGTAAAATTGCTTGTCGATGAAGCCAAACTGACGACAGAACAGGTCGACAAAGTTCTCTCGCTTGTTTCCATCAAAGGAACGGCGGAAGATATCCGCGCCATTGTTCCGGCGAACGAGACGATGAAGCAGGGTGTCGAAGAATTATCCTTCGTACTAGAAAATCTCAAGCACCTGCCCGCGCATGCTGTGGTCGGCGACCTGACCATCGTTCGCGGCCTCGACTACTACACTGGCACCGTTTATGAAACGCAGCTTCTGGATGTTCCGGAATTTACGGGCTCTGTCTGTTCCGGCGGACGGTATGACGATCTGGCCGGAAGCTATATCAACAAGCATTTGCCGGGAGTCGGGATTTCCATCGGTTTCTCCCGCCTGTTCGATGTGATGCGGCAGACGCGTCCCGATCTTTTGAAGATTGGTCCGAAATCACCCGCGCATGTTATGATGACGGTGCCGGAAAATGAATCCGACCGCCCCCTTGCCTATAACACGGCGCGCGCGCTTCGCAAACGGGACATCAAGGTGGAGATGTATCACGCGCCCAAGAAAATGGGCGACCAGTTGAAATATGCGAGCCGGAAGCTGATCCCCTATGTCTGGCTGATCCGCGACGGGAAACATGAAGTCAAGGATATGACGGCCCAGACGCAGAATACTGTTGATCCGGGGACATGGACACCAAAAAGTTAGCCACACCCGAGAACGTTGAGGAAAATATGACGAGCAAAGTAAAAAATATCCTGAGCGTTCTAGCGTTACTCGCCTTCTGCGCAGCGCCCGTTTATGCGGAAGATAAAAAAGCAGAAGAGAAACCGGCAGAGGAAACTGCAAAGCCCGAGGAAAAAAAGGCGGACAATAAATCCTATCGTTACGCGCCCGATTTCTGCGATTTCGAGGTGACTCTGCCCGAAACGCCGACGAGCATGCAAAAGTGCCTGCCCGGTAACGACTGTTTTAACGTCAGCAGCTACACGATGGTTTACGATTTGCAGACGACCGTCGATGTCTCGGTCACGTGCAACCCCTCCACGCCCGACGCGTATGAAAATTACAATCAGGCGGTGATGAAGGCGGCGCTCGCGGGGATGGTTGAAAACAAAAACCTATCGAGCCACGAAATGCGGTTCGATGAATCCAAGGAAGACAAAATCAAAAGCGCGGCAATTACCGGCACCGGAACCACAGGACGCCAGGAAAAAATCTATACCGCGCAATTGTGGATCGGCCCCAATTCCGTTTTCACGATTCAGGCCGAGCTGATCGGCGCCGCGCATGAAAAGGCAGACAAATCCTTCGGCGATATCCTGAGCAGTATCAAGAGCAAGGAAGGAAAGCAGATTCCGCGCCCGAAGAAGACGGGCATTCCCAAGCAGAACAACCAGTAGTTATTTCCGTGCTTCAGGCAGACAGGCCGCGGATTTTTTCCACCATGGCGAAAAATCCGTTGCGGCGGTTGGGGGAAAGATTGTCGGCGAGGCCGAGTTTCGAAAATTCGTCTTCGATGTGCACCGCGGCAATTTCACCCGCCGTTTTGCCGTCATAGGCGGCAAGCACGACATAGACCAGCCCCTTGGTGATCTTGCCGTCGCTGTCGGCATGGAAATGATAGCGTCCCGAACTATCTTTTGTGTAATGAAGCCAGACCTTTGACACGCATCCTTTAACCTCGGTCGCTTCGGTTTTGAGCGCGTCTTCCATCGGCGGCACTTCATTCCCGAGATCAATCAGATACTGGTACCGCCCTTCCCAGTCATCGAAGAGCGAGAAATTCTCAACCAGCTCTGAAAGTGTGCGCTTTGTCATTTTATGGAATTCACATGGCGTTAATCGTTTCAATGCTTTGATATAAATATAACACTATTGAATTGAAAGAAGCTTTTTCTGGTCTGCCCCCTTGCGGTAGGGTCTTCCAGTAGCTAGTTTTAATTAAGTGATTCAAATCCTAGAAAAGGAATAAGACGGGCGGTTCCCATGAGCAAAACAGAGAAAACAGACAGCAAAAATACCCTGTACTGCTCCTTCTGCGGCAAAAGCCAGCACGAGGTTCGTAAACTCATTGCGGGCCCGAATGTATTTATCTGCAACGAATGCGTCGAACTTTGCATGGATATTATCCGTGAAGAGGACAAGACCCAGCTCGTCCGCTCCGGCGAAGGCGTCCCGACACCATCGGAAATCAAAGCGGTTCTGGATGATTATGTCATTGGCCAAGAGCGTGCAAAGCGCGTTCTCTCCGTCGCCGTTCACAACCATTACAAGCGCCTTGAAAATGGCGGCCATGGTTCGGGTTCCGATGTCGAACTCGCAAAATCAAACATTCTGCTGGTCGGACCTACGGGATCGGGTAAGACCCTCCTCGCCCAGACGCTCGCAAAGATCATCGACGTTCCGTTCACGATGGCCGATGCCACGACGCTCACCGAAGCCGGTTATGTCGGTGAAGACGTTGAAAACATCGTTCTCAAACTGCTGCAAGCCTCCGATTACAATGTCGAGCGGGCGCAGCGCGGTATCGTCTACATCGACGAAATCGACAAGATTTCGCGCAAAGGCGACAACCCGTCCATCACCCGCGACGTTTCGGGCGAAGGCGTTCAGCAGGCTCTGTTGAAACTGATGGAAGGCACGGTTGCAAGCGTCCCTCCGCAAGGCGGACGCAAACACCCGCAGCAGGAATTCCTGCAGGTCGACACATCGAACATCCTCTTCATCTGCGGCGGCGCGTTTGCGGGTATCGAGAAAATCCTCGCCAACAAAGGCCGTGGCACGACCATCGGTTTCGGCGCGGATGTAAAAGAACCCAACAGCAAGGGCGTTGGCGAACTGCTTGGCAAACTGGAACCGGAAGACCTTCTCAAGTACGGCCTTATTCCGGAATTCGTCGGTCGTCTCCCCGTTTTCGCGACGCTGGAAGACCTCGACGAGGCTGCGCTTATTTCGATCCTCACGGAGCCGAAGAACGCCCTCGTCAAGCAATACCAGCGCCTGTTCGACATGGAAGGCGTCAAGCTGGAATTTAGCGACGAGTCCCTTTCCGCCATCGCGAAAAAAGCCATCGAGCGCAAGACAGGCGCCCGCGGCCTTCGTTCCATCATGGAAAACATGCTGATGGACACGATGTATGAGGTTCCGGACAAGGAAGGCATTGAAAAGGTCGTTGTTTCCAA
>Ga0209792_1001538_pt1 | contig 10963 bp, 11 predicted proteins | sample EBPBio142005_DNA_FD_185860 | JGI IMG/M metagenome (GOLD analysis project Ga0209792, IMG submission 185860) | Wastewater treatment Type I Accumulibacter community from EBPR Bioreactor in Madison, WI, USA - Reactor 1_6/14/2005_ DNA (SPAdes)... | ecosystem: Engineered > Bioreactor > EBPR >...
CCTGTCCGGATTGTCCAGCTGGTCGCGGTTGGCATCAAAGATCGGTTTCCAGTCCGGTTTGCCGTAGAAGTGCTTGGCGATCTTCGAGAGATTGTCGCCGCTCACCACGGTATAGGTCTGTTCCCCGGTGCCGCCGCCACCGCCTTCGTGGATCTGTTCGGTGGATTGCACGCCACCGGTGACGTTGCTGAAATCGGGTTTGGCCGGTGCCGAGGCTTCGGTCGACGTCACACCGCCGCTGACATTGGAGAAATCGGGTTTGCCGTTTTGGCTCATTGCAGGTCTCGCGGAAGGCGGGCACTGGCCCGCGCCGACACGACACTGCCACGACGAGTGTTAAGGAGTCATTGCGTCGGAGTGAAGCGCCGGGTTACTGGCGTTCGCTGCGGCTTGGCGCCGGTGCAGCCACGCCTGGTGTAGCGCGCCAGGGATTGATGTCCAATCCTCCGCGGCGCGTGTAGCGCGCCTGTACCGATAGCCATTGCGGCCGGCAGCGCGCGGTCAGGTCGATGAAGATGCGCTCCACGCACTGCTCGTGGAATTCCGCATGGTCACGGAAGCTGACCAGGTAACGCAGCAACCCGGCGCGATCGATGCGCGGGCCGCGGTAATGAATGGTCACGTCCGCCCAATCGGGTTGCCCGGTGACCGGGCAGTTGGATTTCAGCAGTGCGCTGGTCAGGGTTTCCTCGATCACGTCCGCCGCATCCACGGCCAGCAAGGATGCGTCCGGCGGCCCGTAGCGGTCGACGGTGATCTCGAGTGCATCGATGTTTTCGCCCTGCGCCGCCCGCATTGGCGGCAAACCGAACGACATCGAGACCGGCGCCCCGGCCGTGGCCGACAGATCCGCTTCCACCTGCGTGCGCAACGCGTCGGCATCGGCGAAACGCGTGCTGTTGCAGGAGTTCAGGTACAGCTTGAACGACTTGGATTCGATCAGCTGCGGTGAATCGGCGCCTAGCTCGAACGTTGCGGTAGCGACCTGCGGCTTGCCGTGCGCATCCAGCCACGACAGTTCATAGGCATGCCAGCGATCCGTGCCGATGAACGGCAGTACATCGCCATCGATACCGATCCCGGCGCGGCCAAGCGCGCGCGGGATCGGGTACAGCAGGCTGGCATCGAAGTGCTGGGGATAGGCGACCTCGCGACCGAGGGTAGAGCCGGCGGCATCGTTCTGGTTCATTCGCTGCGGTGCTCCAGTGCAAGGTATTCGGCTGATCGCATCTCGATCAGCCGCGAAGTGGTGCGTTCAAACGCAGCGACCAGGCGTTCGCCCGTGTACAACTCCATTGGTGTGGCGTCGGCGGTGCAGATCAGATTGACGTGGCGATCGTAGAGTTCGTCGATCAGGTGGACGAAGCGGCGCGCGGCATCGTCGCGGTCGGCATTCATCCGCGGGATGCCACCGAGCAGCACGGTGTGGAATTCGCGGGCGATCTCGATGTAGTCGGCATCGCCGCGCGGGCCTTCGCAGAGCGCGGCGAAATCGAACCAGCACAGGCCCTTGCAGCGCGCGCGCACCGGGATGCGGCGGCCATCGATGGCGATGCCGGCATCCACGTGCGCGTCGTCGCCACCCAGCGCATGCCAGCGTTCGGCCAGCCAGGCATCGGATTGCGCATCCAGCGGCGCGCGATAGACCGGCGAGCGGGTGAGCGCCCGCAGGCGATAGTCGTGCTCGCTATCCAGGTGCACCACCGCACAGCTCTGTTCAATCAAGGCGATCGCCGGCAGGAAACGCGCGCGCTGCAGGCCATCCTTGTACAGGTTCTGCGGCGCGGTGTTGGAGCTGGTCACCAGCACCACGCCCTCGGCGAACAGGCGCTCCAGCAGGCGGCCGAGCAACATCGCATCGCCGATGTCGCTGACGAAGAATTCGTCCAGCACCAGCACGCGCAGGGACGCGCGCCATTCCTTCGCGATGGCAGTGAGCGGGTCGCGTTCGCCAGCATGTTTGCGCAGGCGCTGGTGCACCTCGCGCATGAAGCGGTGGAAATGGGTGCGGCGTTTTTCCGTGATCGGCAGGCCTTCGAAGAACAGGTCGATCAGGAAGGTCTTGCCGCGGCCGACGCCACCCCACAGGTACAGGCCGCGTGGGGCGGGTGGTGCGTGCGCACCGAACAGCCGCGAAAACGGCCCGGGCGTGGGGGTCGGATGCAATACGGCTTCGTGGATGCGGTCGAGTTCCCGCAATGCGGCTTGTTGCGCCGGATCCTGCAGCCAGTCGCCACGCGCCACGCCATCGGCATAGCGCCGCGAGGGAAGTGCCGCTTCGGTCATGCCGCCGGAACCGGTAGCCAATCGCGGACACCATGTTTCACCGCGCCGCGCAGGTCGATCAGCTTGCGGTGGAAGAAATGGCCGGCATCCGGCATCTGCACCAGCTGCGGCTGGCGCGGCAGCGTGGTCAGCCAGGCATACACCGCGTGCGGGTCGACCACTTCATCGGCATCGCCCTGGATCACCAGCCACGGCATCTCGATGTCGATGCCGGAGAAGTCCCAGCTGCGGCCGACCGGCGGGGCAATGGAGATCACCACCGCGGCATGCAGCTCCGCAGCCAGGCGTAGCGAGACATAGGCGCCGAAGCTGAAGCCGACCAGCCACAGCGCCATGCCGGGATGGTGTTCGCGCGCCCACGCAGCGACGGCGCGCAGGTCGTCGAGCTCGCCATCGCCGTCGTCGAACACACCTTCGGACTGGCCGGCGCCGCGGAAGTTGAAGCGCAGGGTGGTGATGCCGAGTTCGCGCAAGGCGCGTGCCGCCATCGTCACCACTTTGTTGTGCATGGTGCCGCCCTCGGTGGGCAGCGGGTGGCAGACGATCGCCAACACCGGCTGCGCGGTCACGTCGGTCTCGGGGGCATCCAGCACGGCTTCGATCCGGCCGGCGGGGCCAGTCAGGAACAGTGGAGCATGCTCAGGTGGCGGGATCGTCATCGGAACATATGATGCCGCAGGCATCGTCAAGCGGGCGTGTTGCCCGGAAACGACAACGCCGCCCGCAGGCGGCGTTGGGGGACATCGCGGCAGCAATTACTTGCTCTGCGTGACCATCCATTCGACCGTGGCCTTGACCTGCTCGTCGGTCAGGGCCGGGTTGCCGCCCTTGGGCGGCATCACGCCGGTGCTGCCGGTGAAGCCTTCGATCGCCTTGGTGACCAGTTCGTCGAGGCCCTGCGAGGCCACGCGCGCGCCGATCCCGGCCGCATCCAGCTTGGGCGCGCCGCCAGCGCCGGAGGTATGGCAGCCGGTGCACAGGTTGTCGAAGATGGTCTTGCCGTCGGTGGTGCCGCCATAGGCGACTTGCGAAGCGGCGGCCGCGGCGGCGGCCTTCACGGCCTCGGCCTGCGCTGCAGCGCCGGAGGCGCCGGCATAGACCGCGCCCACCGGGGCGATGCGATTGACGATGCGCTGCTGCGCGGCCGGATCCGGATCGTGCTTCACGGTGCCGTTGAGGTGATGCGCAAACAGGATCAGGCCCACGGTTACCGCCATCAGGAAGGCAATCACCATCGAGAAACGCTTGAGGAAATTCAGGTCGTTACTGTCGAAATCGCCCACGATCCACCTGCAGAGTAGTGCGGCGAAGGCCGCCAAACTGGGGGATTATTCCAGAACCGGGCGGATGAGGCGAGCGGGCCCGGTTTGGGAGATGGCGCGCCCGGAGGGATTCGAACCCCCGACCAATGGCTTCGGAAGCCACTACTCTATCCGGCTGAGCTACGGGCGCGTGCCGTGCAACGGCTGGGCCGTCGCGGGGGCGCATTCTCGCACGATTGCCTGTGGGCGTGCCGCTGCTAGGCTACGCAAATGGCGTACGAACGCGATTTCCAGCCCCTCCCGGATCCCGAGCCACGCTGGCGCGAACGCCTGCGCCAGTACTGGAAGCTGGTGCGCGGCGATCGCCCGATCGGCACCTTGCTGCTGCTGTGGCCGACCTGGTGGGGCCTGTGGGTGGCGGCCAAGGGCGTGCCGCCGGTGTGGCCGCTGATCGTGTTCACCCTGGGCGTGTGGCTGACCCGTTCGGCTGGCTGCGTGATCAACGACTACGCCGATCGCTGGCTGGACGGCAGCGTGGAGCGCACCAAGCAACGACCGCTGGCCACCGGTGCAGTGTCCGGGCGCGAGGCGCTGCTGGTGTTCGCGGTATTGATGCTGGTGGCGTTCGCACTGGTGCTGACGCTTAACCGGCTGACCATCTACATGAGCGTAGTCGGCGTGTTCCTTGCCGCAACGTATCCCTACCTGAAGCGCTATACCTACCTGCCGCAGGTGTACCTGGGCATGGCGTTCGGCTGGGGCATTCCGATGGCGTTCGCCGCGCTCACCGGTGGGGTGCCGCCGCTGGCCTGGGTGCTGTACGTGGCCAATATCTTCTGGGCCACCGCCTACGACACCTGGTACGCGATGGTGGATCGCGACGATGATCTCCGCATGGGTGCCAAGTCCACTGCGATCCTGTTCGGTGACATGGACCTCATCGCCCAGGGCGTGCTGTACGCCTGCATGTTCTTCGCGCTGTTGCTGGTGGGGCGCGATGCCGGCCTCGGGCTGTATTACTGGTGCGGCCTTGGCGTTGCCGCCGTGCTGGTCGTCTACGAATTCGTCATCGCCCGCACGCGCGACCGCGCGGCCTGTTTCCGCGCCTTCCTGCACAACAACTGGGTGGGGATGGCGATTTTTGCCGGCATCGCCCTGGACTACGCGCTGCGGCCGACGGCCGTAGCTACCTAGTGGTGGCGATGCAGGGAGCCACGGCGTACTAAAGAAGAAGGCCTGCACGGCGAGATCACCGTGCAGGCCTGTCTGATCAGAACGAACACAGCACGCGTCAGGAATGCGCCAGCTTGCGCACCTTGAATCCGGCGAAGACCTGGAACGCGCCGTAGACCAGGGCGACGATGCCGATCCACAGCGCGGTGGTGACCATGCCGGCCAGCGGTTCGGCCAGGAACAACACGCCCAACAGGATGCCGAGCGCGCCGCCAAGAATCAGCAGCCATTCGTCGTTGATGACCTTGCGCACCTGGATGGCGAAGACGATGCGGTAGATGCCGGCCACGATCAGCCAGATCCCGAGCACCAGCAGCAGGCTGATCGCCATCGAGACGGGATTGCTGATCGCCATCACGCCGAACACGGCGGACACGATCATGTACAGCGTGATCCAGCCCTTGGAGACCGGCGCATCCTTGTTGAACAGCGCGAACAGGCTGATGATCGCTTCCGCCAGCGCCATTACGCCGGCCGCCCAGGCCATGGCCGCGGCGGCTTGCATCGGCCGCATCAGTGCGATGGCGCCAAACAGGATGGCGACGATGCCGTACAGCAGCAGCACCCACCAGCTGCGGCCGATGGCGGACAAGAACGGTGTGGCAGATGTGTCGACAGATGCATTCATCATGATCTCTCCCAGGAAATTCGCGAAAGAAAGCCCCAACGGAAGAGCTGGATGCGCCGATATGGATTCCCCATCCCTGTTTCGAACGGTGCGATGGCTATTCGAAACGGGGATGGATAGCGACGGTGATTCAGTTCTCCCCGGGACATCCTAGGCGGCTTTTGCGCCGCAACAGGATTCGTTCAAGCGACCCGCGCGCAGATCCATGCATCGACCCTCGCCACTCCGGCTCGTCGCAATGTGTCCGCCGCTACGCGCAAGGTTGCGCCGGTGGTCATGACATCGTCGATCAGTGCCACATGCGAGGGCAGCCCATATCGGCCAGATGCGATGCGGAACGCGCCATGCAGGTTACGTTGCCGCGCATCCGCATCCAGCCGGGATTGCGCTTGGGTTGCCTTGTTCCTGAACAAGATGCCGTGGCCAAGGAGAAGGTCGAGTGAAGACGCCAATAATCGTGCCAGTTCCAGCGACTGGTCATAGCCGCGCTGACGCAGGCGCGCCCGATGCAGCGGGATGGGAATTAGCATCTGCGGTCGCGGCAGCGAGGCGAAGCGTTCGGCCATACACTGCGCCAGCACCCGCCCGGCGGCGAAATCCCCGTGGAATTTCAGGCGCGGCAGCAGGCGATCCAGCGGGAAGGCGTAGTCGAAGGCTGCATGGGTTTCCTCAAGTGGCGGCGGATGCTGCAGGCAGTGACCGCACACGCCAGTTTGCGGCAGCGGCAGCGCACAACGCCGGCAGGCTGGTCCCTGCCAAGGCAGCGCGACATGGCAGGCGTGGCACAGATCGCGGCCCGCGGCCCCGCGTTCGCCGCAGACCAGGCAGCGCAGCGGGAACATCCAGGGCAGCGGCGCGGGCCGGCATCCGTCAACTTTTCCGGGGAGTGATTGGTTGACGGTGCCGGCCATGCATTCCAGACTGCCGGTCTCATCGCCGCGCGTCTGTCGGGGAATCCCCATGCCTGCCATCACTGAATTCCCTATTCGTCACGACTGGTCGCGTGCCGAGGTCGAAGCCCTGTTCGCGCTGCCGTTCACCGAGCTGTTGCATCGCGCCGGCAGCGCGCACCGCCTGAACTTCGACCCGGCCGAGGTGCAGGTCAGCACGTTGCTCTCGGTCAAGACCGGTGGCTGCCCGGAAGACTGCGGCTACTGCCCGCAGGCCGCGCGCTACCACACCGGCGTGGACGCCACGAAATTGATGTCCACCGAATCCGTGGTGGAAAAAGCCAAGCAGGCCAAGGCCGCTGGTGCCAGCCGCTTCTGCATGGGCGCGGCCTGGCGTTCGCCGAAGGATCGCGACGTACCGAAGGTCGCCGCGATGATCCGCGAGGTGAAGGCGCTGGGCCTGGAAACCTGCGCGACGCTGGGCATGTTGTCCGGCGACCAGGCGCAGGCGCTGAAGGACGCCGGGCTGGACTACTACAACCACAATATCGATACCGATCCCGAGTTCTACGGCGACATCATCCACACCCGCGAGATGCAGGATCGCTTCGACACGCTGAGCCACGTGCGCGATGCCGGCATGAAGACCTGCTGCGGCGGCATCGTCGGCATGGGCGAATCGCGCCGCCAGCGTGCCGGCCTGCTGCAGACGCTGGCCAACCTGCCTGCGCATCCGGATTCGGTGCCGATCAACCGCCTGGTGCAGGTGGAAGGCACGCCGCTGCATGGCACCACGGAACTTGATCCATTCGAGTTCGTGCGTACCGTGGCGATCGCCCGCATCCTGATGCCGGCCTCGATGGTGCGCCTGTCCGCCGGCCGCGAATCGATGAGCGACGAATTGCAGGCGCTGTGTTTCGCCGCCGGCGCGAATTCGATCTTCTACGGCGAGAAGTTGCTGACCACCGGCAATCCGGACACCGAGCGCGACATGGCGCTGTTCGCGCGCCTGGGCCTGCGTCCGATGCAGATGGAAACGGCAAAGGACGACAGCATCGACGCCTGCACGACCACGGTGCACGCCGGCATCACCGAAGCGGCCTGAGATGAGCCGGACGTCGCTGCATCGCCGTGTCGCCGACGCGCGCGCGCAACGCCTTGCCGCCGATCGCGTCCGCGTGCGTCGCAGCGTGACCCGCCGCGACGGCGTGCGCTACGAAGTCGATGGCCACTGGCTGACCGGCTATTGCAGCAATGATTATCTCGGCCTGTCGCAGCAATTCGCGGTGGTCGCCGCGCTGGAAGACGGCGCCTCGCGCAGCGGCGCTGGCGGCGTGGCCTCGCACCTGGTCTGCGGTCACCACGCCATCCACGATGCGCTGGAGCGCGAGATCGCCGACTGGTTGGAGGTGCCGGCGTCCCTGTTGTTCGGCAGCGGCTATCTCGCCAACCTGGCGGTCATACAGGCCTTGCTCGGGCGCGATGACGTCTGCGTGCAGGACAAGCTCAACCACGCCAGCTTGATCGATGCCGCGCGGCTGGCCGGCTGCGAGCTGCGCCGCTACCCGCATGCCGATCCCGAAGCCGCGTTGCGCCAATTGCGCGCGCATCCGGATGGTGCGGCAGTACTCGCCACCGATGGCGTGTTCAGCATGGATGGCGATATCGCCCCGCTGAAATTGCTGGCGTTGGTGGCGAAGGTGCAACGCGCGTTGCTGTACGTGGACGATGCGCACGGCGTCGGCGTGCTGGGGCCGGAGGGTCGCGGTAGCGTGGCCGAGGCGCGCTTGGGGGTCGATGCCGTGCCCTTGCAGCTGGTCACGCTGGGCAAGGCGCTGGGCAGTTACGGCGCGGTCGTCGCCGGCGATGCCGACTTGATCCACCATCTGGCCGAAACCGCGCGGCCCTACATCTACACCACCGCATTGCCGCCGGCGCAGGCTGCGGCATCGTTGGCGGCGGTAAAACTGGCGCGTCGCGAACATTGGCGGCGCGAGAAATTGCAGGCGGCGATCGCGCGTTTTCGCGACGGCGCGCGCCAGCGCGGCTTCGAGCTGCTGCCGTCGGAGACGCCGATCCAGCCGCTGCTGTGCGGCGCCGATGCCGACGCGTTGGCGATGGCGGCAGCACTGGAGGACGAAGGTTGCTGGGTGGCGCCGATCCGCCCACCTACCGTGCCGGAAGGACAGGCGCGTTTGCGTATCACCTTGTCCGCGCTGCACGGCGACGCCGAAGTCGATGCGTTGTTGCAGGCGCTCAGCTGGGCGCGCGACGCGGTGGCGATGGGTTACGGCAAGGCGTCTGTGCATGGGTGATGCAGCGGGCAGTGTTTGCGCGCAGTTGCAGGTGGAGGTCGTTGGCAACGGTCCACCGCTGGTGCTGCTGCACGGTTGGGCGATGCACGGCGGGATCTTTGCGCCGCTGGTCGATGCGCTGCGCGAGCAACGCACGCTGCACGTCGTGGACTTGCCGGGCCATGGCAATAACCGCGACTGCGGCGTACCGCTGGAACTCGATGCCTGTGCCCGGGCCGTGCTCGATGCCGTGCCCGACGCACCCTGGTGCGGCTGGTCGCTGGGCGGCTTGATCGCGTTGCATGCCGCATCGAAGCACCCGGAACGTATTCCTGCATTGGCGATGCTTTGCGCCACGCCGAAATTCGTGGTGTCCGACGATTGGCCGCTGGGCATGTCGAAACAGGTATTCGAAGGGTTCGCTGTCGGCCTGCGCGACGACTGGCGTGGGACTATCGACCGCTTCATCGCCCTGGAAGCCTTCGGTTCCGACCGCATGCGCGAAGAATTGCGCATGCTGCGCGACGCCGTGCTGGCGCGCGGCGAACCGGCCACGCATGTACTGGCCGAAGGACTGCGCACACTGGAAGACAGCGACCTGCGCGCGGAGGTGCCGGCGCTGCGCATGCCCAGCCTGTGGATTGCCGGCCGCCGCGACCGACTGGTGAATCCGCAGGCGATGCTGGCAGCAGCACAGATGGCGCCGAAGGCGACGTTTGTGCAGATCGAACATGCCGGGCATGCGCCGTTTTTGACCCATGCGGATGAAGTGGCGGCGGCGCTGCTCGATTTTCTGGCGCAACAGCACGCTCACCCCAGCCCTCTCCCGCCAGCGGGAGTAGAGCCTTCATGAGCACGCCGATGTTCGACGCCCGACAAGTGCGCCGCGCGTTCTCGCGCTCCGCCGCCAGTTATGACGCCGCCGCACAGCTGCAGCATGCGGTGGAGGCTCGCTTGCTGGAGTCGCTGGATTACCTGGACGACCCTGCATTGCAGCGCGAAGCGCCGCAGCATGTGCTCGACCTCGGCTGCGGCACCGGCCGCGCCAGTATCGCCATGCAAAGGCGCTGGCCGAAGGCGCAGATCGTCTCGCTCGATCTCGCCCTGCCGATGCTGCAGCAGGCGCGCGCGGCGTCGAAGCGTTCGCTGGCGCAGCGCCTGACCCATCCATTCGCACGCGTGCCGCAGCAGGTCTGCGCGGATGCGCGCGCGCTGCCGCTCGCCGATGCGTCGGTAGACGTGCTGTTCTCCAACCTGTGCCTGCAGTGGGTGGAGGATCTGGATGCGGTGTTCGCCGGCTTCCGCCGCGTGCTGAAGCCAGATGGCCTGTTGCTGGTCTCCACTTTCGGCCCGGAAACGCTGTGGGAGTTGCGCGATGCCTTCGCGCAGGCCGACGACATTCCGCATGTCAGTCCGTTCGTGGATATCGCCGGCTTCGGCGATGCGCTGGTGCGCGCCGGCTTCCATCAGCCGGTGCTGGAGCGCGAAGAAGAAACCACGCATTACCCGGATCTGCCGGCACTGATGCGCGAACTGCGTGCGATCGGTGCCACCAATGCGCTGGCCTCGCGCCGGCATACGCTGACCGGCCGCACGCGGTTCGCCGCTGCCGCGCAGGCCTACGAAGCGCATCGCACCGCGCGCGGGCTGCCGGCCACTTGGGAAACCGTCAGCGCGATGGCTTGGGCACCGGAGGCTGGCACGCCGCTGCGCGAAGGCGATATCGATGTCGCGTCGATTCCGCTCTCGCGCATCCCGATCCGGCGGCGCGGATGAACGCCTCGCGGCGCGCGCTGCTGGCGGTCGGCATCGCCCTGTTGTCGGCGCTGTTCTTCACTGCGACCTATGTGTTGAACCGCGCTGCCGCCGTCGAAGGCGGGCATTGGGCGTGGACAGCCGCGTTGCGCTACCTGTTCACCCTGCCGCTGCTGCTGCCGTTGATGCCGTGGCAGGGCGGCATCGCGCCGGTGACCAAGGCGATTCGCGCGGGGCCCGGCGCGTGGCTGCTGTGGAGCGGGATTGGCTTTGTGCTGTTCTACGCGCTGCTGAGTTATGCCGCCGCCAGCGGGCCGTCCTGGTTGATTGCCGCCAGCTTCCAGACCACGGTGGTGGCCGGCATGTTGTGTGCGCCGCTGCTGTACGACGATGCCCGCGCGCGTATCCCGCGCGCGGCGTTGGGCGTGGGCGTGCTGATCATCGTCGGCGTGCTGCTGATGCAGTTCGGCCATGCCGAGGGCGCGTTGGATGCGAGGGGCTGGATCGCGTTGCTATGCGTGGTGGCCAGCGCGTTCGCCTATCCGCTGGGCAATCGTGGCCTGCTGCTGCATCTGGAGCGCAGCGGCATCGAACTCAATGCGACCCAGCGCGTGT
>Ga0209792_1001540_pt1 | contig 10952 bp, 14 predicted proteins | sample EBPBio142005_DNA_FD_185860 | JGI IMG/M metagenome (GOLD analysis project Ga0209792, IMG submission 185860) | Wastewater treatment Type I Accumulibacter community from EBPR Bioreactor in Madison, WI, USA - Reactor 1_6/14/2005_ DNA (SPAdes)... | ecosystem: Engineered > Bioreactor > EBPR >...
ACTCTTCCCTGGTCAGTGTGCGCATGGCGGACAACCGTCGCCTGTGCGTTGCCACGCCACAGTATCTGGTGCGGCGCGGCACTCCCCTGCGTCCGTCGGATCTCACCGGGCATGACTGCCTGACGTTGTCCAGCGATGCCTCCCAGACACGCGGCTGGGCCTTTCGCGTTCCAGTCGAAGGCGGCAGCGATGGTGCCACCGAGGTGGTGCATTTCAAGCCCGGCGGGCCACTGGATTGCTCCGATGGGCAAGTGCTGCACGACTGGAGTCTGGGCGGCTGGGGCATTGCCTGGCGCAGCACCTGGGAGGTGGAGGCAGAAATCACCGCCGGCCGTCTCGTGGCGGTGCTGGAGGAATTTGCTGCCCCGCCCAACGGTATCTATGTGGTCTTTCCGCAGCGCAAGCATTTGCCGCTGCGCGTGCGGTTATGGATCGAATACCTCAAGCATCACTATGCCCAGCCCGAGTTCTGGGCGCGATCTGCAGACAACTTTTGACGCCATCGCGTACCCAACTGCTCGCACTCAGCGACAAAAATAGCCTCGAAAGGAAATATTTTGATTACCGAAGCTCTGCTGGCCTATGCCCACATCATGGCCTTTTTGATGCTGGCGACTTTCATGACCAGCGAGACCGCGCTGTGCCGCAAAGACTGGATCAATCCTGCGGTGGTGCGGCGACTGGCGTGGGTGAATCTATTGACCCTGGTATCAGGGGGCCTGGTTTTGTTAACCGGTCTTGCGCGCATAGGCTGGGGCGTCAAGGGTAGTGCCTGGTACTGGACGCAACCGCTGCTGCACGCCAAGATCACCTTGTGGGCCATGATGCTGCTGCTGTCGTGGCTTGCCGGACGGCGCTATGCACGCTGGCGCAAGACCGTGGACGAGGGCGGCGTCCTGCCCGCCGAGGCTGAATTGCGTAGCACCCGACGCCTGGTCATGTGGGCGGCCCATCTGATGGTGATCGTGCCGCTGTTGGCAGTGTTCCTGGCCCGCGGTGTCGGGGTGCGCTGACCGAAAAAATGCCCCGCAGGCCTGGCGGCGCTGCGGGGCGTTGGCGATACGCGGCCGTCGGATCAGCCGGCGGGTTTGCTGCTCAGGCATTCCTTCATGAAGGCCTTGCGCTCGTCGCCCTGCAGCTTCTTGGTCTTGGCGTCCGCGTTGCAGGACTTCATCTTGTCTTGCTGCTTGGCCTGTTTGCTGGTGCTCAGGCATTCCTTCATGAAGGCCTTGCGCTCCTCGCCCTGCAGGTTCTTGCTTTTGGCGTCCGCGTTGCAGGTCTTCATCTTCTCCTGCTGCGCCGTGGGGGCCTTGGCTGGAGCGGCGCCTGCTGCGGGGGCATCGGCCGCCTGGGCTGCAAACGAAAGGGCGAGGCCGGCGGCGGCCAGCAGGGAAAGTAGTCTCTTCATCTAATGCTCCTGCAAATGTGGATTGTTTCGATACCCCGCTGGCGTGGCGTCATGCGGGGTACCCAGCATAACGCCGGGACCGTGCGTCCCGATGACGGGGTGACCCGTAGAATTCGCCCCCATGCTCTCTGTCAAACAGGAATTGCTCGCGGCCCTGGCCGGCGAGCTGGAAAAACTCTCCCCCGGCGCAGGCGCACGCGCCGCCTTTGAAAACCCCAAGCTCGCTGCACATGGCGATCTGGCCTGCACGGCCGCCATGCAACTGGCCAAACCGCTCAAGGCCAACCCGCGGGCGCTGGGTGAACAATTGCAAACTGCGTTGCTGGCCACGCCCGCCTTCCTGCAATGGGTGGCGGCCATCGAAATTGCCGGCCCCGGATTTCTGAACATCCGCTTGAAGCCTGCAGCCAAGCAGCAGGTGGTGCGCGAGGTGCTTGCGCAATGCGAGCAATTCGGCTTCCAGACGGATCGTGGCGAAAAGATTCTGGTGGAGTTTGTCTCTGCCAATCCCACGGGACCGCTGCATGTCGGCCATGGGCGCCAGGCGGCACTGGGCGACGCGATTTGCAACCTGTACGCCAGCCAGGGGTGGCTCGTGCATCGCGAGTTTTATTACAACGATGCCGGTGTGCAGATCGAGACACTGACCAATAGCACTCAACTGCGAGCGCAGGGTGTCAAGCCGGGCGACGCTGGCTGGCCTGACGCTGCATACAACGGTGATTACATCCAGGACATTGCCGACGCCTATCTGGCCAAGGCCACGGTCAAGGCCGACGACCGTGAGTTCACCGCCAGCGGCGACGTGCAGGATGTCGACAATATCCGGCAGTTTGCCGTCGCCTATCTGCGCAATGAGCAGGACAAGGATCTGCAGGCGTTTGCGCTCAAGTTTGATGAGTACTACCTCGAATCCAGCCTGTACACCAATGGCCATGTCGAGGACACGGTGCAGCGCCTGATCGACAGCGGCCACACCTATGAGCAGGACGGCGCGCTGTGGCTGCGCACGACGGACTTTGGCGACGATAAGGACCGGGTGATGCGCAAGAAGGACGGTGGCTACACCTACTTCGTGCCCGATGTCGCCTACCACATCCAGAAATGGAGGCGCGGCTACACCAAGGTCGTGAACATTCAGGGGACGGACCATCACGGCACCATCGCCCGCGTGCGTGCAGGCCTGCAGGCGGCCGATGTCGGCATTCCCAAGGGCTACCCGGACTACGTTTTGCACACCATGGTGCGCGTGGTGAAGAACGGCGAGGAGGTCAAGATCAGCAAGCGCGCGGGCAGCTACGTCACGCTGCGCGACTTGATCGAGTGGACCAGCAAGGACGCCGTGCGCTTCTTCCTGCTCAGCCGCAAGCCCGACACCGAGTACACCTTCGACGTGGATCTGGCCGTGGCCCAGAACAACGACAACCCGGTGTACTACGTGCAGTACGCTCATGCGCGCATCTGCTCGGTGCTGCGCGGCTGGAGCGAGAACTATGACCTGGAGGTGCTGCAGGGCGTGGATCTGTCACCCCTGCAGGGCGAGCAGGCCCAGGCGCTGATGCTGCTCCTGGCCAAGTACCCTGAAATGCTGACCGCCGCCGCCGCCGGCAATGCGCCGCACGATGTCAGCTTTTACCTGCGCGAGCTGGCATCTGCTTACCACAGTTACTACGATGCCGAGCGCATCCTGGTGGACGATGAGGCGGTCAAGCTGGCCCGGCTGGCACTTGTCGCGGCCACCGCACAGGTATTGCACAATGGCCTGGCTGTGCTGGGCGTGTCGGCGCCAGCCAGAATGTAAGAACGCATATGAAAAAACAGCAACGCGGCGGTACCGTCGTGGGTTTCATCCTGGGGCTGATCGTCGGGCTGGGGGCTGCGCTGGCCGTGGCCGTGTATGTGACCAAGGTGCCCGTGCCCTTTCTGAACAAGAACGGCACCCGGGCGCCGGGCCAGGATGCCGCCGAGGCCAAGCGCAACCAGAATTGGGATCCGAACGCGCCGCTGTACGGCAAGAACCCAGCACGGCCCGTTACCCCGGCGCCCGCACCCGAAGGCTCGGCGCCTCCTCCATCGGCGCCGCCTCCGGCCGCTGCGCCAGAGGCAGCCACGGCGGCGGCACCGGCAGAGCGTGCGCCGACCCGCCGGCCCGAGGCGTCCGCGCAGTCGGCCGACCCGCTGGGCGATCTGGCGCGCGCCAAGACCAGCGCCGCACCGGCGGTGACTGCAGACCCGTTTGAATACTTTGTGCAGGCTGGCGCCTTTCGTACCCAGCAGGATGCCGATGCGCAGCGTGCCAAGCTCGCCATGCTGGGCTGGGAAGCGCGTGTGAGCGAGCGCGAAACCAATGGACGCACGGTGTTTCGCGTGCGCGTGGGCCCTTTTGCCAAGCGTGACGATGCCGAGTCGCTGAAGGAAAAACTCGACGGCGCTGGCGTCGATTCGGCACTGGTGCGCGTGCAGCGCTGAACTTTGGCTCCCACCCTGGCTCACATACATCCATACCGTCCAAGGAGTGTTCACCATCTATGAAACGCCGTGAGTTTTCCCTCTCCACCGCCGCCCTGGCTGCAGGCGCACTGTCCTTGCCCGTCTGGGCGCAGCCGCGCGAAGGCAAGGACTACCGCAAGCTATCCAAGCACGCCCCGACCGAGGCGCAGGCGGGCAAGATCGAAGTGGTTGAATTCTTTGGCTACTTCTGCCCCCACTGCAACACGTTTGAACCCACGCTCAACGCCTGGAGCAAGACTGCGCCCAAGGACATCGTTTTGCATCGGGTGCCGGTGAATTTCAACGCCAAGACCGTGCCCATGCAGAAGCTCTACTACACGCTGGAAGGTATGGGCAAGCTCGAGGCGCTGCACGTCCAGGCGTTTCGCTACATCCACGTGGAGCGCAAGCCTTTGCAGGAGGATGAACAGGTGTTTGCCTGGGCGAACGCGCAGGGGTTGGACATGGCCAAGTTCAAGGAGATGTACAACTCCTTCGGCGTAGCCAACCAGATACGCAAGGCGACGCAGTTGCAGCAGGCCTACGATGTGGAGGGCGTGCCCTCCATGGGCGTGGCAGGGCGCTATTACGTCGATGGCACCATGGCGGGCAGCATGGAGAACGTGCTGCGCGTGGTGGAGCAGCTTGCCGCGCAGGTGCGCAAGGGTTGACGCCTGAAGCCAGAAGACGAAAAGCGCGCCGCGGCGCGCTTTTTTTGTTATCGAGAGGCCGTCAGACCTCGGCCAGCAACCGCTCTATGAGCTTGTGCAGTTCACCGAAATCCGGCGCGCCGACATAGCTCTTCACGATCTCGCCGCGTTTGTTCACGATGTAGGTCGTGGGCGTGAGCTTCACGTCTCCCCAGGCCTTGGCGACGGCGCCGGTGTTGTCGATGGCCACCTTGAATGGCAGCTTACGCGTTTCCGTGAAGTTCGCCACGTAGCTCGGCGGGTCGTAGCTCATGGCGACGGCCAGGGTTTCAAAGCCCTGACCCTTGTATTTTTCGTAGGTGGCGACGATGTCGGGCATCTCTGCCACGCAGGTGGTGCAGCTGGTGGCCCAGAAGTTCACAAGCGTCACCTTGCCCTTGAGATCGGCTGTGTTGCCCTGCGAGCCGTCGAGCAGCACAAAGGTCGATTGCGGTGCCGGCGAGGTGCCGGAGCCCAGCACGACGACCGCGCCTATGGCTGCGCATGCTGCTACTGCGCCGGCGACGAGCCATTTCTTGATCTGCATACCACCTTCCTTGCCTGTTGTGCGCCAAACAAGGGCGCTGTCGGTTGTGATTGTGCCGCAGGGCGGGATACACCCCGGTGCGCATGGGATAGCTTTGCGAAGCGGGAGTTCAGCCGTTCATGTTCTTCTCTTGTGCGCAGGTGCGCAGGTGCTCAGTGCATGCAATGGGCCAGTGGGGGCCGCAGGACATTGCGGCGACGAGGCCGCGTCGCGTGGCGCGCCATGCGCACGGCGATAATGCAAGGCACCGCTGCATGCCATGAATACACGCATCCTTCTCATTGCCCACGCTCCTTTGGCCAACGCACTGCGCGAATGCGCGCTGCATGTGTTCCCCGACTGCACCGATGATGTGCTGGCACTGGATGTTCCGCCCCATGAGCCACCCGAGCTGACCCTTGCGACGGCGCAGGCGCTGCTGGCGCGGCAAGGCAAGGCGCCTGTGCTGGTGCTGGCTGACGTGCTCGGGGCCACGCCGTGCAATGTCGCCCAGCGACTGGTCGATGACAGGCATTCGTGTCTGGTGGCTGGCGTGAACCTGCCCATGCTGCTGCGTGCCGTGTGCTATCGCAACGAATCCTTGGAAGCCGTAGCCGAACGTGCCCTGGCCGGGGCCACCCAAGGCGTGGTGCGCGTAGCGGCAGCTGGTGCAGCAAGCTCCAAACCGACCTGCCTTTCATGATCAAGAACACCATCATCATCAGCAACAAGCTGGGGCTGCACGCCCGTGCCTCGGCCAAACTCACCAAGCTCGCCGGCAGCTACCCCTGCGAGGTGTGGATGAGCAAGGGTGAGCGTCGCATCAATGCCAAGAGCATCATGGGCGTGATGATGCTGGCGGCAGGCCTGGGATCGCAAGTTGAGATTGAGACCGAGGGCGCCCAGGAGCAGGAGGCCATGAATGCGCTGCTGGCGCTGATCAATGACAAGTTCGGCGAGGGCGAATAGCCCACAGGCGAGGCGCACATGACCTTCTCTATCCATGGCCTGGCAGTCGCACGCGGCATTGCCATAGGGCGGGCGGTGCTGGCGACGTCCAGCCGCATGGAGATTGCGCACTATTTCATTGAGCCGCAGCAGGTTCAGGACGAGATTGCGCGCGTGCGCATGGGGCGCAACGCCGTCATTGAAGAGTTGCAGCGCCTGCGGGCCGATCTGCCGCAGGACGCGCCGGCCGAGCTTGCGGCCTTGCTCGAAGTACACCTGCTGCTGTTGCAGGACGAAATGCTGGTCAGCGGCGTCAAGCACTGGATCACCGACCGTCTCTACAACGCCGAATGGGCGCTGACCACGCAGCTGGAGATCATCAGCCGCCAGTTCGATGAGATGGAGGACGATTACCTGCGAGAGCGCAAGGCCGACCTGGAACAGGTGGTCGAGCGCATCCTGCGCCGCATGAAGGGCGTGGCGGGCCCCGTGGCGCCGCCACCCGCAGGCCCGCGCCGCCAGGCCGAGGCGGGGGCCGAGGCCGAATACCTGCAGGGTGACGCGGCCGACGTGCCGCTGGTGCTGGTGGCGCATGACCTGTCGCCGGCCGATATGCTGCAGTTCAAGCAGAGCGTGTTCGCCGGCTTCATCACCGACGTGGGTGGCAAGACCAGCCACACCGCCATCGTCGCGCGCAGCATGGACATTCCGGCCGTCGTCGGCGCGCGTGGCGCAAGCCAGCTGGTGCGCCAGGATGACTGGATCATCATCGACGGGGATGCGGGCGCAGTCATCGTCGACCCCTCGCCCATCATCCTGGCCGAATACAGCTTCCGTCAGCGCCAGATCGATCTTGAGCGCGAACGCCTGACCCGGTTGCGCCATACACCGGCGGTGACGCTCGATGCCCAGGCCATCGAGCTGCTGGCGAACATCGAGCAGCCCAGCGATGTGGCCGCCGCGCTGCGGGCGGGCGCCGAGGGGGTGGGCCTGTTTCGCACCGAGTTTCTGTTCATGGGGCGCAGCGGCCGCCTGCCCGACGAGGAGGAGCAGTACCGCGCCTACCGCGAGGTGGTGGAGGGCATGCAGGGGCTGCCGGTCACCATACGCACCATTGATGTTGGTGCCGACAAGCCGCTGGACAAGGCGCACAAGGATAGTTCGCTCAACCCGGCGCTGGGGCTGCGCGCGATCCGCTGGAGCCTGGCCGAGCCCGCCATGTTCCGCACCCAGCTGCGCGCCGTGCTGCGCGCCGCCGCGCATGGACCGGTGCGCCTGCTGTTTCCCATGCTTGCGCATGTTGGTGAGATCCGCCAAACGTTGGCGCAGGTCGATCTGGCGCGTGCCGAGCTCGACGCGCGTGGCGCGACCCATGGGGCGGTGCAACTGGGGGCCATGATCGAGGTGCCGGCTGCGGCGCTCATGGTGGAGCAGTTTCTGCGCTATTTCGACTACCTGTCGATAGGCACCAATGACCTGATCCAGTACACCCTGGCGATAGACCGGGCCGATGAGGCCGTCGCTGATCTGTATGACCCTCTGCACCCCGCCGTGCTGCGCCTGGTCGCCGACGTGATTGCCGCCGGCGCCCGCCAGGGCAAGAGCGTGAGCGTGTGTGGCGAGATGGCTGGCGATGTGGAAATGACCCGCCTGTTGCTGGGCCTGGGCCTGCGCAGTTTCTCCATGCAGCCGGCGCAGATCCTGGCCGTCAAGCAAGAGGTGCTGCGCGCCGATGTGCGCAAGCTCGCGGAATGGGCGCAGCAGGTGCTGGCGTCGGACGGTCCGAGCGCCTGCCTGAATCGCGGCCAAGGATGATGCTATTTAAAATATAGCTATTTGCGCTTTATGCACGGGCGCAAAGGCCTTTTCTATTGTTTTTTTCAGGATGCGAGCCGGATGTCGAGCTGCCGGCCCAGCATGGCCGCCACGTCATCCCAGCTCGTGCGCACGCCGATCGAGGCCAGATCCACGGTCTGCAGGCCGGCGTAGCCGCAGGGGTTGATGCGGGAGTAAGGCTCCAGATCCATGGCCACATTCAGCGCCACACCGTGATAGGTGCAGTGGCGCGCCACCTTGATGCCCACAGCGGCAATCTTGCCCAGGCCGGTGAATACGGGCTCTGGGCGTCTGCCGTCTGCCCCGCGCTTTTGTGGACGCTGGGCCAGCATGGCGTGGCTGCCGGGGTCATCCAGGCGCACATAGATGCCGGGAGCGCCATCCACGCGATGGCCCGTGACGCCGTAGTGCGCCAGGGTGCGGATCACCGACTCTTCGAGCCGGTAAACATATTCTTTGACGTAGTAGCCAGCGCGCTGCAGGTCGATGAGCGGGTAGGCCACCACCTGGCCGGGGCCGTGGTAGGTCACCTGGCCGCCGCGATTGGTGGCCACAACGGGGATGTCTCCGGGTGCCAGAATGTGATTGCTTTTGGAGGCAAAGCCTTGCGTATAAACCGCTGGGTGCTCACATATCCATAGTTCATCAGGCGTGTTGCCGTCCCGTTCCTCGGTAAAGCGGCGCATGGCCCCCAGCGTCTCGCTGTAGTCCTTGCGCCCAAGGATGCGCGCTTGCATGGCTGGGGCTGTCACAACACCACCTTGACCATGGGGTGCGCCGTCAGCGTCCGGTACAGATCGTCGAGCTGTGTGCGGCTGGTGGCGGTCACGGTGATGGTCACGCCCAGATAATTGCCGGCGCGGCTGTTGCGCAGCTCTATCGTCGAGGCGTCGAACTCCGGGTCGAAGCGGCGCGCAATCTCGATGACGGCGTGCACAAAACCATCAGCGTTGGCACCCATGACCTTGATCGGAAAGCGCGATGGGTACTCGATCAGTGAATCCTTGCGCGGGTCGGCAGCGGGATTGTCGGTGGGCATTGTCATGAAAGAATCCTGGGCGTAAGGCTGCCGGCCACCCGTCTGGCGGCCGGCCGAAAGTGCTGCATGGTAGTTGTTGATCGGGGTTGTCAAAGCAGCGCGCCTGCGGTGAAGGCCGTTGGCGTGCCGCCACACAAAAGCCGAACTGATTAGGCTTTCGCTATCGACCGGTTGACAGGGCTTTGGATCGGGCGGGGTTTGTACCTATAATGGATGGCTTTGTGAGAGTTCCGGTAAGTGACGCAGGCATCTACCCGCGATAAGTCAGCCGCCTTTGAGGGCGAATCTGGGGATGAAGATTCCGACTTCAAGCCCCTGACGACGCAGCAAGCGCAAGAATGGCGCAGCCGCCAGCCGCAATTGTCGGTCTGGCGCGTCGTTGGTGTTCAGGTGCTGGTGGGTGTGCTGGTGGTGCTGCTGACCTGGTGGTTGTCGGGGCGCTCGCAAATGGCCTGGTCTGCTGGTTATGGGGCTTTGTCGGTGGTTTTGCCTGCGGCGCTTTTTGCGCGCGGCATCGCGCGCAAGCGCACATCTGCCGGGGCCGCCATGGCTGGTCTGTTTGGCTGGGAGTTGGTGAAGATTGCATTGACCGTCGCCATGCTGGCGGCGGCGCCCAGGCTTGTGCCAGGGCTCAGTTGGCTGGCGCTGCTGGCCGGCATGGTGATAACCATGAAAGCGTACTGGATCGCGCTGCTGGCGCGGTTCAGTGTCCGACGAACCGATTGATATTTGAGAGAAGAGTAGTCCGATGGCCGCAGAAGCGCATGCACCGACCGCCAGTGAATACATCGTTCACCACCTGCAGCATCTGCAGAACGTCAAACAGGGTTTTATTGTTGACTTTTCGGTGGTCAACATCGACTCCGTGGTCGTCAGCGTGCTGATTGGTGTGTTGATGCTGCTGGTCTTCTGGTCGGCGGCACGCAAGGCCAGTTCGGGTGTTCCTGGGCGTTTCCAGGCGGCCGTCGAGATCCTGGTCGAGATGGTCGACAACCAGGCCAAGGCCAATATCCACAATGCACAGAGCCGCAAGTTCATTGCCCCGCTGGCGTTGACCGTCTTTGTCTGGATCTTCCTGATGAACGCCATGGATATGTTGCCAGTCGACCTGCTGCCGGTGCTGTGGCAGGGTGCGACCGGTGACAGTCACGCCTACCTGCGTGTCGTTCCCACGGCCGACCTGTCCACGACGCTGGGCCTGTCCACTGCCGTGCTGCTGCTGTGCTTCTACTACAGCATCAAAATCAAGGGCCTGGGTGGCTGGGTTCATGAGCTGTTTACGGCCCCCTTTGGTACCAGCAAGAATCCGCTGTTTGCTGCCATTCTCGGCGTGGTCAACCTGGCCATGCAGATCATTGAATACGTTGCCAAGACGGTGTCGCATGGTATGCGACTGTTCGGCAACATGTACGCTGGTGAGTTGGTGTTCTGCCTGATCGCTCTCATGGGTGGTGCGGCGGCCATGTCGCTCTCTGGTGTGTTGCTCCCTGTGGGGCACATCATCGCGGGCTCTATCTGGGCGATCTTTCACATACTGATCATCACCCTGCAGGCCTTCATTTTCATGATGCTGGCGCTGATTTACCTCGGCCAGGCGCATGACGCTCACTGAGCTTTTCCTTTCCTTTCCTTCAACCTTTCTTTCTTTTCATCCTAGGAGTCATCATGGAAAACATTCTCGGCCTCGTCGCTCTGGCTTGCGGTCTGATCGTTGGTCTCGGTGCCATCGGCGCTTCGATCGGTATCGCTCTGATGGGCGGCAAGTTCCTGGAATCGTCTGCTCGCCAGCCTGAGCTGATCAACGAGCTGCAAACCAAGATGTTCATTTTGGCCGGTCTGATCGACGCGGCCTTCCTGATCGGCGTGGCTATTGCCCTGCTGTTCGCTTTCGCCAACCCCTTCGTCCTGGCCTAAGCCCTCCGATCAACGCCCTGAATAGAAAGGTGTTGCCGTGAGTATCAACGCGACCCTGTTCGTTCAAGCCATTATCTTTCTGATTCTGGTGTGGTTCACGAT
>Ga0209792_1001543_pt1 | contig 10902 bp, 7 predicted proteins | sample EBPBio142005_DNA_FD_185860 | JGI IMG/M metagenome (GOLD analysis project Ga0209792, IMG submission 185860) | Wastewater treatment Type I Accumulibacter community from EBPR Bioreactor in Madison, WI, USA - Reactor 1_6/14/2005_ DNA (SPAdes)... | ecosystem: Engineered > Bioreactor > EBPR >...
GAGCTCGGCGATCACCTCCGCGACGGTGACCACCTCGAGCGCTGCCGCACCGGCCATGTACACCGTCGCTCCCGGTGACACCGTCAGCGACATCGCCGGGCGCTTCGGCCTCGCCACCGCCTCTGTTCTGGCCCTCAACGGCCTCGGATGGTCATCGCTGATCTTTCCCGGGCAGCAGCTCAAGCTCACGGCGAGTGGGCCCGTGCCTCCGATCGAGGAGACGGAGCAGCAGGTGTCATCAGGTCGGTACACGATCGTCGCGGGAGACACCATCAGCGCGATCGCCGATCGCTTCGGTGTGTCGACCCTGTCGATCCTCACCGCGAACGGACTGGGATGGTCGAGCATCATCTACCCCGGCCAGAGCCTCGCCATCCCCGGAGTTGTCGAGCCGGGCGCACCAGCCCCCGGTCGGGATGCCGCGGCACCCCAGCCGCCCGCCGACGAGGTTCCCGCGCCCGCACCGATCGCCGAGGTCGCCCCGACCACGCCGGAGCCGGAGGCCGCTCCCGAGCCTGCGCCTGCGCCGCCCGCCAGCGGAAGCTACACGGTGGTGTCCGGCGACACCCTGTCCTCGATCGCGGCCCGGTTCGGAATCAGCACGCAGGAACTCCTCGACGCGAACGGGTTGACCTGGGAGAGCGTGATCTATCCCGGATCGGTCCTGGCGGTCCCCGGGTCCAGCACGCCGGCGAGCAGCGGCGGCGAGATCACCATGCTCAACGACGAGATGCGCGCGAACGCCGCGGTGATCGTGCAGGTCGGTCGAGAGCTGGGCGTTCCGGATTACGGCATCGTCATCGCGCTCGCGACCGCAATGCAGGAGTCGAGCCTCCGCAACCTCGACTGGGGCGACCTGGACTCGGTCGGCCTGTTCCAGCAGCGCCCGAGCGCGGGCTGGGGATCCGTCGACCAGCTGACCGATCCGTACCACTCCGCCCGCCTGTTCTACGGCGGCCCGAGCAACCCGAACCGGGGCTACACCCGCGGCCTGCTGGATATCTCCGGGTGGCAGTCGATGTCGCTCACCGAGGCCGCGCAGCGGGTTCAGATCTCGGCCTACCCCGACGCCTACGCCAAGTGGGAGTCTTCCGCATGGGCCTGGTTCGCGGAACTCGGCTGATCGGTCGCCTGTGGAGCCGTGTCTAGCGGGAGTCTCGCAGGGGTTGAACTTTAGACTCGGACGGTGAGCGTCAACAGCACCGACCCGATGATCGGTCGTCTTCTCGACGGCCGGTACCAGGTCCGCTCACGCATCGCGCGGGGAGGCATGGCCACCGTGTACGTGGCGACCGACCTCCGTCTCGAGCGACGGGTCGCCATCAAGATCATGCACGGCCACCTGGCCGACGACAGCCAGTTCAAGGAGCGCTTCATTCAGGAGGCCCGTTCGGCCGCCCGGCTCGCGCACCCCAACGTGGTCAACGTCTTCGATCAGGGCCAGGACAGCGACATGGCCTACCTCGTGATGGAGTACCTGCCGGGGATCACGCTCCGCGATCTGCTGCAGGAGCACAAGGTGCTCACGACCGAGCAGACGCTGGACATCATGGAGGCCGTGCTGTCCGGACTCGCCGCGGCACACAAGGCGGGAATCGTGCACCGCGATCTCAAGCCCGAGAACGTGCTGCTGGCCGACGATGGCCGCATCAAGATCGGCGATTTCGGTCTCGCCCGGGCGGCATCGGCGAACACGGCGACGGGCGCCGCGCTCCTCGGCACGATTGCCTACCTCTCCCCCGAGCTCGTGACCCGTGGGATCGCCGACACTCGCAGCGACATCTACGCGGTCGGCATCATGATGTACGAGATGCTCGTCGGCGAGCAGCCGTTCAAGGGCGAGCAGCCGATGCAGATCGCGTATCAGCACGCCAACGATTCGGTGCCCGCGCCCAGCAGCCGCAACCCCCGGGTTCCGGCCGAGCTCGACGAGCTGGTGCTGTGGGCGACATCCCGCGAACCGGACCAGCGTCCGAAGGACGCCCGCGTCATGCTCGACCAGCTCTTCGAAACGCACAGCGCGCTCATGACGGCCCTCCCGACCACCGCGTCGACCGCGACCCAGCGCACGATGGTGATGCCGACGGCGTCGGCATCCGCGGACTCCACGGCCGAGACCCAGGTGATCGGCTCGCGCGTGCGTCCCGCCGCCGCGGCCGCAGCGCCCTCCAGCACGGCCGATCTCGCGAACGCCGCCGCTCGCCGCAAGCGTCGAGGGTGGCTGCTGCTGGGCGCGATCATCGTGATCGCCGCCATCGCCGCCTCGGTCGGCTGGTACTTCGGTGCCGGGCCCGGCTCGCGACTGACGATTCCCGAGAGCATCGCGGGGATGTCAGTGGAGGAGGCCACAGCCACGCTCGAGCAGCTCGGGCTCACGGTCAACCCCACCACGGGATCGACCGACGACCCGGTCGTGCCCGTGGGTCAGGTCGCCGACACCGACCCGCCGCTCGGAAGCGCGGTCGCCCCGGGCTCGGAGGTGCAGCTGCTGGTGTCCACCGGACCTGCCCCGCTGCCGGTTCCCGCCTTCGCCGGCATGAGCGAGGCGGATGCCACGGCAGCGGCCAAGGCCGCTCCGTTCACCGTCAAGGACCCGCTTCGCCAGTTCGACGCCTCCATTGCGGAGGGAATCGTGATCGACGCCCTTGCCGCAGACGGCAGCAGCCTCACGGGAGTGGCCACGTACGGCGAGCTGCAGCCCGTGACCCTCATCGTCTCCGCAGGCCCCCTACCTGACCTGACGGGGCTCTCAGTGGATGACGCGACCGCCAAGCTCACCGCGGTGGGCCTCGAGCTCGGCGCCATCAACCAGGCCGAGTACAGCGACACCGTGCCGCAGGGCACTGTGATCCGGGCCCAGGCCGGTGACGGCACGAGTGCCATCCGCGTGGGAGACACCGTGGACCTGATCACGTCGAAGGGCGTGGAGCAGGTCGAGGTCCCCGACGTCACGGGCAAGACTGTCAACGACGCCACCGACGAGCTCGAGGCCGCCGGCTTCGTGGTGGCAGACCCGGGCCTCAACGACGGCCTACGCAACGTCTACCGCGTCACGGGAACGAATCCGTCGGCCGGCCAGGTCGTGAACAAGGGATCGACCGTGAGCTTCACGGGCTTCTCCCTCGGCGGCTGACTCAGAACGCCGTGAGCTCCTCGGCAACGAGGAAGGCCAGTTCCAGCGACTGCATGTGGTTGAGCCGCGGGTCGCAGAGCGACTCGTAGCGCGTCGCCAGCGTCGCCTCGTCGATCTGCTCCGACCCACCCAGACACTCGGTCACATCGTCACCGGTGAGCTCGATGTGGATGCCGCCCGGGTAGGTTCCCGCCGCGCGGTGCGCCTCGAAGAACCCCTTGACCTCGTCCACGACATCGTCGAACCGACGGGTCTTGTAGCCGTTGGGGGTGGTCAGCCCGTTGCCGTGCATCGGGTCGGTGACCCAGAGGGGCGTGGCATCCATGCCCTTGATGGCCTCGAGCAGCGGAGGCAGGGCGTCGCGCACCTTGCCCGCGCCCATGCGCGTGATGAAGGTGAGTCGACCGGGCTCACGCTCGGGATCGAGCTTGTCGATGAGCTGCTTCATCGCGTCGGGCGTCGTCGTCGGCCCGAGTTTCACACCGATCGGGTTACGGACGCGAGAGAAGTAGTCGACATGCGCGCCATCGAGGTCGCGCGTGCGCTCGCCGATCCAGAGGAAGTGCGCGCTCGTGTTGTACGGCGTGCCGGTGCGCGAGTCGATCCGGGTCATCGGACGCTCGTAGTCCATGAGCAGGCCCTCGTGGCTCGAGTAGAACTCGACGCGGCGCAGCTCGTCAAAGTCGGCCCCGGCCGCTTCCATGAACTTGATGGCGCGATCAATCTCGTTCGCGACGCGCTCGTAGCGGTGGTTGGCCGGGTTCGACGCGAAGCCCTTGTTCCACGAGTGCACCTGGCGCAGGTCGGCGAATCCACCCTGAGTGAAGGCGCGGACGAGATTGAGCGTCGACGCGGACGTGTGGTAGCCCTCGATCAGTCGAGCCGGGTCGGCGCGCCGCGACTCGGGAGTGAAGTCGTAGCCGTTGACGATGTCGCCCCGGTAGGCGGGCAGGGTGACATCGCCGCGCGTCTCGGTGTCGCTCGAACGCGGCTTGGCGAACTGGCCCGCCATGCGCCCCATCTTCACGATCGGCTTGGATGCCCCGTACGTGAGCACCACGGCCATCTGAAGGATCGTCTTCACCCGGTCCCGGATCTGCTGAGCGGTCGCGCCGGCGAAGGTCTCGGCGCAGTCGCCACCCTGCAGGAGGAATGCGTCGCCCTGGGCCGCGCGGGCCAGGCGCTCACGCAGGATGTCCACCTCGCCCGCGAACACCAGCGGGGGCAGAGCGGCGATCTTGTCGGATGCCGCACCGACAGCATCCGCATCGGGCCACTCGGGCTGCTGCTTGATCGGCAACGTCCGCCAATAGTCGAGACCGGCGATCACTGCGGGATCGGCGAGCACAACGGGTTCGGACGGGTCAACCACGAGAGGGTCCTTAGCTGGTTCTGGATGCGAGGGGTAGAGGGCGCTGAAGGCCCGAGAATCTAGGCTACCGGCTTCGGGAGGACAACTTCTCCCGGATGGAGGACGCATAGACGTCCACATACTCCTGGCCGCTGATGCGGTTGAGTTCGTACATGATCTCGTCGGTGATCGAGCGCAGGATGAAGCGATCGCCCTCGAGCCCTTCGAACCGCGAGAAGTCCAACGGCTCGCCGAAGATGATGCCGATCCGGCGCACCTTGGGGAGCTTGCTGCCGATCGGCATGACCTTCTCGGTGTCGATCATCGCCACCGGGACCACCGGCACGTGCGCCTCCAGGATCATGCGCGCGACACCGGTGCGGCCACGGTAGAGCTTGCCGTCGGGGCTGCGGGTGCCCTCCGGGTAGATGCCGAGCACCTCGCCCCGCGCCAGCACACTGAGGCCGGTGTTGAGCGATGCTTCCGAGGCCTTGCCTCCGGAGCGATCGATCGGCAGCATGCCGGTGCCCTTGAGGAAGTTCTTGATCGCCCAGCCCTTGAGGCCGCGCCCCATGAAGTAGTCGCTCTTGGCGAGGAAGGAGATCCGCCGTTCGATCACGAGCGGCAGGAAGATCGAATCGACAACCGAGAGGTGGTTGCTCGCCAGAATGACGGCACCCGTCTTCGGGATGTTGTCTGTTCCCGTGACCCAAGGTCGGAACACCGTCTTGAGAAGGGGTCCGGCAACCAGGTTCTTCATGAACCAGTAGAACATCGCTCGCTACCTCCGGCCGGGAGCTTCCACTCTAGCGCGCGACCTAGCGGGCACGCGCGTGAAGCCGGGCCAGGTCGGCCGCCCCTACCACGCCCGCGTTGTTGACCAGTTCCGCGATGACGAACTCCGGCTCGGGGTGGTAGCCCTTGGCGGGCAGATGCTGACGGTATGCCTCGCGCACGGGCGTGAGCAGCAACTCTCCGGCGACAGCGACTCCCCCGCCGAACACGAAGAGTTCGGGGTCGAGAACGGCACTCAGCGAGGCGCATGCCTGACCGAGCCAGTGGCCGAGCTGCTCCAGTGCACGCACCGCTCCCGGATCTCCGGCGGCGATCAGCCGGCCCACGATCGTTCCGTCGAGCTCGCCGTGCTCGCGGCGCGCGTCAGCCAACGCAAGCCCGATCCCGCCGACGTCGGCGATCTCGTTGGCCATGCGCAGAAGGGCACGGCCGGACCCGTACTGCTCGATGCAACCGTGCGCGCCGCATCCACAGGGAAGGCCGTCCGGCACGATGCGGAGGTGGCCGAGTTCTGCTCCGGCGCCGAAGCCGCCGCGGAACAGCGCGCCGCGACTGACGATGGCGCCGCCCACGCCGGTGCCGATGGTGAGCATGGTCATGTCGTTCACGGTGCGACCGGCACCGAAGCGGTACTCCGCCCATCCCGCAGCATTCGCATCGTTGTCGATCGTGATGTCGATGGGCAGGCGTGCGCGCAGGTGGTCGCGCAGGGGTTCGTTGCGCCAGCTGATGTTCGGCGTGTAGTAGACGGTCGACTGCTCCACGTCGATGAATCCGGGTGCCGCCACCCCGGCGGCTTCGATGTCGCGCCCTTCGGAGAGCGCCTCCACCATCGCCACCACGGCGTCGATGATCGCGGCCGAATTTCCCGCCTCGGTCGCCACTCGTTTCTCCGCGAGGATCACGCCGTCCTCAGACACCACCGCTCCGGCGATCTTGGTCCCGCCGATATCAATCCCAATGGCATCCACGGTGATCGAGTGTAGTGGCGGGTGACTGCCGTGGTTTCCCTCAGCTTGCGCGGTTAGAGTAGAACGAATGACCCCGACCGGTACCAAAGGAGTTGCCGTGAAACAGTTCGACGTAGCCGCCCTCGTCGAGGCGGATCCGAATGCCAACGCGACAGACCTGCTTGTCGCTCGAGTGGCTGCAACACCCGATCGTGCGCTATTCGCGATCCCGACCGCCGATGGCGGCTGGCGGGATGTCACGGCCGCCGAGTTCCAGGCGCAGGTGATCGCGCTCTCCAAGGGGCTCGTCGCCGCTGGCGTCGAGCCCGGTGACAAGATCGGCCTCATGGCGAAGACCCGCTACGAGTGGACGCTCATCGACTTCGCCACCTGGTACGCGGGTGCAGTGCTCGTGCCCATCTATGAGACCTCTGCGCCGTCGCAGATCCTCTGGAACCTCACCGATTCGGGCGCCACCGGCATCATCACCGAGAACGCCGACCACTTCGCGCGATTCGACGAGATCCGTGCCGACGTGCCCGCCGTGCGCAACGTCTGGCAGATCGACCTCGGCGACCTCGACAAGCTCGCCGAGTCGGGCAAGGGCGTCAAGGACGAGGAGATCGAGCGTCGCCGCTCGCTCGCGAAGGGCAGCGATCTCGCCACCCTGATCTACACCTCGGGAACGACCGGCAAGCCCAAGGGGTGCATCCTCACCCACTCGAACTTCGTCGAGCTCACCCGCAATGCGCAGAAGGCGATCCCCGAGGTGGTCAACCCGGACTCGAGCACGCTGCTGTTCATCACGCTCGCCCACATCTTCGCCCGCTTCATCTCGGTGCTGGCGGTGCATGGTGGCGTGAAGGTGGGCCACCAGCCCGACACGAAGCTCCTGCTGCCGTCGATGGCGTCGTTCCAGCCGACCTTCCTTCTCGCGGTTCCGCGGGTGTTCGAGAAGGTCTACAACTCCTCCGAGCAGAAGGCCGAGGCCGGCGGCAAGGGCAAGATCTTCCGCAGGGCGGCGCAGGTCGCCATCGCCCACTCGAAGGCCGTCGACGCCGGCCACGTTCCGCTGGGGCTCAAGCTGCAGTTCGCGCTGTTCGACCGGCTCGTGCTCAGCAAGATCCGCGCCGCCCTGGGCGGACGGGTCAAGTACGCCGTCTCCGGTTCGGCGCCGCTCGGTCTGCGGCTGGGCCACTTCTACCGCAGCCTGGGGCTGACGATCCTCGAGGGCTACGGGCTCACCGAGACCACTGCGCCCGTCTCCGTCAACGTGCCGTCCAACTTCAAGATCGGCAAGGTCGGTCCGCCCCTCCCGGGCGTCTCGGTGCGCATCGCCGACGACGGCGAGATCCAGGCGAAGGGCGTCTGCGTCTTCGCGGGCTACTGGAACAACCCCGAGGCCACCAAGGAGGTCTTCGACGGCGACTGGTTCAAGACCGGCGACATCGGACAGATCGACGAGGACGGCTACCTGGAGATCACCGGCCGCAAGAAGGAGATCATCGTCACGGCCGGCGGCAAGAACGTCGCGCCCGCGGCCCTCGAGGACCCGATCCGGGCGAATCCGATCATCGGCCAGGTGATCGTCGTCGGCGACCAGAAGCCGTACGTCTCGGCTCTCATCACCCTCGACGAGGAGATGCTGCCGGCGTGGCTCAAGAACAACGGCCTCGACCCGCAGATGCCGCAGGAGATCGCCGCGACGAACCCCGTCGTGCTCGCCGAGATCCAGCGGGCCGTTGATGCCGCGAACGCGAAGGTCTCTCGGGCAGAGTCGATCCGCAAGTTCCGTGTGCTCGACGCCGACCTCACCGAAGCGAGCGGACACCTCACGCCGAAGCTCAGCATCAAGCGCAACGTGATCCTGCAGGACTTCGCCACCGAGGTGGAGAGCATGTACTCCGAGCAGCCGGCGACCGAGGGAATCTCCCTCAACCACTGACGACTGCTGCTAGTACCAGGGGGCCATGCGGATCAGCCGCATGGCCTCCTTCTTCGTCTCGGGGTCGAGCCCCTCGATGTAGAGGTGACCGTCGAGGTGGTCCACCTCGTGCTGGAGCGCCTGGGCCATCAGGCCCTCGCCGCTGAGTTCGACCGGGTTGCCGTCAAGGTCCACCCCGGTCACCCGGGCGAACGGGTAGCGGCGGCGCGGGAAGAAGAAGCCGGGAACCGACAGGCACCCCTCCTCGACCAGCGCAGACTCCCCCGACACCTCGACCAGCTCGGGATTGATCACGTAGCCCACGACGCCGTCGACGTTGTAGCTGAAGGCCCGAAGCCCCACGCCGATCTGATTGGCGGCGAGGCCCGCTCGACCCGGGATCCGCACGGTCTCGAGGAGGTCGTCGATGAGGGTCGCTGCACGGGGATCCCCCGTGCGAACCGGGTCGCACACCGACCGCAGCACGGGGTCGCCGAAGAGACGGATCGCTCTTTCTGCCATCGAGTCAGGCGCCCCGGTGCTCGGGAAGCCCGTCGACCACGAGTGCCGCGAGTTCGCGCGCTGCCTCGCGGGTGAGCGGCCGGAGCTCGTCGAAGTGGATGGTGGAACCGGTGGCCAGCGCCGGGTCATACGGCACGCGCACGATCTCACGCACGCGTGAGCGGAAGTGAGCCTCGATCTCCTCGAGCTTCACCAGGTTGGTTCCCTGGGTCGCCGTGTTGAGGGCAACCACGGCGTTCTTCACGAGATCGCCGTAACCGTTCGACTCCAGCCAGGTGAGAGTCTCCGATGCGAGCCGGGCCTCGTCGACGCTGCCGCCGGAGACGACGACGATGCCGTCGGCGCGCTGCAGGGTCGCGCGCATCACCGAGTGCACGATCCCGGTTCCGCAGTCCGTGATTACGACCGAGTAGAAGCGCGCGGCCATGTCGGCGACCACAGTGTAATCAAGCTCATCGAAGGCCTCGGACACCATGGGGTCGGCATCCGAGGCGAGCACGTCGAGGCGGGTGTCGTCGCGCGAGATGAGGGTCTGGAACTCGCTGAACGCCTGGATCGAACTCGCTCGAGTGACGACATCCCTCACGGTGGCCCGGGTGGTCTTGGTGACGCGCTCGGCCAAGGTGCCACGGTCGGGGTTCGCGTCGATCGCGATGACCCGGTCCTCGCGCACGTCGGCCATCGCCATACCCAGCAGGGTCGAGATCGTCGTCTTGCCTACGCCGCCCTTACGGGTCAGCACCGGGATGAAGCGGGCCTCACCCTCGAGCGGCTTGCCGATCCGGGCATCCAGGGCCTTGCGCTGGCGCACTCGCAGCGAGTCGCCGACGTTCACGAGGTGCAGGGTCGCGTCGTACAGGAGCTTCTGGAGGAAGCCCTCGGGCGCGGGCTTGCGCTTCTTCCTGCCCTGCTCGATGAGGCGCTCGGCGGTGAGCATGGCGGCCGGTTCCGGGGTGGCCGAGACCTCACCGCGCTGGCGCCCGCGTCGGCTGTAGACCTGGTCCGGTTCGGGGAGGGCGGGGATGTGCGGCTCGTCGACGAGGTTCTCCGGCTCGACGGCGACGTCGGTGGCGACGACGGTGATCGTCGTCGTGGCGGGGCTCGAGGCATCCAGCGCGTCGGGGCTGACCGGCACGTCGTCAATCGCGACGGCCGCTTCGTCTTCGGGGGTCTCGTGCACTGTCACCGGCAGGGCGACGGTGAACGTCACGGTGTCGAGCGACTCCGGGGGAACCACGATGGCTCCGCTATCCGACTCGAGAACGTCGGTACTGCTCTTCTTGCTTCTGGTTGCCACGCCACGATCCTTTCGTGCAAACACTCCAGTTTATCGTGACCGCGGCTCAGCCGCCGTCCGTGTGGGGACTACTCGATGACGAGCAGCAGATCCCCGGCATCGACCTGCTGTGTCGGCGGGATCGCCAGGCGCCTCACGGTGCCCGCGACACCCGCCGTGATGGCGGCCTCCATCTTCATGGCCTCGATGGATGCCACGCTCTGTCCGACCGCGACGGTGTCGCCCTCGGCCACCTGCAGGGTGACCACCCCGGAGAAGGGTGCGGCGACATGCCCGGGCTTGGTGGCATCCGCCTTCTCGGCCGACTTCGTGTCGACGGTGATCGAGACGTCACGCACGAAGACGGGTCGCAACTGGCCGTTGAGGGTGGACATGACGGTGCGCATGCCCTTGTCGTCGGCCTCGCCGATCGCCTCGAGACCCACGAACAGGCTCACGCCCTTGCCGATGTTCACGACGTGCTCGGCGCCCTGCTGAAGGCCGTAGAGGTAGTCGACGGTGTCGAGCACGGAGAGGTCACCGTACTGCTCGCGTCCCGACTCGAAGATCTTCGTCGGGGCCGGGAACAGGAGCCGGTTGAGGGCGGAGCGCCGGCTCGCGGAGTCGCCCTCGAGGGCGGCGGCATCATCCGCGCCGATCGGTTCCACGCCGATCTTGGGCGTGCGGCCCTTCAGAACCTTGCTGCGGAACGGCTCGGGCCATCCCCCGGGCAGCTCCCCCAGCTCGCCGGCCATGAAGCCGATGACCGAGTCGGGGATGTCGTACTTGTCCGGGTTCTGCTCGAAGTCCGCGGGATCGGCGTTGGCCGCAGCCAGGGCGAGCGCGAGGTCGCCGACGACCTTGGACGACGGGGTCACCTTGGGCGGACGGCCGAGCATCTGGTTGGCCGCGGCGTAGAGGTCCTCGACCTTCTCGAACTGGTCGCCCAGG
>Ga0209792_1001544_pt1 | contig 10888 bp, 10 predicted proteins | sample EBPBio142005_DNA_FD_185860 | JGI IMG/M metagenome (GOLD analysis project Ga0209792, IMG submission 185860) | Wastewater treatment Type I Accumulibacter community from EBPR Bioreactor in Madison, WI, USA - Reactor 1_6/14/2005_ DNA (SPAdes)... | ecosystem: Engineered > Bioreactor > EBPR >...
TCATCGTGCCCTCGCCCGCCGTGCGCAGCGAGAGCCGCTTCTGCTCGTTGCGCAGATGGCCCCAGATCATTTCCGCCCCGGCACGGATGCAGGGGCCGCCCTGGCAGACCAGCACGCGGCGGCGTTGCGCCGGCACGACCGATCCTTCGGATGCCGGCGGCGTCGCCACCTTCTCGACCCTCACCGTGTCCGCGTCCGCAGCACCGATGGCGGCGGCCAGCAGCTCGCGCATCGCCGCCTGCCGGCCGAGCGCGGGTGCGATGCGGATCTCAGGCCAGGGCCTTGCGTCGGCGCCCTGCCAGCGCTGCAGCGAGCGCTTCAGGCCGGTGACGAAGCCCGGCTCGACCGGCACGAAGATCGGCACGATCAGCAGGGGCTGTTGCGCCTGCGTCAGCTCGTCGAGCGCGGATCGCAGGGAGGGCGTACCTTCCTCGGCGAAGGCAAAGAGGGCGCGTACGACGCCCGGCAACGAGGCGGCCCGGTCGCGCAGCCCTTCCATCTCGCGCAAGGCAGCGCCCGACGTGGCCGAGCGGGCCAGCAGCAGGATGTTCTTCATCGAGGGCGATGGAGTTCTATTCGACCAGCTCGGCGAGGCGCTTGATGATGCGCGATGGTGTTGCCGCCGCCTGGGACGGCACGCCGGCCTCGAACGGGTCGTACCAGATGCCGCACATACCCAGGGCCTGTGGCGCCACGACTTCCCACTCGTAGTTGTCGCCGACCATCCAGGCGTCGGCAGCGTCGACACCCAGCCGCTCCAGGGCGTGACGATAGACGGCAAGCTCGGGCTTTCCCTGGCCGAACTCGCCCTCGATCTGGATGTGATGGAAGCGATGGGCGAGCTCGAAACGTTCGATCTTGGCGCGCTGCGTGGCCGCCGCGCCGTTGGTTACCAGCGCCAGTCGAACGCCGGCATCGCGCAGCGCGTCGACCGTCGCGTGGGCGTCGGGGTAGAGCCGGTATTCCTGGCGGCGCAGCTCGGTGAAGGAATCGGCGATGCGGTCGGCCAGCGCATCGTCGGGCCGGCCCAGCCGGGCAAGACCGCGACGTACCGAGAGCCGGCGGGCGCCGGGAATATCGAGCCGCCACTTTGCAGCCGCGAGAGAGTCGCTCCAGAAGGCGCGCGCTTCCTCCATCACGGCGGCCCGCACGCGCTCGATGGCGGCGGGGTCGTGGGCGTCGAGATGTGCGGCGAAGACATTGAGCAGCCGTGTCCACGCCTCCTCGGGCTGGGCGTAGGCGCGGATCAGCGTGTCGTCGAGGTCGAACAGGATCGCACGGGGAAGGGCAGCCATCGTCGGTTCGCAATCGTCAGTTGGTCGGCCGGTCCGCGAAGCTCGTGGCGGCTGGGCTCACGACCACGCCGCGGTCGCCCTGGATTTCGATGACCGCCAGCGCGCGCTCGGAGCGGCCGTCGGGGAAGAACCGGAAGATGCCGTCGACGCCCGACCAGCCGCTGGGGTTGGTGATGGCTTCGGCCGAGAAGTCTCCGCCGGGCTTCAGGCGTGCGAGGTGTCCGGCCAGCGCGACACCGTCATAGGCGAGGGTGGCGAGCCGATGCGGCGGCCGGCCGTAGGTCGAGGCGAACTTGCGCTCGAAGTCGGCGCGTCGCGCCGGATCGGGAGCGGCGTACCAGGCGCCGCGCAGCATGCTTTCGTTGCCGATGCTCGGCGTATCCCACACGCCGGTGCCGATGAACTGCACGGCGCGGCCGTCGATGCCCGCCGTTGCGAGCGCGGCCAGCACGGCCGACACGCGTGGCGGCGCCACCGGCACCAGGATGGCGAGCTTGCCCTCGCCTTTGGTCGCCTCGGAAAGGCGACGTGCCGGTGTGGCAAGGTCATGGGCGTTGGCGTCGAAGAACTCGACGCCGACCACCGAGCCGCCGCGCACCGCGACATGGCTCTCCAGGGTGCGCACCATCTGCTCGCCGTACGAAGTCTGCGGCGCGAAGGTGGCGAACCGCCGGATACCCGACTCGATGGCCTTGTCGACGACGCGGCGAACCTGCGGCGGCGCTGCGATCCCCATGATCCAGACGCCGCGCTGCGCGACCTGCTCGTCGTTGGAGAAAGAGATGACATTGGCGCCGCCCTGGCTGACCAGCGGCACCAGCGCGGTTGCCGAAGTGCCGTAGAGCGGTCCCAGAACCAGGGCAGCCCCGTCGGTGCGCGCCTTGCGATAGGCCTCGACCGTGGAGTCTGCGCTATCGCCGCTATCGTAGGCGGAAAGCGCCAGATCCTTGGCGCCGGTGTCGAACAGCGCCATCTCTGCAGCCTGCTGCATCTGCTGGCCGATCGGCGCGGCCCGGCCGCTGAGCGGTAGCAGCAAGGCGATGCGGGCCTTGCCGGATGCCGTGGTCGATGAGCCGATCTGCGGCGCAGTCGTGGTGATCGAAGCAGGCGTGCTAGTCTTTGGCGAGCCGCCGCAGGCCCCCAGCAGGAAGGCAGAGGCGGTGATCGCGAAAAGAGACCTGCGCATCATCGGTGCGAAACTCCGGCAAACGGCTGCGGAAGGATGGGAACGGACGGCGTGAACGAACAACTGCAAGCTGAGGAGCAAGCTACCGGGGGGCCGGCCCCGCGTAAACCGCCGCTGGAGGCGGGGTTGCATATTGTTGCCACGCCGATCGGTAACATGGGCGACATCACGCTGCGTGCGCTCGACATTCTGCGCGCCGCCGACCTGATCGCTTGCGAGGATACTCGTGTGTTCGCCAAGCTCGCCAGCCACTACGGCATCGCCGTTCCGACCGTGGCCTATAGCGATGCCACGCAGGAGGCTGCCGAGCCGCGGATCGTGCGGGCGCTGGCGTCCGGCAAGCGCGTGGCGCTCGTTTCCGACGCCGGCATGCCGTTGATCTCCGACCCTGGCTATCGGCTGGTCCGCGCCGCGCTGGCGGGTGGGTACAAGGTGACTTCCGCGCCGGGGGCCTCGGCCGTGCCGATGGCGCTGGCGCTCTCCGGCCTGCCGACGGATCGCTTCTTCTTCGCCGGCTTCCTGCCGGCCAAACCGACGGAGCGCCGCCGGGCGATCGGCGAGGCCGCTTCGGTGCCGTCGACCCTGGTCTTCTTCGAGGCTCCCCATCGGCTTGCCGAGTCGCTGCAGGATCTCGCCGAACTGCTGGGCGACCGACCGGCTGCGGTGGCTCGCGAACTCACGAAACTGTTCGAGGAAGTGCGCCGCGCCCCGTTGCGCGAGTTGGCAGCGTACTATGCCCGCCATCCCGATGTGAGAGGCGAGATCGTGATCGTGATCGGCCCGCCTTCCGAAGAGACGGCGCGAAGTGGCGAAACGATCGACGCAGCGTTGCGCGCGGCGATGGAAGGCGCTTCAGTAAAGGACGCTGCCGCCGAAGTGGCGGCGCGTTACGGACTGAAGCGCCGTGACGTCTATGCCCGGGCGCTGGAACTGAAGCGGGGGGCCGCATGAGTGTCGTCGGATGACTGTGGAGGCGCGCCAGCGGGCCTATCGGCTGGGCCATGCCGCGGAATGGCGCGCGGTGTGGCGGCTCCGGATCGCGGGGTACACGATCCTGGCGCGACGCTACAAGACGCGACTGGGCGAGATCGACATCGTGGCGCGGCGCGGCAACGTGCTGGCTTTCGTCGAGGTGAAGGCGCGCCGGCAGGCGGCGGCCGCCGCCGAGGCGCTGGGACAGCGGCAGTTCGGCCGGGTGGCGCGGTCCGCCAGCCTGTTCCTGGCCGAGCATCCGCGCCATGCGGCCTGCGCCGTACGTTTCGACGCTGTGCTGGTGGGCGGTCTGTGGCCGCGCCATCTGCCGGACGTCTGGCAACCGCCGGAGTGACATGTGGCGGACACCGGGCATCATGATCAACAAGGCCTGTCGCGGCTGCGCGATCTCTGTGCCGGCGACGGCGAACGGCTGGATTTGCTCGAAGCGGGCTTTGCGCTGAGTACGCTGCATGCGGCGGAGGGCCTCGATCTCGTGCCGTTCCGCCAGCATGTCGCGTCGATGGCCGATGCCGTCGCCGATCTGGTACGCCGGCGTGGCCCGGCGCCGGAGATGCTGGCTGAGGTCATCGCGCGCGCCTATGCCTATCGTGGCGACAGCGAAACTTACGACGATCTGCAGAATGCCGATCTCGTGCGGGTCATCGAGCGGCGCAAGGGCCTGCCGGTGGCCCTGTCGATCCTCTACCTGCACGTCGCACGCGCTCAGGCGTGGCAGGCCGAGGGGCTGGCCTTCCCGGGCCATTTCCTGATCCGCATCGGCATCGATGGCGCGCGGCATGTCATCGATCCCTTCCATGAAGGCAGCGTGTGCGATGCGGCAGAGCTTCGCTCCTTGCTGCAACAGGTGCTGGGTCCCGACGCCGAGCTGCAATCCGGCCATTTCGATCCCGTATCCGATCGCGACGTGCTGCTGCGTCTGGAGAACAATGTGCGGCTGCGTCTGGCCAAGCGCGAAGACTGGAGCCAGGCGGCGCGTTCGCTCGACCGCATGCTGGCGATCGCGCCGGACCGTGCCGACCTGCTGTTCGAGGCCGGCCAGCTCAATGCCCGGCTCGACAAGCGTCGCGCCGCCATCGCCGCCTACGAGCGCCTGCTCGGCCTCGACGAAAATACGGGCGATCGGGAGTTGCGCCTGCGTGCCGCGGCCCTGTTGCAGGAACTGCGTCGCGGCCTTAACTGAAGGCGGCAGGGCGTTCCAGTTTGGTTATCGCCGTTTTCCTCATCGATTGCGCAAGGAAATCTCATGAAGCTCAAGGTCGCCATCCAGATGGACCATGTGTCGACGATCGACATCGACGGCGACTCGACCTTCGTGTTGGGCCTGGAGGCGGAACGGCGTGGCTACGAGGTTTGGCACTATACGCCGCCAGACCTGATCTTCCGCGACCGCAAGGTGCTGGCGCGCGCCCAGCCGATGAAGCTGCGGCGCGAGAAGGGCAATCATTTCACGCTGGGAGCGCCCGAGATGCTCGACCTTTCCAAGGTCGACGTCGTGCTGCTGCGCCAGGACCCGCCGTTCGACATGTCCTACATCACGACGACGCATCTCCTGGAGCATGTGCATCCCAAGACCCTGGTGGTGAACGATCCGGCGAGCGTTCGGAACGCACCGGAAAAACTCTATGTCACGCACTTCGACGGCGTGATGCCGCCGACCCTGATTACCTCCGACGTGCGCGCCATTCGCGAGTTCCGCGACGAACACAAGGACATCATCCTGAAGCCGCTGTTCGGCAATGGCGGCGCCGGTGTCTTTCGGGTCCGGCCCGACGACGAAAACTTCGCGTCGCTGCTCGAGATGTTCTCGCAGAAGAGCCGCGAGCCGGTGATCGCCCAACGCTACCTGCCGGAGGTCCGTAAGGGCGACAAGCGGATCATCCTGATCGACGGCAAGGCGGTCGGCGCCATCGATCGCGTACCGGCAGCCGGCGAGGCGCGTTCCAACATGCATGTCGGCGGCAAGGCGGTGAAGGCATCGCTCACCAAGCGCGACATCGAGCTTTGCGAGACGATCGGGCCCGAGCTTGCCAGGCGCGGACTGATCTTCGTCGGCATCGACGTCATCGGCGACTATCTCACCGAGATCAACGTCACGTCGCCGACCGGCCTGCAACAGATCAACCGTTTCGACGGCGTTTCTCTGGAGGCCCAGATCTGGGACCGCATCGAGGTCCGCTACCAGGAAACGCGCCATCCGCAGACGGAGAAGAAGTAAATGATTCGCCGTACGTTCCTTTGTGGTCTCACGGCATCGCTCGCGGCCCTGTCGGCCGGCGCCGCGACGGCTCAAAACGACATCTTCGCCATGAAGCCGATTGCGAAAGCCGTGCTCGAAGGCGACGAGGAAAAAGTACGCCAGGCGCTGCTCAAGAACGAGAACCCGAACCAGACTGCCAATAACGGCACGCCATTGCTGATCGTGGCGGTGCAGTCCGGCTCCATTCCCGTCGTCGAGACCCTGCTGAAGGGCGGGGCGATCGTCGATATCGCCGATCGCGAAAGCTACACGGCGTTGATGCGGGCCACCGAGAAGAACGATGTCGACATCGCCGAGATCCTGCTGCGGCGGAACGCCAGCACGCGGCCGCAGAACCGGCAGGGGCAGACGGCCCTGATGATCGCGTCGGGCCGGGGCTACACCGAGATCGTCAAGCTTCTGCTCGGCAAGAAGGCCGACCCCAACATGCGCGACTTCACGGGCCGTTCGGCCCTGAGCTACGCCAAGCAGAACAATCGCGGCTCCGTCGAAGCGATGCTGCGCCGCGCCGGCGCCAAGGAATGACGGCTGCCGTCGGGACCGCGCCGCTGCGGATCACCGGCGGCCTCAGCATCGATCCGGCCGAAATTCAGGAGAGCTTCGTCCGCGCCGCCGGTCCGGGCGGGCAGCACGTCAACACGACCTCGACGGCGGTGCAGCTGCGCTTCGACGTGCGCCACTCGCCGTCGCTGCCCGAAGCGGTGCGGCAGCGGCTGGAGCGGCTGGCCGGCCGGCGGCTGACGCGGGACGGCGTGATCGTGCTGGTGGCGCAGGGCCAGCGCAGCCAGCTGCGCAACCGCGAAGAAGCCCTGGCCCGCCTGATCGAGCTGATCCGCGAGGCGGCCCGCCCGCCGGTTCCCCGCAAGAAGACCAAGCCCAGCAAAGCCAGCAAGCGCCGCCGGGTCGACGACAAGAAGCGGCATGGCGCGATCAAGTCCCTGCGGCGCAAAGGGCCGGAGGATTAGCTGCCGGCCGCGCCGGTCATGCTAGGGTCGCCATCCTAATCAGGAGGTGGCCGGATGGCTGATGTTCGCAAGGAAACCGACAGCCTGGGTGAAGTGAGCGTTCCGGCTGACAAGCTCTGGGGCGCGCAGACGCAGCGCTCGCTGGAGCATTTCAGCATCGGCAAAGACCTGATCCCGCGCGAGATGATCACGGCCTATGCGACCCTCAAGAAGGCCTGCGCCAACGCCAACCATGCCGGCAAGCGGCTGGACGATACGGCGCACAAGCTGATCGTGCAGGCCTGCGACGAGATCCTGGGCGGCCAGCATCACGACATGTTCCCGCTGCACGTCTGGATGACCGGCAGCGGCACGCAGTTCAACATGAACGTGAACGAGGTGATCTCCAATCGCTGCTGCCAGATCGCGGGAACGCCGCTCGGCTCCAAGAAGCCGGTGCATCCCAACGATCATGTGAACATGTCGCAATCCTCGAACGACACGTTCCCTTCCGCCATGTACATCGCCGCGGCCGTGAACACGGCGGAGCGGCTGCTGCCGGCGGTCAAGGCGATGCGCGATGCCATCGCCGCGAAGGCCAAGGAATGGGACGGTATCGTCAAGATCGGCCGCACCCACATGCAGGACGCGACGCCGATCACGCTCGGCCAGGAATGGTCGGGCTATGCCGGCATGCTGTCGGACAATGTCGGGCGGATCGAAGATGCGCTGAAGGACGTCTATCACCTGGCGCTGGGCGGCACGGCGGTCGGCACTGGCATCAATGCGGCTCCCGGCTTTGCCGAGGCAGGAGCTGCGGAGATCGCCAAGCTCACCGGACTGCCCTTCGTCAGCGCCCCCAACAAGTTCACCGTGCAGGGCGCGCACGATGCGTTGGTGCAGCTCTCCGGCTCGTTCCGCACGCTCGCGGTCTCGCTCTACAAGATCGCCAACGACATAAGGCTGATGTCCTGCGGCCCGCGTGCCGGCTTTGCCGAACTCGAGATTCCCGAGAACGAGCCGGGCTCGTCGATCATGCCGGGCAAGGTCAACCCGACCCAGGCCGAGGCCCTCACCATGATCGCCGTCCAGGTCATGGCCAACGATGTGGCGGTGGGCTTCGGCGGCGCCGGCGGCTATCTAGAGATGAACGTCTACAAGCCGCTGATGATCTACAACATCGCCCACTCGATCACGCTGATGACCGACGGCTGCGACAACTTCCGCAAGTACCTGATCGAGGGCACCAAGCCCAACCTCAAGAAGATCAAGGAATATGTCGAGCGCTCGTTGATGCTGGTGACGGCGCTGGCGCCGGTGATCGGCTACGACAAGGCTTCGCAGATCGCCCACTACGCAACGGACCACGACCTCACCTTGAAGCAGGCCGCACTGAAGCTGGGCTTCGTGAGCGAGGCCGAGTTCGATCGTGTCGTCGATCCCTCGAAGATGGTGCATCCCTACGTGGCGCAGGGTTGACGGCGCGAAGGGCTGACGGCGGACTCTATCGTTCCACGATCCAGTGCCTTTCCGTCGCGAAGCGTGCGGCGGCGAGGCCGAGCGCCATGGCTCCGATGACGAAGCAACAGATGGCGCCGGCCTCGACGGCCGCCAGCACCTCGCCCTGGTTCAGCAGCACAATGGTGCGGAAGGCGTAGATGCCGGGCGTCATGATGATGATGCCGGGCACGGTGAGGGCGATCCGGGGCACATGCAGCTCGGCCCGTGCGACCGAGGCCAGCAGCCCGACCGCCAGGGCCCCCAGGAACGTGGCGGGCGGCAAGCCCATGCCGAGATCGTGCAGGGCCAGCCGCAGTTCGTTGCCGGCAAGCGAGAGCAGCCCCACCGTCAGCACGGTATGTAGCCGGCTGTTGTAGAGCAGCGCGAAGCCGCAGCCGCCGGCGAAGCTCGCCAGTGCGCGCCACAACAGGGTCATGGGCTCTATGCCATGGCCGGGTGCAGGTGGAGGGACCGAGGGCAGGTTCGCCACGTCGGCCACCACGGACAGGCCGAAGGCGGCCGCCAGCAGGATCATCAGCGCATAGAAGAGGCGCGCCATGCCGGCCGTGATCTGGTGCTGCACCAGATCGAGCAGGGCGGCGACCAGCGGGAAGCCGGGCACCAGGAAGAGAGCGGACGAGATGAAGCCCACGGCAAGGGCGCTTGAGAAGCCGCGCCCTGCGATGGCGAACACGATCAGGCAGTAGAGGCCCGACGCCAGCAGGGCGGCGAAGGCGCTGACGGCATATTGATTGAGCCGTCGGCGGAAGAGCAGCGCACGCGACGCCTGACCGACCGCACCGGCCACCATTGCCGCGCCAGTGCCCAGCAGGTCGCCGCCGTTGAGATAGGAGAAGGCCGCCGAGGCAAGGCCGATCGCCGCGGCCACGGTCGCGATGGAATGCAGCGGTCCCTCGGCCTCGATGCGGTCGAGGTCGTCTGCGAGCTTTTGGGCGGTAAGAGCGCCGCGATCGTCGCGGGCCAGGGTTTCGAGGGCGTGGATGCGCGCGGCGTCGATGCCGGGCGGCGCGATCTCCGTCGCGAGTGTCGTGGCGCGGCCCTGCTGCCAGGCCGTCGCGGTCATGCCGCCCAGCGTGATGTGCAGGGCCAGCCGTTCGACGCCGAGCCGCGTGGCCAGCAGGTCCATGGCCTGGCGCACGCGGAAGGCGGTGTCGCCGGCGCGCAGCATCATCGCACCGAACCGCAGGAGGACGGGCAGGGCGTCGGTCACGGGACCAGCCGGGCTGCGGACATCAGACGGTGCGCAGGCCCAGCACTTCGGCGGTTTCCTTGCGCACGCGCTCGACGAGGGCGGCATCGGTCTTCAGGTCGTGGCCGTAGGAAGGGATCATCTCCTTGAGCTTGGGCACCCAGTGGCCGACGAGCTCCTTGTGGAAACAGTTCTCCAGCATGTGAACCATGATCCAGACGGCGGTCGAAGCGCCGGGCGACGCGCCGAGCAGCGCCACGATGCTCGAATCGGCGGAGTGCACGATGTCGGTGCCGAACTCGAGCTTGCCGGTGTGCAGCGTGTCCTTGCGGATGATCTGCACCCGCTGGCCGGCAACGTCGAACTCCCAGTCCTTTTCGTCCAGGCTGGGATAGAACTCGCGCAGCGCCTTGAAGCGATGGCTGTCGCTCTGCAGCACCTGGCCGACGAGATATTCCTCGAGTGGAAAGTTGTCGCGCCCCACCGCCAGCAGAGGCAGCAGATTGTCCGGTCGCACCGACTTCAGCAGATCGAGCGCCGAACCGTGTTTCAGGAACTTGGTCGAGAAGCCGGCATACGGCCCAAACAGCAGCCAGCGCTTGCCATCGATGATGCGGGTGTCGAGATGCGGCACCGACATCGGCGGCGTGCCGGTCGCTGCCATGCCGTAGACCTTGGCGTTGTGGCGGTCGGCGATCTCGGGCTTGCCGCAGCGCAGCCAGATGCCGCTCACGGGGAAGCCCGCAAAACCGTGAGCCTCGGGGATGTCCGACTTCTGCAGCAGCGAGATGGCCGCGCCGCCGGCGCCGAGGAAGATGTACTTGGCGCCGATGCGGCGTTTCTCGCCGGTCTTCTCGTCGGTGACGTCGACCTGCCAGCCGCCATCCGACCGGCGATGCAGATCGGTCACTTCGTGATTGAAGTGGATGTCGAAGCCGTCCTGGCGGCGAAGGTAGGCGAGCAGGGCGGAAGTGAGGGCGCCATAGTTCACGTCGGCGCCGGTCACCATGCGGGTGGCCGCGACCGGCTGTGCGGGATCGCGACCCTCCATGATCAGGGGCGCCCACTCGGAGATCTGCTTGTGGTCCTCGGAATATTCCATGCCGCGATAGCAGTGATGGGCGCTCATCGTGGCGTGACGCTTCTTCAGGAACGCGACGCGGTCGGCGCCGGTGATGAAGCTCATATGCGGGACGGGATGGATGAAGGCGTCGGCCGACGCGATCGCCCCCTTGCGGATGAGGTACGACCAGAACTGGCGCGACATGTCGAACTCGACATTGACCTCAAGCGCTTTGGCGATGTCGACGCTGCCGTCGGGCCGCTGTGGTGTGTAGTTCAGCTCGCAGTTGGCGGCGTGCCCCGTGCCGGCATTGTTCCAGGCAGCCGAGCTTTCCTGTGCTTCGCCCGGCAGACGTTCGACGATCTCGAGCCGGAGGTGCGGCTGAAGCTCCTTCAGGAAGGTCGCCAGCGTCATGCTCATGATGCCGGCGCCGACCA
>Ga0209792_1001545_pt1 | contig 10886 bp, 8 predicted proteins | sample EBPBio142005_DNA_FD_185860 | JGI IMG/M metagenome (GOLD analysis project Ga0209792, IMG submission 185860) | Wastewater treatment Type I Accumulibacter community from EBPR Bioreactor in Madison, WI, USA - Reactor 1_6/14/2005_ DNA (SPAdes)... | ecosystem: Engineered > Bioreactor > EBPR >...
TCACGCCGTTCGCCAACGGCCAGTACCGCATCCTCGCTGTCGCGCTCACCATGTCGCTGTTCGGCTCGGGCGTCTGGCTGGTGGCGCTGGTCTGGCAGATCATCGCCTTGGGCGGCTCGCCGATCGAACTTTCGTTGGTAGCCACCGGCAGCGCTGTCGGCATGATCCTCGCGGTGCTGTTCGGGGGAGTGCTGGCCGATCGCATCCCGCAGAAGCGCATCCTGCTCGCCGTCGAGGGCGCAAAAGTGCTGGTCGTGGCCGGTGTTGCCGCCCTCGCGCTGATGGGCACCCTCGAAGTCTGGCACCTCGTCATCGCGGCCACGATCCTGGGGGTCGGCGAGGGGTTCTTCTACCCCGCCTACTCGGCGCTGCTGCCGTCCGTGCTTGCGGCCGACGACCTGCTGGCCGCGAACGGGGTCGAAGGGGTGCTGCGGCCGACGGTCATGCAGGCGCTGGGACCGGCGATTGCGAGCGCGGCGATCGCCGTGGCATCCCCGGCCCTGGCATTCGTCATCGTGGCGGCCGCCCAGGTGTTCGCGGTGGCGGGGCTGTTCTTCCTGCACACGACACCCGTGCGGCGCGAGCTGGGGGAGCCGACGCATCCGCTCAAGGCCTTCTTCGGCGACATCGCCGGCGGCTTCACCTACATGTTCAAGACGCCGTGGCTGCTGGCCACCCTGCTCTACGCGTGCCTGTTCGTGCTCGTCGTGATCGGGCCGATCGAGGTGCTGCTGCCCTTCGCTGTGAAGGATCAGACCGGCGGCGGCGCTGGCGCCTACGCGATCGTGCTGGCCGCGTTCGGCATCGGGGGAGCGGTCGGGTCGATTGTCGTCGCCTCGCTGAAGCTGCCGCGCCGCTACCTGACGGTGTTGAACCTGCTGTGGGGCGCGGGCTGTATACCGCTGCTCGTGATCGGCTTCACTGACCAGCTGTGGGTGATGGCCGCGGTGGTGTTCATCACCGGCTTCGGGTTCTCGGCGGCGACCGTGATCTGGGGCACTCTGCTGCAGCGCCGGGTTCCGGCGGCCTTGCTCGGTCGGGTCTCCAGTCTCGACTTCTTCGTCTCGCTGGCCCTCATGCCCATCTCGATGGCGCTCGCTGGCCCGGTCGGCGTTGCCATCGGCATCCCCGTGACCTTCGTCGTGGCCGGTGTCGTGCCGACGATCCTCGCGGTCGCGGCCATTCTCATCGCGCGCATGCCGAAGGACGAGATCGAGAATCCCCTCGATGCCGCCCAGCGCGAAATCGACCCCTCGAGCCAGGAGATCCTCGGCCCGGGAACGCCCATTCAGGGCTGACAGAAGGAGCACACCATGTTCGAAACGTCACCGGCCTTCAGCGGATTCTCCGTCGACGACATCGACGCCGCGCTCGCGTTCTACGGCACCACCCTGGGGCTGAAGGCCAGCCTCAACCACATGGGGATGATCGATCTCCACCTCGCGACCGGCGGTCACGTCATCGTCTACCCGAAGACCAACCACGAGCCGGCGACGTTCACGGTGCTCAACTTCCCGGTCGACGAGATCGATGACGCGGTCGACGCTCTGGTGGCCGCCGGCGTGACCTTCCAGCGCTACGAGGGAATCGGCCAGGACGACAAGGGCATCGCGCGCGGCAAGGCGGCGAACCAGGGCCCGGACATCGCGTGGTTCACCGACCCGGCGGGCAACATCCTGAGCGTGCTCTCGGACTGACGCGGATTGGCCGCTCTCGGACTGGTTGACTGGGGGCGTGGATCCCGCGCTCATCGCCCGTCTCGCCGCCGACCTGACCGCGGCGGACTTCACCGTCGACGGCCTCACCGAGCTCTGGGGTGAGGATGCCGCGGCCGCCCTCCACCGCGGCCAGCGGGTTCCGGCTCTGCGCGCTGGAGCTAGGAGGATTGCATCGCAATCCCGCGACGCCAGCGCCGACGAAGCTGTGCTTCGTCGGTTTCTACTTGCGAAGGCGCTCGTGCTCGGATACCCCGTCGACCCGGCAGCCCTCGACCGCGCGCTGCCCACCCTCACTGCCGCCGGCGCGGTCACGCTCGGACTCGTGGATGCTGCGGGCTCCCCCCTGCTCGACCTGCGGCCGTACTCCGTGGTCGACGCCCGCGGCGTCGCGGCGTGGTGGATCGCCAGTGACCTCGGCGAGTTGGCACTCGGCCACGCGATACCCGAGCATCACGTGTTGGGGGTGGGTGGGGCATCCACGACTCTGAGCGGGCTGATGCTCGCCGAGCCGGTCGAGCTCGCGCTCGACCTGGGCACCGGCTGCGGCATCCAGGCGCTGCACGCCGCTCGGCACGCGAAGCGCGTGATCGCCACGGACATCTCCGAGCGCGCGCTGGAGCTCGCCCGGTTCAATGCGACGCTCAACGGGTTCGCGAACATCGAGTTCCGGCTGGGCAGCCTGTTCGAGCCGGTAGCGGGCGAGCGCTTCGGACATGTCGTGAGCAACCCGCCGTTCGTGATCACGCCACGCATTGCCAGGGTACCGGAGTACGAATACCGCGACGGAGGTATGGTCGGCGACGCACTGGTCGCGCAGGTCGTGCGCGACGTTGAGAATCACCTTGAGCCGGGCGGGGTCGCTCAGCTGCTCGGCAACTGGGAGTACGGCGCTGTCGATGGCCTCGACCGGGTGCGCGGCTGGGTCGACGCGACCGGTCTCGACAGCTGGGTGGTGGAGCGCGAGCGGCAGTCGGTCGAGCAGTACGCCGAGACGTGGATCCGCGACGGCGGCACCCGGCCCGGCCCCGAGTTCGACCGGCTCTACGCGGCCTGGCTCGACGACTTCGCGTCGCGCGGCGTCACCGAGGTCGGCTTCGGGTATGTAACCCTGCGTCGCCCTATCTCCGGCCCGCCGACGTTGCGGCGCTTCGAGCACTACGGCGAGCCGCTGGGTGGCTCGCTCGGCGACCACATCGCTGGAGTCCTGGCCGCGCACGACTGGCTTCAGGCTCGGGATGCCTCGGCCCTCGCCGCCGCCAGCCTCAGTGTCGCGCCCGACGTCACGGAGGAGCGGCACTACTGGCCGGGCGAAGAACACCCCACCGTCATGCTCCTGCGCCAGGGATCGGGCTTCGCCCGCACCATCCCGGCCGGCACGGCGCTGGCCGCGGTCGTCGGCGCGTGCGACGGCACGCTGACGCTGGGCACGATCGTGACTGCGGTCGCCGAGTTGCTTGAGGCGGATGCCGCGGCGCTGGCCGAGGAGCTGGAGCCGCAGTTGCGCGAGCTGGTGCTGGTGGGGGTGCTGCAGGTCTAGCGGGTTTCGATACGCGCCTGCGGCGCTACTCAACCGGCGCGGCCACCACTGCCAAACTGGTCTCCGCACTTCTCGCCCACACGCGCAGCTGGAGGAACAATGGCGTCCCAGAACTCCAAGGTGATCGGACTCGCGATCGCGGGTGCGGTCGGCGGTTTCCTGTTCGGGTTCGACTCGTCGGTGGTCAACGGCGCGATCGACGCGATCAAGTCGGACTTCGCGCTCGGCGACGCCCTGCTCGGCATCACCGTCGCGATCGCCCTGCTCGGATGCGCCGTGGGCGCGTTCATCGCGGGCCGTCTCGCTGACCGGCTGGGGCGCATCCCGGTCATGCTCATCGGCTCGGGACTGTTCGTCGTCAGCGCCATCGCCGCGGGCCTCGCGACCGAGGTCGGGGTGCTGATCGTGGCCCGCGTCGTCGGCGGACTCGGCATCGGCATCGCCTCGGTGATCGCTCCCGCGTACATCGCGGAGATCTCGCCGGCGGGCATCCGCGGTCGCCTGGGTTCGCTGCAGCAGCTCGCGATCACCGTCGGTATCTTCGCGGCCCTGCTGTCGGATGCCGTCTTCGCGGGCCTCGCGGGCGGCGAGTCCCAGCCGCTCTGGCTCGGTCTCGCCGCGTGGCGGTGGATGTTCCTGGCCGGCATCGTTCCCGGCGTGGTCTACGGACTCATCGCACTGCGCCTGCCGGAGTCGCCGCGCTACCTCGTGCTCAAGGGTGACACGGCGAAGGCGCGCACGGTGTTCGAGAAGTACTGGCCCGGGCAGGACGTGGAGGTTGCGCTCGGTGACATCCAGCGCTCCATCGACACCGAGACCGCCGCGCAGCGCACCGGCACTCTGCGGGGCAACCGCTTCGGACTGAAGCCGATCGTCTGGATCGGCATCATCCTGTCGGTGTTCCAACAGTTCGTGGGCATCAACGTGATCTTCTACTACTCGACCGAGCTCTGGGATGCCGTCGGCTTCACTCAGGCGAACGCGCTCGCCATCTCCGTGGTGACGGGTGTCGTCAACATCCTCGTCACCCTCGTGGCGATTGCGCTGGTCGACCGGATCGGGCGTCGTCCGATCCTCATGACGGGGTCGATCGGCATGGCGCTGTCGCTCGGAACGATGGCGCTCGCATTCAGCCAGGCGACGGCCGGGGCATCCGGTCCCGAACTCACCGGCGCGTGGGGGCCGATCGCGCTCGTCGCGGCGAACCTGTTCGTGGTGTTCTTCGGTGCCAGCTGGGGACCGCTGGTCTGGGTGCTGTTGGGCGAGATCTTCCCGAACTCGATTCGCGCCCGCGCGCTCGGTGTCGCGGCGGCCGCGCAGTGGATCGCGAACTTCCTCATCACGGTGACCTTCCCGTCGCTGTCGGCCGCGTCGCTGCCCCTGACCTACGCGGGCTACGCCGTGTTCGCGGCGCTGTCGTTCTTCTTCATCCTGCGGGTCGTGCCCGAGACGAAGGGCATGAAGCTCGAGGATGCCGACGAGCTGCTGGCGACTCGCGCCGCTGGTTGAGTGGCCGCCTCCCGCGGGTTGAGTAGCCGCCTCCGGCGGGTTGAGTAGCCGCCATCGGCGGCGTATCGAAACCCGACGCTACCCACCCCATTGCTCCTCTCCTCCACACCGCTGATCTCAAAAAGTTGTTGATTTCCCGGGCTTTTCTGTCGAACATACATTCGAATGTGAGACAATGGAGGTATGTCACTGACCGCCTCGTTCGCCTCCACCGCCACTGCGGTCGTCGCGCTCGATCTGGCGGATGCCGCGGCTCTGGCAGCCCTCACCGACGACACACTGCTGGCCGCACACGCCCTGCTCACCGACCATCGTCGCCACGCGGAGACGGTCGCCGCGCACCTCGCTGCGGAGATCGCCCGACGGTCATCCCGCGATGACGGCTATGCGGGATTGGCGCAGCGCCACGGGTTCGGGAGCGCTAGCGGGCTGCTCCAGAACCTGTCGCCGGTGACAGCGACCGAGGCGACCCAGCTGATCGCGGCAGGCTCATTGATGGCCGAGCCACCGTCCACGCTCTGGGAGGGCGCCCTGGCTGACGCCTTGACCTCTGGTCTCGTGTCGGTCGCGGGTGCCGACGCGATCCGACGAGGGCTCGCACCGGTTGCTGACACGGCATCGGCCGATGAACTGCTGGCCGAATGCCGACGCCTGCTCGCACGAGTGACTGAGGTGTCGATTGACGAGCTTCGCCGTGAGGCGCGATCCGCACGGGATCGCATCGATGAGGCGGGCATCGCTCGCCGCGAGAAGCAGCGCCGCGACCTGCGCTACCTGAAGCGGTGGATCCGCGACGACGGCATGTACCAGGGTGCGTTCCTGCTTGACCCAGAAGCTGGCCTCCACCTGTTCACAGCACTCGACTCGATAATCGCACCGCGCCGCGGAGTGCGGTTCGTGGATGCCGCAGCTCAGGCCCAGGCCGACGCCGTGCTCGCCGACCCTCGCACCGACGACCAGTTGCTCGCCGACGCCCTTGCCGACATGGTGCGCCTCGCCGTCGACGCCGACCCGGGAGCACTGTTCGGCACCCGTCGGCCCGCGGTGCGGGTGCTCGTTACCGAGGACACCCTGCGCACGAATGGCGGTCACGGATTCCTCGAAGGTGATGCGCAGCCGGTGTCACGGAACACGGTCGACCGATACCTGTGCGACACCGGCATGATGGGCATCAAGTTCGACCGCCGCGGGCAGGTCCTCGACCTCGGTCGCACTCAACGACTCTTCACCGAAGCTCAGCGGCTGGCCATCTCAGTACGAGACGGCGGATGTCTCTTCCCGCGATGCACCCGACCACCGGCGAGTTGCGAAGTCCATCACATCACCCCGTGGTCGCGGGGAGGCAGCACCGATGCCGCCGACGGGGTGATGATGTGCCGCCACCACCACATGCTCCTCCACAACAACCAGTGGAGCATCCACCGCGACCGGCACCGCTACTGGCTCACGCCACCGCCGACGCACGGCGCCGACCGCCGACCGATGCCATTGGCGACGAAGAGCCTCATCATGCGCGAGCTGAAGCTGCAGCTCCAGCCAACTGCCTGACCGCGCCGCAACTCCAGCTGACTACTGACCGCGCCGCAGGCGCGCATCGCGCACCATCGCGCACATCGCGCACCTTTCGCCCATCGAGCACCCTCGACCACTCTCGAGCACCCTCGGCCGACCTCGACCACCCTCGCGCAGGCCCTGGCCGCGCGCACGGGTTTGCCCCGAAACTCCTCCGAAACGATCCTCACCTAGAGTGATTTCGTGTCCAAGAAACCTCGTGACCCGAGCCCGACCGACCCCGCGGCCGGATCGGACGGCGCAGCCGCGATCGCCCCGTCGCGTCGCGCCTTCCTCAAGACCGGCGCCGTTGGACTAGGTGGCTTGGCGGTCGGTATCGGAGCCACGGCCGCGGCGACCGCGGCGGGTGACGCCGGGCCCGCGACATCCTTCACGCCGCTGGAGCCGCGAGGCGAGCCCGGTTTCGATCACGTGGTCGCGATCATGTTCGAGAACCGCTCGTTTGACAACATCCTGGGCTATCTCTACGCGGCCGATGAATTGCCGTCGGGCGTGACCTTCGACGGTCTGGCGCAGGGCAATTACTCCAACACGGCGCCCGACGGGACGACGGTCGAGACCCACGTCTACGCCGGGTCGACAGACCTGGTGATGAGCCAGCCGCAGCCCGACCCGGGCGAGGCGTACCCGCATGTCAATACCCAGCTGTTCAACACCGTCGATCCCGACAGCAATGAGCGGCTGTACGAGAACCAACTCGCCGCGCCGTACAACGCGCCGACCAAGGGCTCGTCGCCCGACATGTCCGGTTTCGTGCGCGACTACATCATCAACTACCGCGAGCTGAAGAAGGGCGTGGAGCCCACCCTTGACGAGTACCGGGCGATCATGGGCAGCTTCTCGCCCGAGATGCTCCCGGTGTTCTCGACGCTGGCGAAGAACTTCGCCGTCTACGACGCCTGGTTCTGCGGGGTGCCCTCCCAGACTTTCACGAATCGGTCCTTCTTCCATGCGTCCACCTCGCACGGTTTCGTCACCAACATCGAGGGCGGCGGGTACGCCAAGTGGCTCGATGCGCCCGCGACGCCGACGATCTTCAACCGTCTCGAGGAGGCCGGCCTCACGTGGCGGGTCTACTACGACATCGGCCAGATGGTCTCGCTCACCGGCATCCTGCACGCCAACTCGCTCGAGAAGTTCTGGAAGACCAACTTCCGCAGCATGGAGCAGTTCTACGACGACGTCAGCACGGGCAATCTCCCCGACTACGCGTTCGTCGAACCTCGCATGATCTTCAACCACAACGACATGCACCCGCCGTTCGGTGCGTTCCGCGAGAGCGAGTTCGAGGGACAGCCCGTCTACGACAACGCGGTGTCAGACGTGCGCGCCGGCGAAGCGCTTCTGCACTCGGTGTACTCGGCCATTCGCGATTCGCAGTCGCAGTCCGGCTCCAACGCCGCGAACACCGCCCTGCTCATCACCTTCGACGAGCACGGCGGAACCTACGATCACGTGCCTCCGCCCTCAGCAGTTCCCCCCACCCGCGATGGCGCGGCCGGCGAGATGGGGTTCGCCTTCGATCGGCTCGGATGCCGCGTTCCCGCGATCCTCGTGAGCGCCTACACCCAGGGCGGCTCCATCATCCACGACGAGATGCATCACGGATCGCTCATCGCCACCCTCAACCGCCTGCATGGGCTGGAGCCCCTCACCCGTCGCGACGCGACCGCGAACACCGTGTTCAACGCAGTCAACCTGTCGGTGCCGCGGCAACCGTACGAGTGGCCGACGACCCATCCGCAGTACACGCCGCCGAACCCCGAGTCGGTTCCCGCGCCCCACGAGGAGCACAAGCACCACCCCCTGACCCCGCCCGCGCAGGGGCTGCTCGGCCTGCTGCTGGCCAGGTACGAGCCGGGGGCACCGCAGCCGAAGACCTATGGTGAGGCCTACGACACGCTCGTCAAGCACGGTAGGGGACTGTTCGGCGACCGCGACTGAGCTGAGCGTGCCCGAGAGATTGCGTCGGTGACCGTCGGCCAACGATCGAGGCACGTGCAGCGGGCATCCACGGTTCTCCCATCGTTCGCAAAGGAGAGCCTGCGAGCATTGATGCATGTCCCGGCGGCGATTCCTCACGAGCGTCATCGCCGCGCTCTACTTCGGCGCGCTCATCGGGCTCACCTTCGTCCCCACCTCGGAGCAGGCGCGATCGAGTTGGGTCGTCCCGGTGATCGTCTTCCTGCCTGTCGGCCTTCTGCTCGTGCTGCTGATGGGGCCGCGTCGCTGGTGGGCCGCGCTGGCCTTCAGCGTGCTCGGTGCCGCGTGGATCGAGGCCGCCCAGTCGATCTGGATGCCCGAGGGATACGCCCGCGTCGGTGACATTCTGCTCGCTGCGGTGGGCGCCGTGATCGGCGTCGCACTGGGTGTGCTGCTCGGCCTGCCCGCCCTGCGTGCGCTTCGCTCACACGACTCTCCCAGCATCGTGACGCAGGCTGGCAGCAGGGAAATTCCCTAGGACTGTCCAGCCTCCCGGTGCGACCATACCGCCGGATTGCGTGTGCTGAGCTTCCACCCCTCGTGCCGCGTCGCACGTTCCTGCGTCGTCGTGCGCGCCATCCGGAGATTCTTGCCGTGCCCCAGTATCTGCCTCGCCATGTCCTCGTGCCCGCCGTACCTCGCCACATCGGCTTCCTCAACTACAACCGACGGCTACTCGCCATGGGCGCCGTGGTGGCCAGCGGCGCCCTCACCGGCATCTACGCGATGCCGGCTTCGGCCGAGGTCATCCACGAGGAGGTCCACGTTGCCGAGCTTCAGACCTACATCGCCCCGTCGATCCCGATGCCCGCGGTCACCCGCGACGCGTTCGGTATGACGACCTTCACTCTCGTGCAGTGGCCGGTGCCGTCGACGACGGAGCTCTCGAGCGGGTTCGGCTATCGATCCTGCGACGGATGCTCGACCAACCATCTGGGCATCGACCTCAACCCCGGCAACGGTTACCCGATCCAGGCAATCGCCGACGGCGTCGTCGTCACCGCGGAGACCGATGGTGCCCTCGGCGTTCACGTCGTCATCGAGCACACCGTCGACGGGCAGATCGTGCGCAGCATCTACGGGCACATGCAGTACGGCTCGATGGCTGTCGCCGTCGGTGACACCGTCAGCCGCGGGCAGCAGGTCGGCGTAGTCGGCAGTACGGGCGAGAGCACCGGACCCCACCTGCACTTCGGTATCCAGATCGATGGTGTCGAGATCGACCCGCTGCCCTGGTTGTTGAGCAACGCCAACAGTTGAGGTGCGAGGCGTGGATACCCAGTTTCACAGCATCCGCCTAGCTGAGATTCGTAGTCTGGACCCTGATGCGAGCTGTACTCGCGACAGCCGTACTCGCGACAGGAGGACACTTCAGATGGGACTGTTCGACCGCCTTTTCGGTGACGAGCCCACCCAGGCGGCCCCGCCGCCGCGCCGCGCGCCGCGATCCGAGGACGAGATCGCCGTCGAGCGCTACCGCTACCTGCTGCGCACCGCACCGCCCGAGACGCTCGAGCAGGTGCACGCCGAGGCCTTCGCCAAGCTGACCGACGAGCAGCGCGCCCTCATCTACCGCGATCTCGCGGCCAACGGCGAGACCCCGCGGGGAACGGACGCCGCGAGCCTCGCCCAGTCCGCGACCCGCTCCGAACTGCGCCAGCCGGGCTCCCTCGAGCGCTCGTTCCAGGGACCGAGCTTCGGCGCCATGGTCGGCAGCTCGCTGCTCGGCACCGTCGCCGGTTACGTCATCGGGTCGGCGCTCGTGAGCGCGTTCATGCCCACGGACTTCGGCGCGGACAGCTCCGCGGATGCCTCGGCCGCAGGTGACACCTCGGCCGACGCAGGGGCCGACTCGGGTGCGGGCGCCGACTCCGGTGCCGACGCGGGCGGGTTCGGCGACTTCGGCGGCGGCGACTTCGGGGGAGACTTCGGCTTCTAGGCCGCGCCTCCCGGTCACGCGCTCGCGCCGCGGTTAGCCTCGTGCGGTGACCGATGACCGTTACGGGGCCGATGTGCTCGCCGACTTCCGGCGACGGCGCGGGCCAGCGGTCGTGCCGTCGGTACCGATCGAGCCGGGCCTCGTGGTCGAGGAGACCGCGACCGGATACGTCGGCGCGGTGGTGCGCTACGCCAACGGACTCGTCGAGCTCGAGGACCGCCACGGCGCGGTTCGCACCTTTCCCCTGGGCTCCGGATACCTCGTCGACGGCCACCCCGTCTCACTGGTCAAGCCCACCCCCGCCGCAGCCACCCCGCAGCGCACGGCCAGCGGATCATTCGCGGTCGCCGATTCTCGCGCCCGGGTAGCCCAACCGAGCCGCATCTTCGTCGAGGGCAGGCACGACGCTGAGCTCGTCGAACGGGTCTGGGGTGACGACCTGCGCGTCGAGGGTGTCGTGGTCGAGTACCTCGAGGGCATCGACCACCTCGAGGCGGTGCTCGCGGAGTTCCGGCCCGATGCGGCACGCCGCGCGGGAGTGCTCGTGGATCATCTGGTGCCGGGGTCGAAGGAGAGTCGCATCGCGCAGGCGGTAGCGAGCGGCCCCTTTGGCGACGCGGTGCTCGTG
>Ga0209792_1001546_pt1 | contig 10886 bp, 4 predicted proteins | sample EBPBio142005_DNA_FD_185860 | JGI IMG/M metagenome (GOLD analysis project Ga0209792, IMG submission 185860) | Wastewater treatment Type I Accumulibacter community from EBPR Bioreactor in Madison, WI, USA - Reactor 1_6/14/2005_ DNA (SPAdes)... | ecosystem: Engineered > Bioreactor > EBPR >...
CGCCGAACAATTCAAGCCGATTGTGTGGCTTGACGATCCCCATGATGCGTTCTTCGTACAGGTTCAGGGATCGGGCATCGTCCATCTGGATGATGGCAGCATCATGCGCGTCGGTTACGCCGCGCAAAACGGCCATCCTTATTACGCTATCGGGCGCGAACTTGTGAAGCGCGGCATCTACACCAAGAATCAGGTGTCGATGGATGCAATCCGCAACTGGCTCCTCAACAATCCCGCGCAGGCGGAGGAATTGATGAACACCAACCCGTCCTATGTCTTCTTTCAGGAGATGCCGGATGACGGGTCGGGCGCAGGACCACAAGGGGGCGAAGGCGTGAAGCTTACCGCCGGACGTTCGCTGGCGATCGACCGCGGCAAATTGCCTTATGGCTTTCCCGTATATCTGATCGCGGATTATGCCGACGAGGCTGGAAAGCCGATCCAGAAATTGATGATGGCACAGGATACCGGCGGCGCCATTCGCGGCGCGGTACGCGGCGATTATTTCTGGGGGTCTGGAACAGTGGCTGAGCAGAAGGCGGGACCCATGAAGGCAAAAGGACGATATTATTTCCTTCTGCCGAAAACGATCTAGGGCTTATTCGCCGTCCATCGACTCGTCGCGCAATTGCTTGAAATAATAGTCGCCGGATTTCTGGTATCCGGAGCTTTCATACAATTTGGCGGCACGCTCGGCACCGATATCGGTGTCGAGTTCGATCAGGTAGCAGCCTTCTTCCCGTGCGCGGTCTTCAGCAAACTGGATCAGGTGCGATCCATAACCATGGCCTCGGTATTTCTTATCGACGACGACATGTTCGATATAGGTCACAAACCCGTCATGCAGATTGTGGTTGGCGATCACCCCGATTACCCCGACCACCTGTTTGTCGACCAGGCCCATGAACATACGGTAGCCGGTCGACCGTGCGACGAATACGCGGCGGGCATAGGTCTGCATATCCAGTTGCGGAAACAATTGGCGGATGATCGGATAGGCGACATGGTAATCGGCATCCGACCTTGCCTCACGGATCTCGAGGGCTGGTTTTTCACGTTCGGTTGTCATGGCTACGGCTTGATGAATTGTTTATCGGATAAGAAATACCCTATCACGGGGTGGCAAAAAAGTCACCGTAAAAGCGGCGCTCATATTTTAAGTCATTGCTTTAAATAAGAAAAACCCCCGAACCTCTATCCGAGGCCGGGGGTTTTCAAAGAGCGTTATATCCTAGAAGCCGGTGCCGCAGATTGCGGCCATGTTCAGGTTGGCATTGACGCCGCCCGTATAGGCCACGTTGACGACCTGTCCGTTACCGGCCGCTGCAACAGCGTTGCCCCAGCAGGATTGGGATTCACCGCCCGAAGCTGTCTCGATATTGTTCAGCTGGTTGGCGCTCGGTTGTCCTTCGCCGCCTGCTGCCGTCTCGATATTGTTCAGCGAGGACGGGTCGGTCGCATTGTTACCTGCGAACGGTCCGATCTGATTCAGCGCTGCTGGATTAACGCCCTGACCGCCGCCAAGGGATGGCAGGCTCAGGATCTGAACGTTCAGACCCGTTGTATCGCCGTTGAACACGTTGAAACGGTTGAAGATCAGGCTTTGCTCGATCAGCGGGAGATCATCGCCGGCTGTTTCCGGTACGAAACCGAACCAGAAAATGTCCGTCGAAGAAGCGCCTGCATCCGGGAAGTGGCGGAAGCGGGCTTCCAGATAGGCGTAGTCTTCCGGAGAGAGCAGACCGCCGGTCAGAACAGGCTGGATGCCGTCATAGGTGGAATCCAGTCCGTTGATCCAGATCGGCGTGCCGTCATTCTGGAACGCGCCATCATCGAGATAGACATAGAATTTTCCGTCTTCGGTGAAGCCCGTAAATGTCTGCTCGCCGATCGTTCCGCCAAAGTTGGTCGGAGCTGTCGGATATGGCGTGGAGCCAAAGCCGTCAACATCGACCAGATTCAGGTTCGCCCAGCTCGGTGCTTCGCCGCCGAAGTTGAACGGCGAGAAACGCAGACCGATATTGCCGTTGGTCCAGCTGTTTCCGATCTGCGACAGGTCGATCAATCCGGATTCGAATTGTCCGCCCGTGTCGAAGTTGGAGAAAGCGTTTCCGCGGACGATCACATTGCTGTGGCTCGGGCCGGAGATGTAGAGCGCCTGGTTGCCGGAGTTGGAAACATTCTCGTTGATTTCGACAAGAACCGGAGCCGTCGGGAACCACATATCATTGTGGACCTGAATGCCGTTGTCTTGGGAATTATCAACGTTGTTGCGGCGGATTACGACCGAGTAAGGCTGGTAGCCATAGCCCGGAAGTGCTTTCGCGGAGATAATCTCATCATCGCTAGGCTCTTCTCCTTCATATACCTTGTAAGGATAGCCAACATTACGGACATGGATACCATCAGCGCCGTAATCAAAGCCGTCCACCAAGGCAAAGAGAACATCGGAAGGAATCTCGACTTCGCCGCCGTCCAAACCGGAGTTCTTAACGGTGTTGTCGTCAATCAGCGTCGATTCCGAATCTACAACTTCGATACCGTCGTCACCGGAGTTCGTAACTGTGTTTCCGAGGACATCGACGGCATAACCGTAGAAGCCACCTTCGGAAGATCCAACAGAGACATACTCGTAATAACCCGGATAGATGTTGCGGACATGGATGCCGTCGGCACCGTTGCCCTGATCATCGCCCTGACCTTCGCCCCATCCGGAATCGGTTACCGTGTTGCCTTGTACGAGTACGCGGCCGGTTCTTCCACCGTAGTAATACTCGTAAGGAACCTCCGAAATAGAGGCCTTAGAAGCAAGCAGGTAGGAACCAACGACTTCGATGCCGTCATCATGGCTGTCGTTGATGATGTTATTTGCAACAACGATATTGTATTCGCCATTGCCGATATCACCTTCACGAACGACGTTGTAGAAGTAGTCAGGCTGGCTGACATTCTCGATGTTGATGCCATCGCCGCCCGTCGAGTCGATCCCGTCGTAAATGACGGTCGAGCCGCCATCGGTTACGCCAGACTCGCTGATCGTATTTCCGACAACATAAACATAGGCCTCGGAATTATCGACATCGACGCCATCATCGCCGCTCAGGTTGATCTTGTTGCCTGTGATGCGGATGGAGCCTGTTGTCGCCGCCGGTGCTGCCAGGGCCGCAACGCGGTCATAGCGAACATCGCCGGTGCCGAAGATGTTGGTGACATGGATGCCGTCATGGCCGGAGCTGAATTCATCATAGCCGTCATAATCAACCCCGCCTTCTCCCGGAACGAGGATGCCGTAGCCGGAGTCGAAGATTTGGTTGTTGTCGATTTCGACATCGACGCCGTTATGGGCTTCGATACCGTCATCGCCAGATTGCTCGACCAGATTGTTCTTGATCAGGGCCGTGTTGAAATATTCAACATGGATGCCGTCCCATCCGGCGAGCTGTACTTCGTTGTTGTCGATGGTGATGTTGTCGACATGGCCGACCTTGATACCATTTTTGCCAACGTTGCTGACGCCGTTGTCAGTGCCGCCGAGGCCGACATTGCCCAAAACAGTCGCTTCCGAACCGTTTTGAACGAGGATGCCGTTTTCAACTGCGTCGCGGACATCGTTGTTCTTAACCAGAACGCTGTCGAAGCCGTCTACTTCAATCCCGTCGCCGCCGACATCATCGATATCGTTGAGTTCGATCAGAAGCGGGTTCGATGTGTTTTTGGCAAGAATACCATCGGCAACGGCATTCTGGATGACATTGTTGAGGATGGTAAGATCCGTGTTGCCAACAGCATAGATACCGTTGCGGCCGATCGAGTTCGGTCCGCCATCGGTGCCGATGATGTTGTTCTGGATCAGGATGCCATCAACATTTTCGGCACGGATGCCGTCATTGAGAGCGGAGTCGCTGCCCAGGGCGAAATCGATATTGTTGTTATCGATCGTGATATCCTGACCGCCATAGACATAGACGCCTCTGTGGCCGAGATAGTCCATAAAGTTGTCTTTGATCAGCGTGCCTTTGGTGTCGATGGCAAAGACGCCGGAGCGGACAACGTTATCGATGTCGTTTCTCTCGACTTTTACGTCTGTGCCTTTTTCAACACGAACGCCGTCCCATGCCGTATTCCAGAGAATGTTGTCCAGAATCTGCGTGCGGTTGCTCGAGATGGAGTGGACGCCGTTACCCTGATTGTTGTGTGGGGAACGTGTGTTCGTCACCTGGTTGTATTGAACCAGAACGTCATCCGAATCTTCCACGCGGATCCCGTCACCGTTGATGTTTTTGACACCGCCGGTTAGGCCAACATAGTTGGTCAGGACTTTAACGGCGTCGCTGTTTGTGATGCGGATACCGTGTTTCTTGGTTTTATCGACGGTGTTTTCGGAAACGAGCAGCGATCCAACGGCGTTGACCATATGGATGCCTTCATCGCCCGTAACATCGATATCATTCTTTGTTACTTTCGCGCCGTTCGTGGCGAGGATGTGAATGCCATCGATAACCGTGTTGCCGACTTTGTTGCTGTCAACCGTGGTGTTGCTGCCGGCGTCGACCATAATGCCGTTGCCTTTGATGTTGTTCGCAACGCCGGACTGGCCGATCTGGTTGTTTATGATCGTCGATTTGACGTTACCGCCCGCGTGGATACCATCAAGGCCTGTGGCATCGACAAAGTTACCATCTGCCGTAACGTTGCTGCCGCGGTCGAGGTTGATGCCGTAATTGCCAACCTTGTCGATATCGTTTCCAACGGCCGAACTGTTTGTTGTCTGGCCAAGATAGACACCGGTACGGAAGGCGTTGTCGATGTCATTGTTCTTGACGAGGACATTGTTGCCAAGATTGACGCGAACGCCGTCCCAGCCCGTATTATCGGTTTTGTTTTCTTCGATGACGACATTGTTGCTCGAGATCGAATGAACGCCGCTACCGATGTTCGGAGAGGTCTGGGTCGTGTTGGCGATTTTGTTCTTTTTCACCTGAACGCCGTTGGATTCCAGAATCTGGATGCCATCGCCTTTAATATTCAGGGCCGCGCCATCGAGGCCGACGAGGTTTTCAAGAACCTTCGTGTTCGCGCTGCTGCCGACCAGAATACCGTGCGACTTCGTGTTGTCGACGTTGTTCTTGGAGATTTCCAGCGTACCGACGGCTCTCAGGAACTCGATGCCTTCGCCGGTTGTGTAATCAACGACGTTGTTGGTTACTTTCGCGCCGTTGGTGGCAAGAACATGGATGCCGTCAACGCCGGTGTAGCCGACCTTGTTGTTGTCGACGGTCGTGTTGCTGCCGGCGTCTACGATAATGCCGTTGCCTTTGATGTTGTTCGCGACGCCCGTCTGGCCGATCTGGTTGTTTTTGATCGTCGATTTGGCGTTGTTGCCTGCGCGGATACCATCAAGGCCGGTGCCATCGATGTAGTTGCCGTCTGCCGTAACATTGCTGCCGCGGTCGAGGTTGATGCCGTAGTTGCCGACTTTGTCGATGTCGTTGCCGACAGCCGAGCTGTTCGACGTCTGGCCAAGATAGACACCAGTGCGGAAGGCGTTGTCGATGTCGTTGTTCTTGACGAGGACATTGCTGCCCAGATTGACGCGAACGCCGTCCCAGGCCGTGTTGTCGGTTTTGTTTTCTTCGATGACGACATTATTGCTCGAGATCGAATGAACGCCGCTACCGATGTTCGGGGAGGTCTGGGTCGTGTTGGTCGTTCTGTTGAACTTCACCAGCGATCCGTTCGAGCGATCGATCTGGATGGCATCGCCGTTGATGTTGAAGGCCGCACCGTTGTTGCCGATGTGGTTGCTCAGAACTTTTGCGTTGGCGCCGTTTTTAATCAAAACGCCATGCGATCCTGTCTTGTCAATCTGGTTGCCGGACACTTCGGTGTTCAGCGCTGTGTCGGAGAAGACAGCATTCTGGGTTACATCGTTGATGATGTTGTTTTTGATCGTCGCATTGTCCGCGCCGACATCAACCCATACGCCATAACCGTCTGCGCCCGTTGCGCCGGTGATCAGGAAGCCGTCGATGGTGACATCGTCAGCCGTGATTTTGAAGCCCGGGGAGTTCGGATCCACGATGGATTCCGGACCGCGTGTGAGGTCGTAGCCAGTTTTTCCGGCATTAGCACCATGCAGGTAGGCCGACTTGTTAACGAGGACCGACTCATTGTAGGTCGCACCGCCATTGACGTAAATGTCCGCGCCCGTCGCTGTAGAGGAATCGACTGCGCCCTGGATTGTCAGGCCGATGATGTCGAAGCCTGCAAACAGATCGCTGTCCGTCACCGTTGCGCGGCCGATGAAGGTGTTGGAATTCCAGATGTCGAGGATATCATCCTGACCGAGGCTGCCTGCATAGGCGCTCGGCGTGACATAGACATGGTAGCCTGCATCAGGAAGACCGGCAGCGTAGAAGGTGTTGCCGGAGATAAAGGTGTTCGTTCCGCGTGCGCGCAGGGAGCCTTGGAAGCCGCCTGTCGTTCCGTTGAACGTGTTGCCCGTGATAGTCGCGCCCGTCGAGTCGATATTGACCAGAAGGTTTCCGGCGCTGCCGGCACCGGCTGTGCCCGTTACCTGGTTGTTGGTGAATTTAATGTCGGATTTTGCCGGAGCGTTGCCGAAGAATACCAGCGGACGCGCGACGTTCGGAACGACAAACTGGTCGCCGGTGGCCGGAGCCGCGCCGTTGAACGTCTTGCCGGAGAAGATGTTGCTGTCGATGTTGATATCTGACATCACGCCCGAATAGATCGAGAGAAGGGCCAGATCACCGTTGGCGACAATGTCGTTGCCGATGATGTCGATGTTAGAGTGATTGCCGCGAAGGTAAACGGCCGCATTTTCGATGGCGGCGTTGCCGTTGTCGATGCCGACAACCGTAAAGCCCTTGCCGATATCGCCGAGCTGGACGTTGTTTGCGCCGTTTTCGATTTGTACGGTCGCTTCCGCGCCTGCACCCGAAATGCCTTCGATTTTGGTCGCGCCGCGGCCGTTTTTGGAAACGAGCTTAAGACCTTTGTTGATGGAAATGTTTTCAGCGTAGATGCCATCGCCTACTTCTACCGTTGCGCCGCCGGTGTCATCTGCCAGCCAGATACCTTGCTGGATCGTTGCGGCGTTGGAGACGACGTTTACTTTGTCAGCGTTCGAGGAGATGCGGGCATCACCCAGAAGACCACCTACTTTGTCGTACAGGCGCGCGAACAGGTTGACGTTCGTTGCGTCTACGATGACGTCGCCATCACCCATTTTCAGGTTTTTGTTGAAGTTGATCGTGTTCGACTGAAACTTGATGTCGCTTTGCGTCGTACCTGTGTAGTTGACGAGGCCTAGGGTAGGAACGGACACACAGAACGGGCAAATGCCGATCGTGGAGCTGCCGACAACTTCGAGCTGGTCGTAATTGTACGTGCTGAGGTCGATATCGCCGGTGCCGATCAGGGAGTTCAGGATAGCATCAACCGCCACATTGCCTGTGTTGTAGGCCGTGTTGCGCGTGCCGACATCGATGAAGTCATCGGCCTGAACCGTAACCAGCGTGCCGCTTTGCATGGAATTTGCGAGAGCCTGAGCGCTTAGAACATAGCCAAGGCCGAGCGGGTTGTTCAGTGCGCCGCTGTGAATGACCGCCCATGTCGGGTCGAGCAGAAGGGTTTTTGCATCAACAAGGCCGGAGAAGCCGAGGGAGCCGAAACCGGAAACCTCAACCGCCGCGCCTTTGGCGAGGACGGAGCCGCGGAAGTCCATATGGTCTTCGGCGATAAAGTCGATTTTTGCATCTGTACCGGCAGCCTGCGTAACAGACGTTGCGGCGACATTGACGTTTTGTCCTTTGACATCGACCGTTCCGCCTTGTGCGCCGGAAGCATTGATTTTACCGGCAACATTTACTGTGCCTTTCTTGCCGCCGTTGATGGAAACTTTTCCGCCTTTGCCCGTAGAGGAGACATCGATAATGCCGTCCATATTCACCACGGAGTCAACGGCGTTTTTAGCAGCTGCAACGGTCAGGGCGACATTGCCACCCGATGCGTTGATTGTGCCTTTGTTTTCGACAATCGCGTCGGCAAGCTCGCCTTCGGTCGCGATGGAAACCAGTCCGTCACCGTACAGGTCGAGCGTTACTGTGTTGCCGGAAGCGAGAGCAACCGTACCGGCCTTGGCATTGATGACACCGTTGTTGCGAACTGCAGGCGCAACAAACGCGGCAAGGCCGCCTTCGGAAACAGTGATCGAACCGTTGTTGACGATTTCGCCGCCTACAACGTTATTAAATTTTACAGGAGCATTGCCTTCTGGAATATTTACGGAAGTATCTGTCGATACAATGATAGAGCCGACATTAACTTGAGAGCCTTCATGGAAAATTACGCCATTTTGGTCAAATAAATATATTTCACCATTTGCATTCAGATTCCCGCCAATTTTAATTTCGTCAGGATCGGTGTCGTAAAGAACATATTTCGACGAGCTAGATGGCTGAGCAACATTAACTGTCCATCCTGCGTTGATATCACCATCGCCGTTAACTTTAACGAGATTTGTATGCTGCGTGATGTTTGTTGTGTTTGGCGTTGTAGTATCTATAGAAATTGAACCTTCAAACGCAGTGTGATCTGTCCAGTTATCCGCAAGAGCAGGAGTGGCAATTGCCATCAATCCGGTGGCCGTCAGCGCGGTCGTCGTCAGGTATCTACGAATGTTTTTTCCGACAAGGCCGAAGTTGTTTGCGATTCCGCGTTGAACCAGTCTCATATGCTCTCTCCAATAAATACGAAAAATTGTTATAGAAAATTTGCGGCTTTTTCCGAAATCCGGCCCACAAGACGCACAAATTCTCTAAATTGATGGCGATACATGCCACTTTTTAGACATGAAAACAATAGTTTTTAAGGAAAATTTAACCTTTGATCAGAGGCTGCTTGATAAGGGAAAACTAATAAGCCAAGGATTCCGCCATATTGACGGAATATAAGCAATTTCTAACCGTGGCATTCCTGCAACACTCGGCCGGACGGATTGTACAAATGCCGGAAATCTCGTATTTTTTCGCAAAAAAACGGTCTACCCTTCCTTGTGTTTTAGGGGCGGGTGTAATATCCGTATGTCTGTTTAACGTATTACTCAAAAAATTTCATTCGGGGGTCTTTCCATGAAAGCCAAGGTTCATTTCCAAAAACTCCGCTTTGCCGGACTTGTGTCAGTAAGCGCTTTGGTGCTCGGCGCCGTGCCTGCTCTGGCACAAACCGATGCGACCGGTATCGCCGATCCTTCCAGAGCGGGTGAACAATTCGAACAGCCATCCATGCAACCTTCCGTAGAACCGGAACTCCGTGTTCGCGACCAGCGGATACAGCCAGCGCCCGCCGGTGCCGAAAACGTGAAATTCACGTTGAACGGTATCAATGTCGAAGGCGCAACGATCTATAGCGATTCCTCCATCCGCTCCCTTTATGCCGACAAACTCGGTAAAACGGTCAGCCTTGCGGACATATATGATGTCGCCGGCGAACTGACTCTCAAATACCGCAATGACGGCTACATCCTGACGCAGGTCGTGGTTCAGCCGAACGGCGGAAACCCGACCCTTCGCGTTGTCGAAGGGAATGTGGCCAACATCACGCTTCAGAAATCCGATCCGGATGCGCCCATCAATATGGCGACAGTCGAGGCCTATGCCTCGCAACTAAAAAACTCCTCGGCTCTCAATGCCAAGGATCTCGAGCGCCAGCTTCTGCTCATCAACGACCTGCCGGGCGTAACGGCCCGCAGCGTGCTGAGCCGCTCTGCAACGCCGGGCGCAACCGATGTCACGATCATCGTCGACTATGACCCGCTTGATGGCGTTGTCAGCGTCGACAATTTCGGCAGCCGCTATCTCGGCCCTTGGCAGCTTGGTGCCGCCGCTACAGCAAACTCCTGGCTGGGCATGAACGAAGCCATCACGGCACAAACCGTCATCGCCCCGCAAAGCTGGTATGAACTGGCTTACGGCTCACTCGGCTATGAAATGCCGGTTGGTGATTACGGCACGAAGGTAAAAGTCTTCGGCAGCGTGACCGACACGGACCCGGGCTATGATTTGAAGCAATTCGACGTTCGCGGCAGATCCTACCTGCTCAATGTCGGCGCGACACACCCGATCATCCGTTCCCGTACGGAAAACCTGTATGGCCGTCTGAACTTTGACTGGCGCCGCGTTAAATCTTCGAACGATATCGAAGAAACACGCCGCGACCGTCTGTCTGTGCTCCGTGCCGGTGCTCGTTATGAATTTATCGACACGCTAGTTGGCGCCGCCGCCAACACTGTGGATGTCGAGCTTTCCAAAGGCCTGAATATTCTGGGCGCGAGCGACGAAGGCGATGACACATGACGCGCGATGCCGCAGGATCCGCAAGCCACGAAATTCGAAGCGGACATCCAGCGTCTGCAGCGCATCACCGACAACGTCAACCTTCTTGTTGGCGCGAGGGGTCAGATTGCCTCCAACGCTCTGCTTTCTTCCGAAGAATTCTCGGTTGGCGGCGTTTACGGTTTCGGCCGCGGCTACGATCCATCGGAAGTGACGGGCGATCACGGTATTGCTGGTAAGGTCGAACTGCAATGGAATGATCCATACAAACTCGACCCTGACTATGTCGACTCGTACCAGCTGTACGGCTTCTACGATATCGGCCGCGTCTGGAACGAAGATGCGACGACGAACTCTCAGGAGCGCGACTCCCTCGCGGCGGTTGGCGCCGGCGTTCGTATCGACCTGCCGTATGAAATGGATGGCGGTTTTGCCGTCGCATTCCCGCTGACACGCGAGCCGACAACCCAGAATGACCGCGACCCAAAATTCTACGTGAATTTCAGCAAGCGTTTCTAAGCGTTTCGA
>Ga0209792_1001547_pt1 | contig 10870 bp, 10 predicted proteins | sample EBPBio142005_DNA_FD_185860 | JGI IMG/M metagenome (GOLD analysis project Ga0209792, IMG submission 185860) | Wastewater treatment Type I Accumulibacter community from EBPR Bioreactor in Madison, WI, USA - Reactor 1_6/14/2005_ DNA (SPAdes)... | ecosystem: Engineered > Bioreactor > EBPR >...
GCTTGGGCGTCGAAACGCCCAGCAGCTTGAGCTTGCCCGATTTGACCGCCGCATCCTGCGTATCCGACGAGGTCGTGAGCAGCAGCTTCACCTCGCCGTTCAGCACCGCCATGGTGGACGGCGCCTGGCCCTTGTAGGGCACGTGGTTGAGCTTGATCCCGGCTTCCTTGCCGAACAGCTCCGTCGAGAGATGGCCCAGGGAGCCCGCGCCTGCCGTGGCATAGTCGACACCGCCGGGCTGCGTCTTCGCCCAGGCGATCAGCTCCTTCACATTGTTCGCGGGCACGCTCGGATGCACGACCAGGGTGAGCGGCGCGATCGAGACCAGCGAGACAGGGGCGAAATCCTTGACCGGATCGTAGCCCACGTCCTTCTGGATCAGCGGGACGATGGCGCTCGGTCCGTTGTTGCCGAAGATCAGCGTATAGCCATCGGGCGGGGACGTCGCGACCTGCTTGGTGCCGATGGCGCCGGCAGCACCTGCCTTGTTGTCGACGATCACCGGCTGTCCCAGCGCCTTCGACAACGGCTCCTGCAGAGTGCGCGCCATGATGTCGGTCGTGCCGCCGGGCGAGTAGGGTACGATCAGCCTGATCGGCTTGTCGGGGTACTGCGCCATCGCCGCGGCGGGCAGCAGCGTCATTGCTGCGGCCAAACTTAAAAGCGTCCTCCGTCTCGTCCTCATTGCTTCCTCCCTTTGCTTGTTATTTGAGGCGCGCCAGCACCTCTTTCGTGTCGGCGTCGAGAGCGGGAACCGTTGGTTCGACGCCCACCGATCCGTCGGCGAACTTGAAAGGCGGGTTGGGTACCCGGAAATCGCCCGCACCGTCCGTCACCGTCGCAAGCGAACCGCGGGCGGCGAGCTGCGGATCAGCCATGGCCTCGGCCATGGTGAGATAGCGCGAGCAGGGCACGCCGGCCTTCATCAACCTGTCCTCGCATTCGCGTGCGGGGCGCGCGGAGGTCCAACTTTCGACCGCGTCCATCAACACATCCCAATGCGTCGTGCGGGCGGCGACGGTCGCGAAGCGCGGGTCGGTCCTCCATTCGGGATGGCCGGTGGCATCGGCGAGCTGCTCGAAATTGCGCTGGTTGACCGGCGCCACGATCACGAAGCCGTCGCGTGCCCGCATCGGCACATAGAGCGGCCGGCGATCCTTCGACGGGAACTGCGCTTCCTGGCACTCGAAGACCAGCAGGTTGATCATCGAGTCCATCAGGGCAACGTCGATGAACTGGCCGTTGCCGTGACGCAGCCGGCCGACCAGCGCCGTCTGCACCGCGCCGAAGGCATAGACCGCGGCCAGCACGTCGGCGACGAAGATGCCGGTCTTGGCCGGTCGTTCCTGGCCGTCCTGATAGGTGAATTGCACATGGTCGAAGCCGCTCGCGGCGTGGACCACCGGCGCATAGGCCGGCTGCTCGGCGCGCGGGCCGGTCTGGCCGAAGCCCGAGATCGAGCAGTAGATGAGGTCGCGCTTGGCGGCGGCCAGTGTTGGATAGTCGAGACCCAGCCGCTTCATGACGCCGGGCCGGAAGTTCTCGACCACGACGTCGCTGCTGGCCGCCAGTCGTCGCGCGGCCTCGCGGCCCGTGTCGCTCTTGAGATCGAGCACGACGCTCTTCTTGCCGGCGTTCAAATGGCCGAAATAAGTGCTGTGGCCGTCGCGCAATGGCGGGCGCGTGCGCATATGGTCGCCGTGCGGCTCCTCGACCTTCAGCACTTCGGCACCGCAATCGGCCAGCAGGCGCGTGCAATAGGGGCCTGCGATCATGCTGGTGAAGTCGAGGACGCGAATGCCGGAAAGAGGCTTCATCTCTGGGGCCGCACCTTCATCCGGTCGCGGTAGCGGACATGGAGGCTTTCCAGATGCTCGGTCATCTCGGCGACGGCAGCGTCGGCATCGCGAGCGCCGAGCTTGGCGAGGAAGCGGCGGCGCGCCTTGATGGTGAGGTCGTGGCGTTCGCCGCCGGCCGCATGGGCGAAGTCGCGCATGACGTCCATCAACGCCCCCATCAACATGACCATGACGGCGTTGTGCGTGGCGCGGGCCAGCAGATTGTGGAATTCGATGTGGATGTCGATCTTGTCGTCGTAGCGCTTGGCCAGCAGCAGCCGTTCCGCCTCGTCGACATTGGCGGTGAGGGCGGCGAGATCCTTGTCGGTGGCGCGTGCGCAGGCGATGCGCGTGATCGTCGTTTCCAGCCATAGCCGCGCCTCGGTGAGCGCATCGAGCGAGACGCTGCCCAACTGGTAGAGGTTGCGGAAGCTGTCGCCGATCAGGCCGGGGTCGCCCTGGCCGATGAAGGCGCCACCGTGGGCGCCGGCCTGCAGCGAGACCAGTCCCGTACGTTCGAGGCTGCGCAACGCCTCGCGCACGGCGCCGCGGCTGACGCCGAAGCTCTCCGCCAGCTCGCGCTCCGGCGGGAGCTTGTCGCCCGAGCGCAGTTCGCCGGAAGCAATGCGCTCCTGGATCTGCGTCAGGACTTGGTCGGACAGTCGGTTGCGTTTGAGGGGCGCAAAGGCCTGGGTCACGGGGTAGCCCCACCCGACGTCAGCTCGGCCAGGGCTTGCGCGCCGATCCTGTCGCGATAGGCCGGCTCGCCACCGCCATTGCGTACGAACGTGTCGAGATAGGAGTCGAAGGACTTCTGGTCGCGGCTTGCCGCGACATAGGTTTTGAGATGCGCCTCGTCCTGATCGTAGAGGCCGGGGCTGCAGCCGGGATGCGCGCCGAACGGCGTCACCACGATGGCATCGACGAAGGCCGACGGAATCTTGGTGAGCCGCGCCGACTGCCGCACCGTGCTCGTCGGCACGATGCGATCGACGGAGCAAATGACGTGCTTGGCGGCTTGCGCCATCAGCAGGTCGAAATAGCCCGCGCCGAAATACTGCACGTTGCCTTCCTCGTCGGCCTGCTGGCCGTGCAACAGCAGCACGTCGGGCTTGATCGCCGGCACTTCGAGCAACGGCCGGCTGCCTTCCTGCACGCGCGCCTTGCGGTAGCCGTCGGGGTTCACCTTCGGCAGGTCGGTGCCGAGATCGGGGATCAGCCCGTAGGGAAGGTCGCAAGCGCCGGCACGCAATCCACCCGCGATGCCCGGCCCATCCATCTCCAGCACCTTCACCGCCCCCGACTGTGCGGCCCGGCGGAAGTTGGGGGCGAGGCCCAGATGCTCGAAGCTGATGAAGACGCAGGCCGTCTCCTTCACGCAGCCCGCGCCGATCAGCATGTCGGGCGCGACGCTGCCGGGCGCAGGCACCAGGGTGAGGTCGCGCACGCCGCGAGCGATCAGGCCGCGGATCAGCGCCATCGGTTGGCCGTGGAAGATCCAGCCGCCGATGCCGACGGTCATGCCATCTTTAACGACAGAGAGGGCGGTGGCGAGGTCGACGATCTTGCCGGAGGAGGTCTTCATGGCGTCAGTTCCGCAGCATGTGGCGGGCGATCACCAGACGCTGGATCTGGTTGGTGCCCTCGAAGATCTGATTGATCTTGGCGTCGCGCATGAAGCGCTCGACCGGGAAGTCGCGCATGTAGCCGGCGCCGCCGAAGATCTGCACGGCGTCGGTCGTCACCTTCATGGCGGTGTCGCTGGCGAAGCACTTCACCATCGACGCCTTGGCCGAGAAACCGTCCCACTCCTGACGGTCGGCCATGCGCGTGCAGTCGTAGAGCATGCAGCGCGCCGCTTCGGTCTGCATCTGCATGTCCGCGAGCATGAACTGGATACCCTGGAACTCACCGATGGGACGGCCGAACTGCTGACGCTGGCGGGCGTAGTCAGTGGCGGCGTCGATCGCGCCCTGCGCCAGGCCGACCGCGGTTGCGCCGACCGTCGGGCGGTTGAGATCGAGGATGCGCATGCAGGTTTTGAAGGCCTGCCCCTCCGGTCCGATCATGTTCTCGGCCGGCACGCGGACATTGTCGAAGAAGATCGGCACGTTGGGCACACCGCGGATGCCCATCTTGCGATCCTCCTTGCCGAAGGAGAATCCCTTGGTCTTGGTGTCGACGATGAAGGCGGAGATGCCGTTGGCGCCTTTGCCCTCGCTGGTGCGCGCAAACACGAGGATGAAATGCGCGACCGAGCCGAAGGTGATGTAGATCTTGCCGCCGTTCAGCACCCAGCTCTCGCCATCCTTCACCGCGCGCGTCTTCATCGACGAGACGTCGGAGCCGGTGTTTGGTTCGGTGATGGCAACGGCGGTGAGGGTGCGCCCCTTGGCCGACAGGCCGAGATAGTGTCGTTTCTGCTCCTCCGTGCCGAAATTCAGGATCGGCAGGATCAGGCCGAAGGAATTGTTGGCGGCGAGGAGGGCGGCCGATTCGGAGACCTTGCCGATCTCCTCCTTGACCAGACAGACGGAGGTGAGGTCGCCGCCCGGTCCGCCATATTCCTGCGGGACCCAGAGCTGCAGCAGGCCCATGTCGCCGAAGATCTCGACCAGTTCTTCGGGGAAGCGGTTGTTTTCGTCGATCTCCGAGGCGATCGGGGCGACATGCTTTTGCACCATCTTGCGCACCTGGTCGCGCAGCAGCAGGTGGTGTTCCTCGAAATGATAGTTGTTCATCGGGGCACTCAGTTGGCTTTGGGCCAGGGAAACTTGGCGGGCAGGACGCCCGTCGTGTCGACCGCGCGGCGCAGGACGAACAGCTCCTCGGCATCGGGTGCCAGGGTGCGCTCGATCTTGTCCGGCACGAGAAGGTCGAAGCCGGTGTTGTCGCGGACCTCGTCGATGGTCACGCCTTCGTGCAGGGAGCGCACGCGCATCGCCTTACTCGCAGGCTCGAAGTCGAAGACGCCGAGCGGCGTCACGACCAGGCGCGGTCCGCCTTCGGGAAGACCGGCGTCGGTGCGCGAGCTTCCGCCGGTCATGTGTCCCGCGCCGCAGACGAAGTCGACCTTGGGCACGAAGGCGCCGCGGTCGTGGCGGGTCATCATGATGTAGAAGCGCTTGGAGAGGCCGCAGAGGGCGCTGATGCCCACGGTGCCGGGGCCGCGCAGCCGCGGCTTGGCGTGATCGCCGACGCAAACCGTGTTGATGTTGCCGAATCGATCCGTCTGCAGGGCGCCCAGGATCGCGAAGTCGAAGAAGTGAACCTGCCAGTCGATGAAATCGATCATCAGCGGCAGGTCCATTACGGCCTGCGCAACGGCGATGTTCTCGGCGTCGGCGGCGGGCCGGACGATGCCCTCGGTCGGATTGGTCATGCCGCCCGGACCCGACACCCACCAGAGGTGAGGGGCGTGGCGCGCCCGTGCCAGATTGCAGGCGGCGACCTGGATATCGGAGTTCGTGCCGACGATCGCCTTCTCGCCGTCGGCCATGTCTCGCGCCAGCAGCACGGCCAGCATTTCGCCCATGGCAAAGCTCTGCGGGACGACGGGCATTTCCTCTCCTTGTTGTTCTAATTCCTAATTGGTCCGGATTTTTATTGGTCCGACCAATAGAGTCAAGCGCCGACCTAAGCCCGGTCGCGCGGGATGCTCTGGCGGTCCTCAGGTGCTGTGGCGCGGCGCTTGTGCGCGTCGGCTGGCGAGCAGGTCCCAGACGCCGACCAGGCCTTTGGGCCAGAGCAACAGGATCGCGGCCAGCACGGCGCCCAGGACGATCTTGTCGCCGTCGCCGCCGATCGAGAAAAAGTTCTGCTGCACGATGATCAGCGCCGTGCCGACCAGAGGCCCGAGGATCATGCGACGACCGACGATGACGATGGCCGTGAGCATCAGCACCAGGAAGTAGCTCTCGAACATGTCGGTGCCGACATAGGCGCGCTGGTAAGCATAGAGCCAGCCGGCCAGCGCCGAGATGGGGGCCGAAGTCACGAACACCGCCAGTCGTACGCGACGTGCGTCGACGCCCAGGGCGGTGGCGAGATCGGGGTTCATGTGAACCATCAACGCGCTGACGCCGAGACGCGAGCGGCGGAAGCGGTGGATGAAGAGCAGGGTGATCATCAACAGCAGCCAGGCGATCGGCCACAGCTCGTCGTTGGTGCCGCCGCCCAGGTTCCAGCCGAACAGCGGCAGGTCGAGCGGTGGTACGCCCACGATGCCGTCGGAGCCGCCGAGATAGGACCAGTTGAAGGCGATCTCCATGGCGACCACGGCGGCGGCGTAGGTGACCAGCGAGAAGACGAACTCGCGCGTGCGCAAGGTTGCCAGTCCCAGCAGGCAGGCGAGAATGATCGCCACCACGATGGCGCCGCCGGCCGTCGCCCAGCCGTTCCAGCCGTAGTTGACCGACAGCAGGGCGGCCGCATAGCCGCCGGCCGCCCAGAAGACGGTGTGACCGAGGCTCACCTCGCCGAGATAGGAGAGGATCAGGTCGGCGCCGTAGGACATGACGGCGAGGATCGCGATCGTCGTGCAGGCCGTGTAGGCAGCCGGTGCCCCTCCGGCCACGGTGGGCACGAAGTAGGCGAGTCCTGCCAGGACCAGCGCAAAGGATGTGGAGTGACGCTTGATCATTTCGCCGCCAATCCACCGGGACGCAGAACCAGCACCGCCAGCAGCACGAAGAAGGCCGCGGCCGTCGTGTGGGCCGGCGAGACGAGGGCGCCGAACAAGGCGGTGAACATGCCGAGCCCGAAGCCGGCGAGGAGACTGCCGCCGACGCTGCCGATGCCTCCCAGCACGACGATGACGAAAGTCAGGATCACCTCGTCGAAGCCCATGCTGGTCAGGATCGGGCTGCGCGGCGCCACCAGGCCGGCGCCGAGCGCCACCGCGGCGCATTCGAAGACGAAGACGCCGATATAGACCAAGGCGGCATTGATGCCGAAAAGCTGCGCGAGCTTCGGATCCTCCGCGACCGAGCGCACGATCGCTCCTGTGCGCGTGCGATTCAGCACCAGCCACAACACGGCGAACAGGATCAGTGTACCGACGAGTGTGACGACGTCGGCCCAGGTGAACCAGACATCGCCGAAACGGATGCTGGCGGCCGTCAACGGGCTCACGAAGGCCTGCGGATCGCCGCCGAAGATCTTCGAGGCGCCGCCGGTGAACACGTAACCGAAGCCAAGCGTGACGATCATCAGGCTGGTGAGGTTCTGCTGCATGACCAGCGGCAGCATCATGACCTGCAGCAGAACTCCGAGCAGGCCTACCGTCAGCACGGCGAGCGGCACGGCGAGATAGTAGCTGAAGCCGAGCTTCTGCATGATCGCCCAGGCAACGAAAGCGCCCAGCATGTAGAGTTGGCCGTGGGCGAAGTTGACGAGCCGGGCCGCGCCCAGCAGCACCGTCCACCCGATGGCGATCAGCGCGTAGCCTGATCCCAGGACCAGGCCGTTGATGAGCTGTTGCGCGAGGTTCATAGGCGCCGGGTCATGATGCGGTGAGGCTTCCGAGATAGGCTTCGAGGATGCGCGGGTCGTTCTTCATGCTGGCGGCAGCGCCCTTGGCGACCACCTTGCCGCGCTCCAGCAGATAGAGTTCGTCGACCAGCTCCAGGGTGGCGCGCACGTTCTGCTCGACCAGCAGCAGCGACAGGCCGCGATCGACCAGGCCGCGCATGGTTGTCAGCAACTCCAGCACCAGTCGCGGGGCGAGGCCCGCCGACGGCTCGTCGAGCAGCAGGACCTTCGGCGCGGCCCGCAGCGCGCGGCTCACCGCCACCATCTGCCGCTCGCCGCCGGACAGCATGCGGCCCTTGTGGCCGCGGCGCTCGGCGAGGCGCGGGAAGAGGTCGAAGATATCGTCCATCGTGAAAACGTGACGGCCCGTCGTGTCGACCGGCGGCCGCACCAGCGCAAGATTTTCCATTACGGTCAGCTCGGCGAAGATGCCCTTGCCTTCGGGCACGAGCACCAGCCCATGATGGGCGCGGCGATGCGGTGGCAGACCATCCATCGATTGCTCGCCCAGCCGCACGGCGCCACGCACCGTCGGCGTGCCGCGCGACCAGCCGGCCAGGGCATTGATCAACGTGCTCTTGCCGGCGCCGTTGGCGCCGACCATGCCGACCATCTGGCCGGCACCTACCGTGACGTCGATGCCGTCAACGGCGAGATTGCCGCCGTACCGTACGGTGAGTCCTTTGGCGTCGAGAGCGGCCGTCATGCGGCGCGTCCCAAATAAGCTTCGAGGACGGCCTCGTTGCGCTGGATCTCCGCCGGCGTTCCCTCGGCCAGCTTGCGGCCCTGGTCGATCACCACGATGCGGTCGGCAATCGCCATGATGAGGTCCATGTGATGCTCGATCACGACCACGGCGACGCCGCGGCGGCGCAGGTCGACCAGCAGGTCGACGAGGCGTTGCATGTCCGTGCCGCCAGTGCCGGCTGCGGGTTCGTCGATAAGGAGCGCACGCGCGCCGGCACCATAGGCCAGGACGATGGAAAGCAGGCGCTGCGTGCCATAGGCGATATCGCCCGGTCGCTTGCCATGCTCGGAGGCGGGAATGCCGAACGACGAAAGCAGCTCGGCAGCGGCAGCTTCGGCGCGCCGACGGGTTGCCGCTTCGCGCCAGGGCAGGGCGAGCGATTTGCCCAGGGATGTAGAGTGTTCGCGCAGCATCGACGCGGCTGCGTTCTCGAGCAGCGACAGCTCGCCGAAGAACGCATTGTGCTGGAACGTGCGTCGCAATCCGAGGCGGGCAAGTTCATGGGTTGGCAAGTCGCCAACATCGCGGCCGTCGAGCCGCACCTTGCCCTGCCGGCGCACGGCATTCGTTACGGCTGCGAAGCACGAGCTCTTGCCGGCACCGTTCGGCCCGATGATGCCCAGCACTTCGCCGCCGGACACCTGCCAGCTCATGTCCGACAGGGCCGTCAGCGCACCATAGCGCACGGTCAGGCCTTCAACGGCGAGGTGAGGGCGCTCGCCGCTGCTTGTCGCCGCGGCAACCAACTACTTCAGGACCTCGATCTTCGCGGTCTTGCCGTCGACGACCTTGATGACGGTTTCCTTGTGCTGCGCCTGGCCGTTCGCTGCGAAAGCGAGGTTGCCCAGGATGGTGCCGGGCACCGTCTTGCCGCGGATCGCTTCGGCGACAGCCTTGCGGTCGAGGCTCTTGGCGGCGTTGGCGGCACTGGCCCAGACTTCGAGCGCGGCAGCGCCCAGGGCGGCGCCCTTGTCCGGCAGTTCGTTGTGCGCCTTCTTGTAGGCCGCGACGAACTCGATGTTCTCCTTGATGCCGTCGAACGGCGGCAGGTCGGGGAAGTAGATGTCGGCGGAGACCACGCCCGTCATCGCTTCGCCCGCGATCCTGAAGACGGTCGGCAGGATGGTGCCGACGGCGCCAACCAGCGTGCCCTCGATGCCGGCCTGGCGATACTGCTGGATCAACGCCGGCATGCCGGAGGATTCGGCGGCGTTGATCGCCACGACCGCATCCGGCTTGGCTTGCTTCACGTTGGCGAGGCTGACGCGGAAGTCCGTTTGCTTGAATGGGAACTGTTCCGTGACGACTTTTTCCCACGGCTTCCCGAGCTTGGTCATCTCGGCTTCGATGACGGCCTGCGCGCCGTTGCCGTAGGCATCGTTCTGCGTCAGGAAGCCGATCCGCTTGGCCTTGAGCTTGTTCAGCAGGATGTCGGCGATCACCAAACCATCCTGGCCGTTCGAGCTGTTGATGCGCACGGCATAGGGGTTGGCCTGGCCGGCCAGGATCGGGTCGGCCTTGGAAACGGCCGTGATATCGAGAACGTTGGCGCGCGCCAGCACAGGTTGCATGGCAAGCGTCACCGGGCTGTTCCAGCCTTCGATGACGACGGCGACCTTCTCGGCCACCATCTCGTTGGCGCGCGTGACGCCGACCGCCGGCGTGCTTTCGTCGTCCTTGCTGACGAGGACGATCTTGCGGCCCAGCACGCCGCCCTTGGCGTTGATCATGTCGGCCGCGATCTTCACGGCATGGGTGACGGCCTGGCCGTTGGGCCCCGCGGGGCCCGAGAGCGGGAAGATCGTGCCGACCTTGATCGCCTGGTCCTGGGCGCGCACCAGCGACGGCAGTGCGAGCGTTGCTACGCCCGCCGTCGCGCCCATCGTGATTTGACGTCGCCCGAGCAGCTTGGAAGACATGGCGTTTCCCTTCATCAATGAGCGTTTATTTAGAAAACTTCTTCATTGATGAAGGTTTACGAGTCAACGCGGCCCGGCCGCTCTGCAATTTCTGAAGCGTTGCTGCTTCAGCGACCCTTCCAGTTGGGCTTGCGCTTCTCGGCGAAGGCCTTCGGTCCTTCGACGGTGTCCTCGCTGTGGGCCATCGCGATGAAGGCCGGGTAGTGCTGGTTGCGCATCGAGATCTCGAGCGACGGGTTGTCGAGCGAGCGCATCACGACCTGCTTGGTGGCGCGCACTGACATGGGCGAGCAGGCGAGGATGTCGTTGGCCCAACGCTTGGCCGAGGCCATCAGTTCGGCGTGCGGCACGACTTCGGTGACGAAGCCCAGATCGTAGCCTTCCTTGGCCGAGACGTGACGGCCAGTCAGCATCATGCCCATGGCCTTCTTGAGCGGGATCATGCGCGACAGGCGCTGCATGCCGCCGGCGCCGGCGGCTAGGCCGACCTTGGGCTCGGGAAGGGCGAAGGTCGCCTTGTCCGACGCAACGATGATGTCGCAAGCCAGCGCAATCTCGAAGCCGCCGCCCATGGCGACGCCGTTCACGGCGGCGATCACCGGCTTGTCGAGATCGAAGCGATTGGCGAGCCCGCCGAAGCCCTTGGCCGGATGGACCGGGCGCTTGCCGGTCTTGGCCTGGGTCTCGGCGTGGTACTTGAGGTCGTTGCCAGCCGAGAAGGCCTTGTCGCCGGCGCCCGTGATGATGGCGACCCACAGGTCGGGGTTGGTCTGGAATTCGTCGAACGCCTCGACCAGCTCCTGGTTCGCCATGGGGTGGCAGGCATTGTAGAC
>Ga0209792_1001550_pt1 | contig 10867 bp, 7 predicted proteins | sample EBPBio142005_DNA_FD_185860 | JGI IMG/M metagenome (GOLD analysis project Ga0209792, IMG submission 185860) | Wastewater treatment Type I Accumulibacter community from EBPR Bioreactor in Madison, WI, USA - Reactor 1_6/14/2005_ DNA (SPAdes)... | ecosystem: Engineered > Bioreactor > EBPR >...
CCCCATTCCAGGGCCCCGCAAGATTATGTTTGTGACGAAGAACCGGAAACGCCGCACATCCGATTCGTGGCTATAAGAATCAAACGTGATTCGCCTTGTCCAGAGGGACGGCGAAATATTTCTTCCTCAGCGATTCCATAACGATGCCGGCGGGCCTTCGAGTCAGGCGAGCGTGCGCTCCACGATATCGCGCAGATCGGCCGACAGGCCGGGCCGCGACTTGATCCTGGCAAGCACGTCGCGCGCCCGTTCCCGCCGCTCAGGCTCAAGCGACCGCCACGACCGGAACGCCGTTGCAAGTCGCGCCGCGAGTTGCGGGTTTCGTTGCTCCGCATCCAGCACGACATCCGACAAGAGCTCGTAGCCGGACCCGTCGGCGCTGTGGAAGCCGGTCTGGTTCGCGGTCGAGAACGCGCCGACGAGCGCCCGCACGCGGTTGGGATTGCCCGGCGAATAGGCCGGATGCCGCATCAGTTTGCGGACGCGCAGCGCCGCGCCGGCTCCAGGCGCGATCGCCTGCGTCATGAACCATTTGTCCATGACGAGCGGGTCGTGGCCGAAGCGCGCTTCGAAATCGGCCAACGCGCGCGCTGTCGCCGTGGAGCGGCCCTGCCGGTTCACCAGCGTTCCGAGCGCCGCCGTCCGTTCCGTCATGTTCGTCGCGCCGTCATATTGCGCGGCCGCGACGTCGGCCTTGCCGCGCGCCAGCGTGACGAAGTCCAGCATCACATTGCGCAGCGCCCGCCGCCCGGCCGCCGCGGCGTCGGGCGAATAGGGGCCGTGATCGGAAAACGCCTCGTAGACCGACTGGAAGACGCTGCGCCCGTCACCGGCGATGGCGAGCGCCATCGCATTGCGCGCGGCGAAGATCGCGTCGGGATCGATGCCCGAGCCGATTTCCCTCGCTATATCGGCCTCGCCCGGCAGCGTCAGCGCCAGCGCCCGGAAAGCGGGCTCCAAATCGTCGTCCTCGGCCGTGTCGGCGCATAGTTTCAGCAGGCTTTTGGAGAAGGTGGGCGTCTTGCCGCCGCGAACCGCCGCGGTTGCCCGGATCAGGTTTTCCGTGAAGAGGCCCGTCAGGGCCTGCCAGCGCGAGAACAGGTCGCGGTCGTGACGCGCGAGGAACATGCGCTCCGGCGCCGGCTGGTCGAAGGCGAGCGTGACCGGCGCGGAAAAGCCCCGGTTGACCGACAGCACGGGCTTCTTCTTCAATCCGCTGAACGTCAGGACCTGACGCCGCTTGCGCAGGTGGATGACGCCCCCGTCGATCGCCGCCGGGTCATCGGCCTTCGCGGCCACGTCATTGCCGTCCGGTCCGACCAGCGCGAAGGCGAGGGGAATATGCATCAGCCGCTTGCGCGCCTCGCCGGGCGTCGGCGGCACCGACTGTTCGAGGTCGACGGTGAAGCGTCCGGCGCCCGCATCGTAGGAGGTCGAGACCGTCACGTTGGGCGTGCCGGCCTGATGATACCAAAGCGAGAATTGCGACAGGTCGCGGCCCGAGACGTCCTCGAAGACCTTGATAAAATCCTCGATCGTTGCGGCTTCGCCGTCATGGCGCTCGAAGTAGAGATCCATGCCGCGCCGGAAATCATCGGGACCCAGGATCGTGCGGATCATGCCCACGACTTCCGAGCCTTTTTCGTAGACCGTCGCCGTGTAGAAATTGTTGATCTCGCGGTAGCGGCGCGGGCGAACCGGGTGGGCCAGCGGCCCCTGGTCCTCCGGGAACTGGTGGGCGCGCAGCGTGCGGACGTCGCCGATGCGCTCGACCGCGCGCGAGCGCTCGTCGGCCGAGAACTCATGGTCCCGATAGACCGTCAGCCCTTCCTTCAGGCAGAGTTGGAACCAGTCGCGGCAGGTGATGCGGTTGCCGGTCCAGTTGTGGAAATATTCATGCGCGATGATCGCCTCGATATTGGCGAAGTCCGCGTCCGTCGCCGTCTCGGCATCGGCGAGCACATATTTGTCGTTGAAGATGTTGAGGCCCTTGTTCTCCATCGCGCCCATGTTGAAATCGGACACGGCGACGATGTTGAAGACGTCGAGATCATATTCGCGGCCGAACACGTCCTCGTCCCAGCGCATCGAGCGTTTCAGCGCGTCCATCGCATAGGCCGCGCGCGCCTGCTTGCCCGGCTCGACATGGATGCCGAGCCTGACCTTCCGCCCTGACATCGTCTCGAAACTGTCGGCGACCTCGGCGAGGTTCCCCGCGACGATGGCGAAGAGATAGGACGGTTTCGGGAAGGGATCGTGCCACTCGGCGAAATGCCAGCCGTCGGCGAGGCTTCCCGACGATCCCGGATTTCCATTGGCGAGAAGGATTTGCGCCTCGCTTCGCCTCGCCTCGATGCGCACGGTATAGACCGACATGATATCCGGCCGGTCGAGGAAATAGGTGATGCGCCGGAAACCTTCCGCCTCGCATTGCGTGCAGTAATTGCCGCCGGAGCGGTAGAGGCCCATCAGCGCCGTGTTCGCGGACGGATCGGTTTCGGTTTCGATCGAGAGCGTGAAGCGGCCGGCCGGCGGCTTCGCGATCTCCAGCCGGTCGGGCGACACCGCAAATGCCTCCGGTGCCACGGGCCGTCCGTCGATGCGCAGGCCGGTCAGGCGCAATCCGTCGCCGTCGAGCCTCAGCGCCGCGTCGCGCACCGCGCCGGGCCGCCGCTCGATCGTCAGCTCCGCCGTGATCTTCGTGCGCTCGGGATCGAGGCGGAACGTCAGCGTCGTCCTGGGGATGAGCCAGTCGCTCGGCTTGTAGTCCTCGAGCCGGAAGACTTGGCCCGTATCGCTGCGCATGTCGAATTTTCCACTGGCCGCGCGGGCGATCATCGCCTCTGGCGCAGCAAATTCATGAACGTGATCTTTTCATGCACTTTACACGAAACCCCCGGTCGTCAAAACTGCAGCCTCCGGCCGCTGCGGTCAGGATTTTCCGGTCAGACGAGGCATGCTATGGCGGTGATGACGCCAAAATTCGGAATGGGCCAATCGGTCCTGCGTAAGGAGGATGACGCGTTCATCTCCGGGCGCGGCCGCTACACCGACGATTTTTCGCCCGAAGGGACGCTGCACCTTTACGTGCTCAGGTCGCCTGCCGCGCGCGCGAAATTCACGATCGATTCGATCGACGCGGCAAAAGCGGCTCCCGGCGTGCATCTCGTGCTGACCGGCGACGACCTGACCCATCTCGGCGATCTGAAATCCGGAGCCATGCAGAAGCAGCCCGACGGCACTCGCGCCCCGACGCGCGACATCCCGATCCTCTGCAGGGAACAGGTCAACTATGTCGGCGACGCGGTCGCGTTGGTCGTCGCCGACACGCGCGCGCAGGCGCAGGACGCGGCCGAGCTGATCGAGATTTCCTACGACGACCTGCCGGCGGCGGCGCGCACCGAGACGGCGCTGGATGCCGACACGCCGCTGGTCTGGCCGGAACTCAAGACAAATCGCGCGCTGCGCTACGAACTGGGCGATCGCGCCCTGACCGAGGCTGCCTTCGCCAAAGCGGACCACGTGACGCGCATCGCGTTCCACAACAATCGTCTTGTCTGCAACTACATGGAGACGCGCGCCGCGCTGGCCGAATGGAAGGATGCGGAAGACCGCTTCGTCCTGATCACCGGCTCGCAGGGCGTGCATTCGATGCAGCGCATCCTGGCCGGCGTGTTCGGCCTGCAGCCGAAGCAGTTGCGCGTCGTGACCCCCGATGTCGGCGGCGGCTTTGGACCAAAAACCTTCGTCTACCGCGAATATGCCATGGTGCTGGAGGCGGCGCGCCGCCTGAAGCGGCCGGTCAAATGGACGGGCGACCGCACCGAGCATTTCCTGACCGATGCGCAAGGGCGCGACAACGCCGTCGAGGCCGAGATGGCGCTGGCGAAGGACGGCCATTTCCTCGGCCTGCGCGTCAATCTGATCGCCAATCTCGGCGCCTACATTTCCCAGTTCGGCCCCTACATCCCCTATGTCGGCGCGACCATGTCGACCGGCGTCTACGACATCGAGGCGCTGCATGTGTCGATCGACGGCGTCTACACCAACACCTGCCCGGTCGATGCCTATCGCGGCGCTGGCCGGCCCGAAGCGGCGTTCCTGCTGGAGAAGCTGGTCGACGCCTGCGCCCGCGACCTGGGCATGTCGCCGGCTGGCATCCGCCGGCGCAACTTCATCCGTCCGGAGCAGTTTCCTTACACGACCGCGACCGGCCGCATGTACGACGTCGGCGAGTTCGACGGCCACATGACCCTCGCCATGGAGCGGGCCGAATGGAACGCGTTCGACAAGCGCCTGGCGGAATCCGGCAAGGCCGGGAAATTGCGCGGCATCGGCATGGCGACCTATGTCGAGGCCTGCGCCTTCGCCGGGTCGGAGGCCGCGCACCTGACCCTCAACGGCGACGGCACGGTCACGCTGTTCATCGGCACCCAGTCGAACGGGCAGGGCCACGCGACGGCCTATTCGCAATTCGTCGCGGAAAAGCTGAACCTCCCGATCGACCGTATCCATGTGCGCCAGGGCGACACGGACGAGCTTGCCAAGGGCGGCGGCACCGGAGGCTCGCGCTCGATCCCGCTGGGCGGCGTGTCGGCGGCTCGCGCGGGCGATGATCTCGCGGCGAAGATCAAGCGCATCGCCGCTGACGAATTGGAGGCGAGCGCCGCCGACATCGAACTGGTCGACGGCTCGGCGCGCATCGTCGGCACCGACCGGTCGCTCGACTTTGCCACCATTGCCAAGGCGGCGAAGGCCCCCGACGACCTGAAAGGTTTCGGCGAATTCGTCCAGAACGAGGCGACCTATCCCAACGGCACCCATATCTGCGAGGTCGAGATCGATCCGTCCACGGGCGAGACCGACGTGGTGCGCTACACGATCGTCGATGATTTCGGCGCGGTCGTGAATCCGATCCTGCTTGCCGGCCAGGTGCATGGCGGCGTCGTGCAGGGGCTCGGCCAGGCGCTGACCGAGGACACGGTCTATGGCGACGACGGCCAGCTTCTGACGGCGAGCTTCATGGACTACGGCATGCCGCGCGCCGACGACGTGCCGTTCCTCCATTTCGAGACCCGCAATGTCCCCTCGACCACCAACGCGCTCGGCATGAAGGGCGCGGGAGAGGCCGGCACGATCGGCGCGACGCCGAGCGTGATGAACGCGGTGACGGACGCGCTCTGGCGCGCGCACCGCATAGGCCACATCGAGATGCCGGCGACGCCGCTTCGCGTCTGGCAGGCGATACAGGACGCGGTGACGCGTTGAGTTCAGCGCCAGAGGCCGATCCCGGCTACCAACCATTCGCCGCGATCATGCTCAAACTGGCCTCGATCGCCCTGTTCGTCGGCATGCAGGCTTTCATCAAGCTGGCCGGCCAATTGCCCACCGGCCAGATCGCCTTCTTCCGATCCTTCTTCGCGCTTATTCCGATTCTGATGATGCTCGCGTGGCGCAAGCAATTGGCGGGCGCGTTCCATACGATGCGGCCATGGGGACATGCCTATCGCGGTTTCGTCGGCGTCATGGCGATGATGGCCAGCTTCTTCGCCCTGACCCGGCTGCCGCTGCCCGAAGCGATCATGCTGAACTACGCCCAGCCGCTGCTGGTCATCGTGCTGAGCGCGTTGCTTCTCGGCGAGCAGGTGCGCGTCTTCCGCTGGACCGCAGTCGCCGTCGGTTTCGTCGGCGTCTTCATCATCATATGGCCGACATTGACGCTGTTCCGTTCGGCCGAGGGCATTGGAAGCGCGGCGGGTTTGGGGGTCTTGGCGGCTCTCCTCGGCGCCGCCATCTCGGCCGTTGCGATGATGCAGGTCCGCAGCCTGGTCGCGACGGAGAAGACGACGACCATCGTCATCTATTTCTCGATCACGTCGTCTCTGGTTGGGCTGCTGACGATACCCTTTGGATGGTCGCCGCTGACGGCGTGGCAGGCTGCCTTTCTGATCCTGTGCGGTTTCTGCGGTGGCGTCGCGCAGATATTCATGACGGAGGCCTATCGTTACGGCAGCGCCGCTACCGTCGCTCCGTTCGAATATTCCTCGATCCTGATGGGAAGCGTCGCCGGCTATTTCCTCTTCGGCGATCTGCCGACCGTGCATTCCGTTGTCGGCGGCGCGATCATCGTCGCGACCGGCCTTTTCATCATCTGGCGCGAGCATCAGCTCGGGCTGGAGCGTGTGAAGGCGAGGGAGGCCACGCCTCCGGCGGGATGAGTGCCCGCCAAATCGGCACTGTCCGGTTCCTGGGCGTCTGCACGATTCTGGTCGGACCACTGTTCCCAAAATGTCACGCCGGACTCTCAAGCGTTAGCCATAGGTAGATTTACTAATTGCTAGTTAAGACCTGAGGCGTAGGTTCCCCTCACAAAAAAGACGACCAAGGGCGGGTAGGGATTTGATTCGCAATGACGCCGCGGGGAGCGGGCTGTCCTTGAAACGGATCATCCGTGGTGAACGTAACGAGTCACGGGTGACACCCGTTTCGGGCATGCGCACGTTTTGGGGCCTCATGACAGCCTACTGGCTGTCTGAGCGCTGGAAAGAAGCGTGGACGCTCACCATCATCATCGCAACGCTGACCGCCGTGGCCAGCAAGGCCGGCGTGTGGATCGCCGAGGCCTCGGCCGAACTCGTCACCGCGATCGCCTTCTTCCACGATCCGCGCTTTCTAAGTCCGATGGACACCCTGATCTGGAGCGCGGTCACGCTGGTCGGTCTCGTGATCCTCAAGGACGCGGGCTTCATCGCCGTGCGTCATCTGTTCTCGACCACTCTGCACCGCAAGTGGCGTGCCTTCCTCGACGCCCGCTTCAACCGGGCGTTGCTCGACGACAACCACACCCATTTCCACCTTCAGAACGGCATCGCGGCCAGCGCCGGCGCGGCCGCGAACATCGACAATGTCGATCAGCGCATCCAGGAATCGATCAAGGGCCTGACCGGCGGCGCGATCGGCCTGGCGATGGGCGTTCTCGGCGTGACCACGTCGCTGTTCTTCGTCGGCATGAAGCTGATCGAGACATCGACGGAAGTGGCGGGTCTGGAATTCCTCGGCGCCTACGGCACGGCGGTTCTCGCGCTGTTTGCGGTCGCCGCCTATGTGCCGCTGAACACCTTCATCGCGCTTCGCATCGGCCGCGTCCTGCAACGCCTGCAGACGGCGATGCAGCAGACGGAAGGCAGCTATCGCGGCGAACTGACGATGTTCCTGCGGCGCTCGTTCCAGATCGCGGCGTCGAAGGGCGAGGGCGCGCAGAACGCGCTCCACGACCGGCTCTATTCCGGCATCGACAAGACCTGGAACAGGCTGAATCGCTTCGACGCGGGCTACATGGCCTTCACTCAGGTCTACAATTTCTTCGCCGCGCGCATCGTCGCCTACGCGCCGGGCTTCGTGCCCTATATCGGCGGCCAGATCGGCCTGAAGAACTATGTCACCGGCGCTGAACTCGTGAACCAGTTGATCGGCGAATGCTCGTGGTTCATCCACGTCATGCCCGCCATTGCGAGCCTCAAGGCCAACGCCAAACGCGTGACCGATCTCGCCGAGGCGATCGACGCCGTCCAGACGCCCCCGGACTTTTATGGCCAGGCCGGCCGCTCCGAATTCCGCTACGCGGAGCAGAACGCCGTGTTCGGCCTTTCGGTGTCGGGCCTGGAACTGGCACATCAGGGCCGTTCGGCCGAACCGTTCCTGAAATCGTCGAAACTGCGCTTCCGCCCCGGAACCTGGACCCTGCTGGTCGGCCAGTCTGGTTCCGGCAAGACGTCGCTGATGAAGGCGCTCAACCGCCTGTGGCCCTATGGCAGCGGCGTCATCGTTTTCCCGGAGGGCGTTCGCTCCTTCTTCGCCGCGCAGGACACCAAGCTGCCGCGCATCACGTTGAAGCAATTGATCGCGATGCCTGACCATGACGCGGCCCACGACGACCTCGCCGTCGCGGCCGCGCTGTTCAGGTCGGGCCTCGGCTCGTTCGTCGAGAACCTCCATGACGAAACCCGCGAGGGCCAGTCTTGGGACCAGATACTGTCGGGCGGGCAGAAGCAGCGGCTGGTGCTGGCGCGCATCCTGCTACACAAGCCCGGCCTGATCTTTCTTGACGAAGCGTCGAGCGCACTCGACGCACACGCCCGCATCGAGTTCCATCAGTCGATCAAGGATCATTGCGCCGGCGCGACCGTCATCTCGATCATGCACGAGGCCGAGCCGCTGCGTTCCGAGACCGGCCAGGATTTCTACGATCAGGTCGTCGCCATCGAGAACGGCGTCGCGACCATGCGTCCGCTGCGCGAGATCCATCCGGTCCCGTCGCCGGTGCCGCTGTCAGCGCCGGTCGCCGCTCTGCCGCCCCGGATTCGCGCCACGCCGCGGCTTGAGATCGCGCACTTCATGAAGCCGGCCGATTAGCCGCCAGCCAGTTCGCTGTCGCCGCGTCGGCCGGGAAAAAGCTTTCCACCGCGATCTCGGAGGTGGCGACGTCCAGCGGCGTTCCGAACACCGTAATCGTCGTGATGAAGGACAGCATGGTCTCGTCGTTCATCCTGATTCTCAGCGTCGTCGCGATGTCCGAATAGGGCGTGCGTGACGGGCGCGATGAGACCGGAGCCGGGTAGGCTTTGATCTCATCCATCAGCTCAGCGACGCCCTCGTCCCCTGTCGACTGATAGAGCCGGTGCAGCCGCTCCAGCACATGCGCTCGCCATTCGGCCAGATTGACGATGCGCGGCGCGAGGCCGTTCGGATGCAGCGACAGCCGCAGGACATTGATGGGCTGCGCCATAAGGGCAGGGTCCGACACGCCGGCGAGGAAGGGCGCGATCGCCGCGTTTGCCCGGATCAGGTTCCAGTGGCGGTCCACCGCCATCGCGGGGTTCGGCTCATGGCCCTTCAGCACCAGTTCCACCGCCGCCATCATCGGCGCAAGGTCCGGATCATCCGCCTCGCGTTGCGGGAAATGCGGCGCGAATCCCGCCGCGAGCAGCAGGCGGTTGCGTTCGCGCAGCGGCAGGTCGAGCCGCTCCGACAGTTTCAGCACCATGTCGCGGGACGGCGCGGCCCGCCCGCTTTCCATGAAGGAGAGATGCCGTTGCGAGATGTCCGCTTCGAGCGCGAGGTCGAGCTGGCTGAGCCGCCGGCGGCTGCGCCATTCGCGGATGAGAACGCCGATGGGAGGGTGCCGTGTGTCCATGTCCCGACATTAGCCGATCGGGAAAATCGATCCTATTACCTGCCGCGTAATCGCATGACTGGCGATGCGAGGTCATTGTTTCGGTCAACCCGGGCCGATGGACGGCCTCCGGGGCAACGCAAAGGAACACGACCATGGCGATCGCCAACACCCCCTACGTCCGCAACGTCCTCCTGCTCGATGGCCTCGTCTCCGGCGCGGCCGGCGTGGTCATGGCGGCGGGCGCATCCTTCCTCGCGCCCTTGCTGAACATCCCGCAGCCGCTGCTGTTCTGGGCAGGTCTCGTGCTGCTGCCCTGGTGCCTGGCGCTGGTCTACCTGTCGCGCCGCGATGCCGTGCCGCGCCTGGCGATGATCGACGTGATCGCGATCAACGTCCTCTGGGTCGCCGCCAGCTTCGGCCTGATGATCGCCGGCGCGATCGCGCCCAACCTGCTGGGCATCGCCTTCGTTAGCGCGCAGGCTCTGACGGTTGCCCTGTTCGCGATCCTGCAGCTCGGCATCCTGCGCGCGGCGCCGGCCGCCGCCTGATCCATCCTCCAAAGCTTCATCCAGACGGCGCGGACATTGTCCGCGCCGTTTGTCATTGGAGCGAGCGCAGCTTCGCCTTCACCTCGAGGAAGTCGCGCCATGCGAGCTTCTTGTGCGCCGGGTTCCGCAGCAGGTAGGCGGGATGCAGCGTCGGCATCGCCGGGATTTCTGCGCCCGACGCCGTGACATGCGCGCGCCACGAGCCGCGCAGCCGCATGATCCCTTCCTGCGCTCCCAAGATGGTCTTCGCCGACGGTCCGCCGAGGGTCACGATGATCTTCGGGTTCGCCAGCTCTATTTGCCGCTCGATGAACGGCCGGCAGATTTCCGTCTCCAGCGGCGTCGGCGTGCGGTTGCCGGGCGGCCGCCATGGGATCACGTTGGCGATATAGGCGCGGCTGCGGTCGAGGCCGATCGCCGCCAGCATCTTGTCCAGCAACTGCCCAGAACGCCCGACGAAGGGCAGGCCCTCAAAATCCTCTTCGCGGCCGGGAGCCTCGCCGATGAACATGATCCCGCCGTCTGGATTTCCGTCGGCGAACACGGTCGTCTTGGCGGTGAATTTCAGATTGCAGCCGTCGAACCCGCTCAGGATGTCGCGCAGTTCCTCCAGCGTCGCCGCCGATCGCGCCGCCTCGCGCGCCTTGGCTGCCTGAGCCTCGTCCGGCACCGCCGCCGGCTGTGTCCGCTGCTGAACGATCGGAGCAGATGGAGCCGCACGCAGCGCTTCCGGCTTGGAGGCCGGCGCTCGTGCCGGCTCGCTCACCGCAAAACGGTCGACGGGCGCATCCTCAAGCGCATCGTCCACGCCCGATTCCGCGTAGAATCGCAGCAGCTCCTCCAGGCCGGCGCGGGTGAGGGGGGCGTTCGCCATCGCCGTTCAATACGACCCGCATCCGTCACCGTAAAGCCGGAAGCTCACGACAGGGGTATGCGCGGGTCCTGCCGGATGTAGAACTCGGCGGTCGGCGTGAAATCCGTGATGAAGAACGAAAAGCCCGCCGTCTCGCGAGGATCGACATGGCCGCCGGAAAACAGCAGCCGGTCGAAGGGTTCGAAATCGGTATTGTGCACCTTGAACAGGTCCGAAGAGCGGTTCTCCGGATTTTCCCGCCGCTGGTCGAACGACAGGCCGTCGCCGTGC
>Ga0209792_1001553_pt1 | contig 10853 bp, 25 predicted proteins | sample EBPBio142005_DNA_FD_185860 | JGI IMG/M metagenome (GOLD analysis project Ga0209792, IMG submission 185860) | Wastewater treatment Type I Accumulibacter community from EBPR Bioreactor in Madison, WI, USA - Reactor 1_6/14/2005_ DNA (SPAdes)... | ecosystem: Engineered > Bioreactor > EBPR >...
TCCGAGCAGTCCGAGCAGCCCGAGCAGTCCGAGCAGTCCGAGCAGTCCGAGCAGTCCGAGCAGCGCGAGCAGCGCGAGCAGCCCGAGCAGCGCGAGCAGCGCGAGCAGCCCGAGCAGTCCGAGCAGCCCGAGCAGCCCGAGCAGCGCGAACAGTCCGAGCAGTTGATGCAATTGTTGCACTCAACGAGGCTGTCGAGCGCCTTCTGCGCCGCCTCGCGAGTGCTAAAATATTCGACCGAGCAGCGATTGCCGCGATCGTCGGTAAGCCAAGTGGTCATTGTGTTCCTCTCCTCACAGGACGGGCCGGGCGCTTGGAGCGCTCATCGGCCAGATGATTGCGGTTCTCTCGGTTGAGTTTGTGGCGCTGCCAGTCGCGCTGGATCATCTCGGCGCGGATGTCCGCGATCTGTTCGTCGGTGAACCACGACAGGGCGCGATGGCGATGAACGATGTCCGCAAGCGCCCTGTTGAATTCGTTGCCGAACGTCGAGTTGAGCATTGCGATCTGGTGTGCATGCCGGGCGCGCATCAGGCAGCCTCCTCACCATCCACTTCCGCCGGGTCGAGCGGGTCCAGCCCCATTTCCTCCGGCGTGTAGAAGCGCAGATCGTCCAGAGCGTGCTTGGTGAAGACCTCGTAGTATTCGCCCTGTTCAGCGCCGTGCGGAGTGACGAGGACGATGTAGCGGGTGCGCCCGTGTCCGAAGATCGTGCTGACGCGAGAGACCGTCTGCCGGGCCAGCGGACGGCAGACGAGAGCCGTCGCCAAGTCTCGGGCTGTGATGTTGATGGCGTTCACGTTCCTCGTCCTCTCGGTTCCCGGCCAATCATTCGCCAGTGGCGTTTCTTGCGTGGCCGTGTTCGATGGAGGGATATAAGCACGGCTTTAAAATTTCTGCAAGCTTTGCTTTAAATTATTTCCAGCAGGGCTTATAACGTCCGCATGCTCAAGCGGAACGACCACGGCGAGGCCGCCGCAGAATTCTACGATCGGAGGAGGCGGTGGCGGGACTACGTGTCCACGCACCCCGGCGTCTCAGACAGGGCGTTCAGGGTGGGTTATTGGCTGGCGCAGAGGATGAACGGGGAAGACCAGTGCTGCTGGTATTCGGTGCCGAGGATCGCGCAGGAAATGGGCAGGAGCGAACGATACGTTCAGCGTGGGGTAGGGGAGCTGGTCGCGGCCAATGTGCTGTTCATCGTCAAGGAAAAGCGAGGCCCGAACAGTTACTTTCTGCACGCCCCGTTCTTCTGATGGGTGACAAATCTGTCACCGATATGGGTGACAAATCTGTCACCCTAATTTATAAAGGCTAATCCCTAAAAGGGTTATCTCCTATAGGTATCAGGCTCTGAAGATGGAGTTCTATAGCTCTAGGGGATTGCGGGAAATAAACCGTGATTTGCGGAATCCGCACATTTGATCCATATTGAGCATGCGTGCGACACGGTGAAACTCCAGGCCGTGGCCGACGCTCAAAGATTGATAAGGCCCGATCTACGAGCGGATGTGCACCATGTAGGGGAAAATGGAGTCCCTACCACGCGCAACGGGCGGCTTCGGCTGCCCGTTATAGTATCTCACCCCGCACGATTTGAAACCTGCGCGTCATCGATTTTGCCTATCCGGCGTCCAGCGGAGCAGCGATAAGCAACGGTCGAGTTCGTCGGGCGTCACTTGTTTCGCTGCTGGGAGCGAGCAAACGCCCAAACAACAGCCCCAATCGTCCCGCCTCCGATAATTCCGCCGAGCCACGGTTGATCCAGCCATGCACACAGCCCGGCCAGGGCGAGCGCGGAAAGGACGAAGATCAAGGCAAAGACCTTGCCGGTGAGCATGTCGCGGTAGAAGTCGCGTTGGTCTGTCTTCTCGATTTCGCGGCGGTGTGCCGACTCGACTTCCCATGCGGTTGCGATCCGCTCTGCCAGCCCTGGCACGACATCGTCAAAGCCGCGTAAAGCAGCGGGTGGCGGGAGCGGGCCTTGCCACCACGCGGTTGTGGTCGTTACCGTTTGATTGTTCGAAGGCTGGCTATTCGGCGTGCCGGAGTGCTTTGCGGGAGGCTTTTTCACGAGCGCGCTCCCGGTCGATTACCGTTCCCATGTCTATGCCTATCCGCTCCATGTCGCCCCGTAGCGCGGTCATGGGGTCGCGCGGATATCGCGATGGCCGTTTGTGTGGGGTCGATATATCGAGCAAACTCGATAGGCCGCGCACGAACGGACTGCGCGCTGCGGCTCGCATCTGTCGTTTCATAGCCTTCACCATTCCCGGACAATATGTCCTCCAACTACCAAAATCAAATGAAGGTTCCGTAACCCTTGCGTGAAGCTTGCGCCCGTCAGCTAATCGCGAGTCTTTTCAACGTGCAAGCCAAACCCTCCTGACGGTGCTTGTCAGTAGCCACCCTTAGCCGGACACCTCTCCTGCCACTTGACTCTGGGGCAGAGGACGATTTTCCTAGAAGCGTTAACAAACGCCACGGGAGGCGAGTATGAGTTCCATGTTTGTCGTTCAGTCCTTCACCGCAGGCAAGAAGGGCCAGATGCGCCCGGATGCCCCGATCCTCGTAAACAACCAGGCGTCGGCCCGCCGATCTGCGGAGCGCCTTTCAGAGCGCAAGCCGCTCGTCATCGCCTTCATGCGCGAGGGCGATCCGAATACCGGCGAGTTCGAAGACCCGAAGCTGATCGCGGCCTATGGCGATCTGCCGGAGGAGCTTGCCGACATGGAACGCGCGAACTGAGGGCATCATGGCGATCGAATTCGAGCGGCGCTATGCGACCCGAAACGAGGAAATCATTGCGAAGCTGCGGGCCGAGGCGGGGGCAGGGCCGCCGATTGATCCTCACATGAAGGTCAAGCGACTCGTCGCTGAGTTATCGACGGCGATGGCGCTAATCCATGGCGGTCATTGGAGCGTGGACATCAGCCATCATGGGCGATTCATCGTCATAGCTCACGACGGTTATTGATGTTTCTGACGCGCCCCTCGATCATTTCTGCGATCTGGTCTATCTGCGCATTGTTTAGTTTCAGCGCCCTGCCAACTGCTTCCCATAGCCTTACGACGGACGGACTGGCGGGGCGCGCGAGAGCCTTCTGCCTCTCCTCGGCGTTTGGGTCGTCGAGGTAGACAAGCTCCCCCTGGATCAACGCTCTGGCGTCAATCCCAAGAAAATCTGCCACGCCGAAAAAGTTGGTCGCTGCGATGGCGTTCTGACCGCTTTCCCAGTTTCCGACAGCGCCGACCGTTGTCCCGACTGCCTCGGCAACTTCGCGGGCAGGAATCTTCCTTCGATTGCGAGCAGCCTTGATCGCCTCGCCGATCTTCACGTTCAGAGGGTCGCGAACAGTGACAGCCATGCGAAGCTTGTCGCAAGCGGTGCTTGAATTTTCCATTTAAGTATCGCTTGCAATATTGTTAAAGCCATGCTTATAAAAGCGGCCATGGATGACGCAGCCGCCATTTCACCGATTGAGTTGGCAATCTCACTAGCTGGGGGTGCCAGTGCTCTTTCCCGGCATTTCGAGATAACGCCGCAGGCCGTCTTGCAATGGAAGAAGTGTCCAGCGGATCGCGTGCTCGATGTCGAGAGGATCACTGGGATTTCCCGCCACGAATTGCGCCCTGACATCTTCGGCGCTGCCCCCTCCCGTTCCAAACCCTCCCAGCAGGAGAGGGCAGCAGGATGAGCGATACAGTCGCAGCCGAAAAGCTCCGCGCCTACGTCGAGCGTATCGAGCGCATGGAAGAAGAAATCGCGGATCGCAACCGCGACAAGTCGGACATCTACAAGGAGCTTCGCGGCGAAGGTTTCGACGTGAAGGCTGTGCGCCGCGTCATCGCCCAACGCAAGCTGGACCCGGCAGAACGCGAAGAACGTGACGCGATTTTCGAGATGTATTGGTCCGCCCTCGGCGGAAGCCTCGTGCACGCACATGCGAGGGCCGCATGACCCCTACTCCCTCTCCATGGCCTGTCCCTGACTTCATCGCCTTCATGGTCCTGCTGATCATTGCCGGCGTGTTGTTCATCGCCTCGATACGGTTCCTTGCCGATCTGTTCTTTCTGGCTCGCGGCTTCTGGCGCGCATGGCGGGAGGATGCGGAATGAGCAATTCACCCGATCTCCATTCGCCCGCTGCGCAACCCCACGCAGCCGCGAAGGCAGGCGCGGCTTGTCCCTCTCGGGCTGCGCCTGCCACTATTCCAGACGACATTCTCGAAACCGCCCGCAAGGTTCTGAGCGATATCGACGCTGAGCTAACCATGGGCCGGCTGTATGTCGTGGGCCGCGCTCTCCAACTCGCGGAACGAAAGGCGACGGATGCTGAGCGGGAACGGTGCGTCCAGCGCTGGATCACCTACTGTTCGATACAGACCGAGCACGGCAACCATCTCGGCTTCGATCACCTTGTCGGCGGCAGTCGCGCCATCCGCTCCAAGCCGGAACGGGAGGGCGAATGACGCGCTCACTTCACGCGCCTATTATCGTTTGCGGCGGGCCGCAGGGGAGCCGGGCGAGCATTACGAGGATCATGGGTGCTCGCCCGGCCATGCAGCTGCGGCTGCTGCACACTGAATTCTTCCGGGCCTTTCGGATGCCCGGCTCCGTTGTTCTCATTCGCGGCCTGTCTCGCTCGTCCTGCCTGTTCCACCACGCGGCGCGCGATCTGGCCGATGCTCTGCAATTCGCTGCCCTTTCGTGTCCCGGTTCCCATGATCGGAACCAACCACGGAAAGGCACCCACGATCATGGGAATTTCACCCGCAAATACGGAAAGCCAGAAGCACATGTCTGACGTAGCTATGGCCCGCGACTACGTTCGCGATATCGGCGGCAAGGGGGCCGCATCACAGATTATCAGCAGGGCTTTCGACCGCCTTGCTGACATGTTCCCCCATAGGGAGGAACCCCGAAACCGGTGGACCGAGCGTCGAGTGCGCTCGTTCTGGAACCGCGAGGCGGCGGTGGTCCAGTTCCGGGAAATGGTCGAACTTCACAGGGCGGCAGAACAAGCCAAGAGCGAGCGAAAGCTGCTCGAACAAGCGAGGAAAGAGCATGCCGCATTCATCGAGAAAACCGCCTCTCTTGCTGCGCTTCTTGAGCGTCAGGACGAGGCTTTCCATAGCCCTCAAATTGAGGGGCTTCGCGGCATCTGCGGCGGAGTGGGTCGCGCCGGAACTGAGGGGTGAATGATGGGCACGATTGAACCCGGATCATGGCTGGACAGTGCTTGGCGTGTCATTGATGCGGTGGACGCAAGCCTGCCAAAAGATGCGACACACGAGCAGCGCCGTAAGGCTCTTTTCGACGCCTATCCATTCGGTGAGCGCCGCTACCATCCCTACAAGATGTGGCTCAAGGCGCAACGCCAGTATCTCGCTCGCTTCGTGCCGGAGAAGGAGAGCAAGCGGTTTCCGCTGTCGCCCCTCGAGCGGATGCTTGCGCGCTCCTCCCAAGAGCACGGCATCGCAGCGGAGTAGGGGATGATTGTCGAGGTCGGAACAGCAACACTCCATCACGACGACTGCCTGACTGTAATGCGTGGCATGGCGGCTGACTCGGTCAATCTCGTGTTGGCAGACCCGCCGTATGAGCAGCACATGCACGTCGGGAAGGCGGATGCCGCGTGCATCCGCCTTGATGGCTATGCCTCACCGAAGCCGGTTGATTTCGAAAGCATTGACGCAATCCGAGCTGATGCTGCGGCGGAGATCACGCGCATATCGTCAGGATGGGCGCTCGTGTTCTGCACGCCCGAAGGTATTGCACCCTGGCGAGATGCATTTGAGGCGGCTGGCTCTCGATACAAGCGGGCATGCTTCTGGCACAAGCCGGACTCCGCACCGCAGTTCAACGGTCAGGGGCCAGCCATGGCCGTAGAGGCTTTCGTCGCGGTCTGGTGCGGCAAAGGCCATTCACGATGGAACGGTGGTGGGAAGCGCAATGTATGGACCTACGGGACGAACGCGCCGTTTCGCGATGGTCGCCATCCGACCGAAAAGCCTGTCGATCTAATTGCGCAATTGATCGCTGACTTTTCGCAGGTTGGAGATCTGATTTGCGACCCCTTCATGGGTTCCGGCACGACCGGCGTTGCCTGCAATTTGACGAAGCGCCTCTTCATCGGTGTCGAGATTCAGAGCCATTGGTTTCAGGTGGCAAAGGAGCGCATTGGAGGGCCGACATTCGCGGAGGGTATTGAGGCTGGTCCATTGTTCGGGGGTATCGCATGACCCGCCCCGAACGTGAAACGGCAGCATGGCAAGACAAGCCTGAGAGGCGGCTGAGGCGTCTTCCAGCGTCATTCTGGATGCCGCTCAGCATCATGATCGCAGCCGCTCTCCTGTGCCTGCTTATGGTGGCGGGGAGGGTGTGATGGTGCGGATCGTCATTTCAGAGATGCCGCCGAGCGCCAATGCCATGCAGGAGGACGACTGATGCGCGGGTCAAACGGGATCAAGCCGCCGCTGCAAACCGCGCTCTGCCGAACGTGCGGGACAGCGTTCGCAACGCATTGGCGGCGGCAGGTCTATTGTTCGCCTTGTGGTAAGGCGGCGCGAGACGGCGCGGCCCGGCGCACTGTCTTGTCGCGTAGGCTATCGAAATCCGACGCATTGAGGCAGATCGCGTCAGCATCGTCGGCAGGCAAGCGCGACATTGGTAGGCTGTTTGAAGCCCCCCAATTCGAATGGGTGATTGGCTATCGCGTCAATTTTTCTCTTGATGCCTCAAAGAACCGGCGCTGGTCGAACAACGGGCAGGGAACTGTGTTTCTGTCCAAGGCAGTCCGAAATTATCAGGATTACATCATTCACGCGACGAAGCGTGCGCTCGCCGGGCAACCCATCAAAACCAACAAACTCTGGCTCAGCTTCTTTGTTCAGAAGCCTAATCATCGCTCTGACGCGATCAATGTGGTGGACACGCTATGTGATGCCATCAAGGTAGCGACTGGCCTTGATGATAACTGGTTTTGTCTAGGGAAGGTGGATTGGGAAGTCAAAAAAGACGACCCGGAAATCTTCATCAGAATAGCACAGGAAACCACTGAACACTCGCTCGTTTGCTCGCATTGCGGCGATATCAAGCCGCTCGCTGATTTCAGCAACAAGAAGAACGGGCCGCACGGAAAGAGCCGTGTTTGTCGGTCCTGCAAATCAATTCTTGATCGACACACCAGAGAAGCGAGGCGGTTCACATGAGCATTGGGGCCAAATGGGCGGACAATCTCGGTGGGCCTGCGGTCGTCGTTCTCGTTTGCGGTGCAGGGCAGGAGATGGCGGCATGACGATTACAGTTGCCCGAACGATCATTGCTGTCGCTTGTGTCGGCGGCGCAACCATTCTTGCCTACTACGACCGATCGGGCTGGGGATGGCTGGTCTTCGTCGCGGTCATTGCGGTGGTAGACCTATGAAAAAGCTCCGCGAACAGGAGCCGGAAGGCTTCGCCGATTTCTGGGCCATCTGGCAACCGCACATGCGCCACACAGACGGTCGCGGACTGGCGCGTGAAGCCTACCGCAAGCACATCCTGAACGGCGCAGAGCCGCAGGACATCATCGACGGCGCACGCTGGTTCATCCGCAATCTGAAAGAGCGTGATCGCGAATTCATCCCCCTGGCAGCGACGTGGCTGAACCGCGAGAGCTACAGCGACTTCGCGGCCAAGTTCCGGGCCTATCAGGAAAGTTTTGACGCGAGCGCAAAGGGCCTCATCTCTCAAAAGCCCGTCGCACCCAAGCCGAAGTTTCTACAGGACTTCGAAGCGGGGCGCATCAAGAGCATGGAGGGCTGAATGCGAGCGCTTCAATGGACCCAGCCTCGCCATCCGCTCCCGCCCAAGAAGGAAAGCGATGTCGTTGTCGTCAACATTATGGAGCTTCGCCGGCAGAAGCGCGCCGCACATGTGGCCGCAGAGCGGAAGCGCCGGCAGGAGAATGTCGCACACATCGCTGAGCAGCGCCGTATAGCGAACGAGGCCATACGGGCGGGCAATGCTGCATTGGCTCGCGTCCGGCAGCAGTGGTCCGAACAGGTAGCCACCTTTTCCAGCGTCTCGGCGATCGTTCATCGCATTGCGCGAGCGACCGGCGTTCTGCCGGCGCAGATCATGGGAAACAGCCGCAGCCGTAATGTCAATTTTGCCAGGCAGGCTGTCATGTATTGGACGGCTCGCCGCTCCGGTCGGTCCCTTGTTGAGATCGGCCACATCCTCCAACGAGATCATACGTCAGTCCTGCATGGAAAACGGGCTTACGTCCAAAAGCGTGCTGCTCAAGGCAGAAAACTGAGGCAAGTCTGATGACTTGGTATGCCGTTCGAACTGCGCCCGGCTCGCAAAAGCCCCAACGCGAATACGAGGTCGAGGAGACCAAATCGCGAAAGGGCTATCGTATCGTCCCCAGCCTGAACCCACGCGAGAGCGCAGTTGAACGCGCGCTGACGCAGGCAGGGTTCGTCCACTACATGCCGGCGGAAAAGCGCATGGTGCGCGACCGGCTTCGCACTGATCTGTGGAAGGTTCGCCGGTTCGCACTTCTGGTGGGCTATGTGTTCATCAAGGAACCGCATGACTTCGAAAGGTTGCGGGACGTTCCGGGCGTCATCAGCGTGGTTAGCAATGCCGGTAGGCCGATGGCAATCGATCTGATGGACATCCTCATGTTGCGGTCAGAAGAGGCTAAGGCCGAAGCGGAGTTCGATCGGCAGAGTCGCATGGCGGTCAAAAACATTCGCCGCAAGGCGCGAACGCATCCCGAGCTGCGCAAGTTCGCAGCCAAGCTTGAACTCGCCGAAATGCTGGATTTGGAAGCCTACGTTATCCCCAACAAGGCCGCTTGACGACTCTTGTGCGTTAACGCGTATCCGGTTAATTTACGCTCAGGTGATTTGGGCGGCGGGGATGCGTCCCGGCTCATGAGCGAGGATGGTCACCGCCTCGCGCCATGGTGAACTATGCCCGCATTGCGCCAGTCGGCCCGCTCTAACAGGCTGGTCTTTTGATTCCAATCCGGCGTGTTTGTCCGAGCGCCGTTAGAAAGAACGCCCCGCAATCTCTCTGCTCTTGGCCGACCGGCTGGGTGAAGGTTCGAGGCATCGGTCTCCAATTCCCCGCCCCCAGCGGGACATGAATGCGAGGCGGCTACTCGCCGTAGGGCGTCATACGGTGAAGTAGTGCTCGGCAGGCCAGGGCAGTCTGGCGGGTTGTTCCCTGCTTCTTCATCTTCAAAAGCCCATTGGCCGAGATGCCAAGCAGGCGCGCGCATTCAGCATCAGAACGGGCAAGGCCCGCCGACTTCATGTCAGCGAGCCAAGCGGTGAAGGTGCTAGCGTTCATAATCCCACCCGTGGTGCAGTTCGCCTTGAGCTTCGCGGATGGCGATAACCCAATTCCCAACCCTGTTGTAGTGGCGAAGAACACACCAGCCTTCGTGGGCGTCGAAAGAGCCCAGATATCGACCTGGTATTGACCATTTTCGCTTCTGCGGGTTTTCGGTGTCCACTTGCCGGGTTACGCCGAGGCTATCAAGAACCTCGGTGAGGGTGAGTGTGAAATCGAGTTCTGGCTGGGGCATCACCGCCCCACTTTGATCGAGCGGACGCGGCCAGCCTTGTAGTCGCGGCTGACAGACGCCCATGCCGAACCGGCCCAATACTTTTCGGTTTCGGTCTGAGCGGCGGCTACGGCAGCGTTGGTTTCCATGAGGCGGTCGAGAGCGACAAGCATGGCGTCAGCTTCGGCGGCGGTGGGCAGGGCTTCGTTGGTCATGTCGGTCTCCCTTGTTGATGAGACCAATTTATCCAACTGAGTTTGACAAGTCAACACTGAAAGCATACTCAGTGCGATGAATTATGCGTCTAATATCGAACTGAGTGCGCCCCGCCTCGCACCCTCCCGGCCCGAAAGGAAACGAACATGCGCTTCAAGAGCGTCTTGCTTGGCCTGCTATGCCTGCCGGCATTGGTGCTGGCGATCGCCCTCTCGCCGGTCATCGTGCCAGCTTTGTTCATCCTCGCGGCTGCTGTGCCCGGCTTCGCGGTGTTCCGCCGCACGTCGAGCAAGCGCGCATGGAACCTCGCCTCCTACCATTCTCCGCACAGCCTGACGTGGCGATGGCTGGTTCATCTGTCGCTCGGCAGCATGTTCTCTCGACCAGCGCTCTATATTTCGCCTCGTAAAACATTCATGGGCGTGCCGAACCCGTTCCCGGCCTTTGCCTTCAACATCGGCCTCGCCGGCGCGAGTGCATCGAGAAACAATTACGGCTGGCAGTTCGTGGCTTGGATGTTCTGTATCCACCTGCATTTCAATCAGCAGGCACCGATGTGGTATCGCGACCTGTATCATCGCGCCCGCGACGAGGCCGATCAGCTCAGCGGGCGCGCGTGGTTCAGCGACAAGCACCCGAACAAGGTGCACGTCCCGACGAAGCCGAACATTTATGCGACCTCGACCGTGCAGTGATCCTCGCATCCCGCACCCGTAGATCAGCAGTTAGATCGCTCGCCTGTCACGTGGGAGGCCACCGGCTGAAGTCCGGCCGGGTGCGCCAGCAATTGCAGAGGTGAGTGATGCCAGCCGGTCGGCCCGCCGAATACAAACCAACATTCGGGGATGAAGTCATTGCGCTGATGGCAACCGGCCTCTCACTCACGGCGGCGATGGCTGACCTCGGGTTCCACCGGCAAACCGCTTATGACTGGATCGATGCGCACCCGGAATTTTCTTACGCTGTAAAGGTCGGACAGGCAAAAAGGCAGGCATTTCTAGAGCGCCGGCTGCTCAAGGATGACACGGCAGGACCGCAGGTCACTTCGACCATCTTCGCGTTAAAGAACACC
>Ga0209792_1001556_pt1 | contig 10847 bp, 9 predicted proteins | sample EBPBio142005_DNA_FD_185860 | JGI IMG/M metagenome (GOLD analysis project Ga0209792, IMG submission 185860) | Wastewater treatment Type I Accumulibacter community from EBPR Bioreactor in Madison, WI, USA - Reactor 1_6/14/2005_ DNA (SPAdes)... | ecosystem: Engineered > Bioreactor > EBPR >...
GATAGGCGAAGAGCTCGGCATTGCCGTTGTAGTAGGCCTTGACGATCTCGTCCTTGTTCACCGCCATGTTGAGGGCCCGGCGGACGCGCACGTCCTTGAAGGGGCCGTCGACGTCCATGCGCATCGCCATGAACGTGCCGCTCATGTTGAGCCAGCGGTTCCACTTGAGCTGCGGCGCACTCTTCTTCAGAGAATCGACGTTCTGCCAGCGGATCGACTCGAGGATGTCGAGCTTGCCGGTGCGCAGCGCGGTAACGTAGGTCGCCTCGTCCTTGATCGTGCGGTAGGTGATCTTGTCGACGAACGGCAGCTTGTAGTCCTGGCCGCCGATCTTCTCGGTGCCCCAGTAGATCGGGTTCTTCGTGTAGGTGTTGGAATTTCCCGAGACGTAGTCGGTGAGCTGGAAGGGGCCGGTCCCGATCGCGTTCTTCCAGTTGGTCGCGCCGGCGTCGACCATCTCCTTGGCGTAGATCGGCGAGTAGTAGCCCCAGCCGAAGCGGTAGTCCCATTCGGCGTGGAAGTGCTTCATGTAGAAGACGACCGTGTGCGGGTCGGGCGTCTCGACCTTCACGACGTGATCGAAGTAGCCCTTCTGTTGCTTGGGACTGCTGATCAGACGATTGAAGCTGTAGGCCACGTCCCCGGAGGTGAGTTCGCGGCTCTTCATCACGCCTGCCTTCTCGGGGAACATGACACCCTTGCGCAGCTTGATCTCGACGCGCAGCGGATTGTCCTTCCACTCCCAGCTTTCGGCCAGCTCGCCCCTGATTGCGTCCTGCGGCAGGTAACCATCCGCCACGAAGGAATGCGGGCCGCCGCGGCTGCGGGCCTTCGACAGATCGCCCTGGAAGAGCTGTTCGAGGTACTGGCCGGTGTCGTGGTTCAGCTTCCAGTTCCAGTCGTTCGGATCGAACGACAGCGCCGACAGCGTCACGTAGACGGTGCCGATTTCAAGCGCCCCGCCATATTGCGGCTTCTGGCCGTTCTCGGCACGCGCCGCGCCGCCAGCGACGGTCATTCCCGCCAGCATCATCGCGCCGGCCAGGAGCGCTCCCTTCAATGTCGCCATCTTCCTTCCTCCCAAGTCCCCGCTTCCGTTCTTTGTTCTTCAGCGGCTGCCCCGCATGCGCGGATCGAGGAGATCGCGCAGCGCGTCGCCGAACACGTTGATGGCGTAGACCACGATGGTGATGCAGAGGCCGGGCGCCAGGGCGAGCCACGGCGCGAGATACATGAACGAGCGGCCGGAGCCCGACAGCATGCCGCCCCAGGTCGGTGCCGGCGGCGGCACGCCGAGACCGAGGAAGGCGAGGCCCGATTCGGCCAGGATCACCGCGCCGACGCGTGTGGTGAAGAGCACGATCACCGGCGCCATGACGTTGGGCAGGATGTGCCGCCACAGGATGCGCGGCAGCGACGCGCCGGTCGATTGCGCGGCATGGACATAGGCATTCTCGCGCACCGACAGCACGGCGCCGCGTATGATGCGGCTGCCGGCGATGCCGTAGAGCAGACCCAGAATGACGATGACCGGCCCCATGCCCGGGCCGACGACCGAGACGACGACGATCAGGATGATCAGATCGGGGAAGCTCATCCAGGCGTCGACAAAGCGCTGCATCACCATGTCGAACTTGCCGCCGAGATAGCCCGAGACGATGCCGATGAAGACCGAGACCACGGTGGCCAGCGCCGCCGCCGACAGGCCGATGATCACCGAGAGTTGCGCGCCGTACAGGCAGCGCGAGAGCATGTCGCGGCCGAGATTGTCGGTGCCCAGCCAGAACTTCTCGCTGGGCGGCTTCAGGCGGTTGATCGGGCTGATCTGGTTGTAGCCGTAGGGCGCCAGCACATCGGCGAAGATCCCGCAGAACAGGAAGATGGCGCAGATGACGAAGCCGAAGGCGCCGAGCGGCTTGTCGCGGAACAGGCGGCCAATGAAGCGGAGCGCTCCGCCCGCTGGCTTGCGGCGCGGCGGCTGGACGGTGGTTTCGGCGACGGCGACCATCAGCGGTACCTCACCTTGGGATCGAGCAGCCCGTAGCTGAGGTCGACCAGCAGGTTGATGAAGACGACGGCGACGCCCACGATCAGGAAGACGCCAGTGATGACCGGATAGTCGCGCTGGCTGACCGCTTCGAGCAGCAGCAGGCCCATGCCGGGAATGACGAAGATCTGTTCCATGATGACGGCGCCGCCGAACAGCACCGGCGCCTGCAATCCGACCAGCGTGACCACCGGGATCAGCGCGTTGCGCAGCGCATGGCGGATGATGGTGGTGCGCGGCGCCAGCCCCTTGGCGAGCGCGGTGCGGATATAGTCCTGGCGCATCACCTCCAGCATCATGGTGCGCGTGAGGCGCATGGTGACCGCCGAAAAGGCCTTGCCGAGGATCAGGGCCGGGATCGCCATCTGGGCGAGGTTCTTCAACGGGTCCTGCCTGAACGGCGTGAAACTCACCTCGGGCGACCAGCCCCACCAGATCGAGGGGAAGACCATCACCAGCGTGCCGATCCAGAAGCCGGGCAGAGCCAACGCCAGGATCGCGAAGGAGCGCGTCACGTAGTCGCCGATCGTGTCCTGCGCGACGGCCGAGTAGACGCCGATCGGGATGCCGACCACCAGCGCCACGATCAGCGCCATGATGCCCAGCTCGAAAGTAACCGGCAGGCGATGCAGGATTTCCTCCATCACCGATGTGTTCTGCCACAGCGACTTGCCGAGGCTACCCTCGAACAGGATGGCACCGACCCACCGGAAGTACTGCGTGACGACAGGCTGATCGAGACCGAGCGCGGCCTCGAGCTGCTCGCGGCTCTTCTTGTCGGCGCCGATGTCGTTGCTCGACAGCATCAGGTCGATGATGTCGCCGGGGATCAGGCGCACGGTGATGAAGACGATCAGGCTGGCGAAGATCAGGGTCGGAACGAGCGCCAGAACGCGGCGGATGATATAGGCCTGCATCAAGCGCTTCCTCTTGCTTGGATCGTCGCGGGATCGGCTGGGTCGGCATAGAGCCGCGCCACTTCCGCCGCCCGGGCTTCGAGAACGCGACGGCCATTAATCGAGCGCTTGTCCGTCACCTCGCCGTTGGCCGAGGACGGAGGCGCCGCGAGCGGCAGCAAACGCAGCACGCGCGCACTCGATCCGCCGGCCCGACCGTTGAACGCCGCAAGACGTTGCGCCAGCGCCGGCCGCCACTGCTCGGGACCGCCCGCTTCGCGACAGGCTGTCTCGTCGAGCCAGATCAGGGCGCCGAGCCAGGGCCGGTCGGGTGCGGCGATCACCAGGTCGCGCACATAAGGCTGCAGCGCATCGATGAGCTGACTGCGCAAGGTGGTGGCCTGCACCCAGGTCCCCGACGCGAGCTTGAACTCCTCCGAGAGGCGGCCGGCAAAGGCGATGCCCGCTTCGGGGCGGCTTTCATCGACCCAGCGTGCGGCATCGCCGGTACGGAAGAAGCCTTCCTCGTCGAAAGCCGCAGCCGTTGCCGCCGCATCGCGATAGTAGCCGGGCGCGACGTTCGGACCCTTTACGCGCAATTCGTAACGCCCCTCTGCAGAAGCGCCGGCCGGCACCAGCTTCACCAGCATGCCGGGCTGCGGCAGGCCGAGCACCCCCGTGCGATCGACGTTCCAGTAGACCATCAGGCCGGTGCTGGTCGTTTCCGTCATGCCCCAGCCGCAGTCGAAGGACAGTCGGGCGCCGCGGTGGCGCAGGGCGATGTCCTGCAGCCGGTCGAGGTTTTCCTGAGGCAGGAGCGCGCCACCATAGCCGGCGCTTTGCATGTTCTTGAAGAACCTGGCGCGCAGGTCCGCGTCTCTTTCGAGAGCGTCGAGCAACAGCGGAAAGGCTGCCGGCACGGAGGCGAAGCTCGTCGGCGAAAGCTCGCGCAGGTTTTCGAGCGTCTCCTGAAACCGGCCCTCGACGGGACGGCCGCCGTCAATGAAGAGCGATCCCGCGATGCGCACGATGCTGCCGAGAACCGCATTGCCGCCCCAGGTGTGATGCCAGGGCAACCAGTCCAAAGCGACGGCAACGTGTTGGCTGTCGAGCGGCGCGCCGACGGCATGGATCATCTCGGCCGAGGCCGCCAGATTGCCGTGCGTGTTCAGCACGCCTTTGGGCGCCCCGGTCGAGCCCGAGGTCAACAGGATCCTGGCGGGAGTGGCCGCCGTAATGTGCTGGCGACGCTCGGCGACAGCGGCATCGACCGAGCATGTGGCAAGCGCCGCAAAGGCAATCCCTCGCCTGCCATCGACCGTAACCGGCCGCGCGCCCCTTAGCTCGGCACGATCGAGGGCCGCGGCATAGACGTCCGAATCCTGAGCGAAGACCAGCGCCGGTTCGACGATGCCGAGCGCATGATCGAGGCGCGCAAGGTCGGCGGCTTGCGAATAGCCGGGCGAGATCGACGCGACGGCAGCGCCTGCCCGCAAGGCACCGAAGAGAAAGAGCGCATTCTCGAGGCTGTTGTCCGACAGGATCGCGACGGGCGCAGAACCGGGGCCCAAACCCTGCGCGATCAGCCAGGACGCGATGGCGCCCGTCTTCGCCCAAGCCTCGGCATAGGAAAGGTGCTGCCAGGTACGGGCTGGCCCGCGGCGTTCAGCGAGGAAAGTAACATCGGGCCGGAGCAGTGCGGCGCGCTCCAGCCAATCGATCATCAACGGCAATTTTTCGGCGAGCGCCTGGCCGGAACAAAGCACGAGCGCGCCATCCGCTCGACGTTCCACGCTGACCATCGGCTTCGGCCGATCGAGCGCACGCATGGGCGCCACATGGCTCACCCGCTATACCCTCCCGCAAAGTCGCTTCCTCAATCGCCCGCTTCAGCGAGCGTTCTTGTTGGCGACAGGCTCGGGGATTGCACTTCGACTGTCAAATAGAACAGGCGAACTCAAGGCAAGTTGAAATTTCGACTGACGGCGCGAGCGACCATTTCGTTGGTGAAGGCGTTGGGATGGCCATCGTGCGGGATCATGATTTTCGCCGACTCCATTCCATCCGTCAGCGTGTCGACTCGGACCATCGGTGCACGGAGGTCACGCACTCGCCGGAGCGTCGACAGCAGGAGCGAATGAGCAACGAGGGTATCGCCGTCTTCGGCGCGTGATTTCTCGTCGGGCCAGGAATAGACGATCACGAGCGGTGCATTGAACTTCTCGCGCGCCAGCACCTGCAGTCGCGCCATCATGGCGACGAACAACTCGCTCTGCTCCTCCTGACGCTGGCGCATGCCAATGGCGGCGATGAAAGCGAACTGTTGATCCAGCAGGTACTTCGCGCCGACAAGGGGATTGCGCCAGCGATACTCGTTGAAGGTGCCGGTCCAGCGCAACACGCCGTTCTCCAGAACGTAGCGCGGCGAGGTGCCGAGCCACTCACCGTCGCCGGTGGTGCGTGCGAGCTGCGCCGGGATGATCCAGGTCACGACCGCCTTGACCTTCCTGTCCTTGTAGCGATCGAGCAGACCCGCTTCGAAGAGGCGGATCAGGTGGTTCGGCGCATAGCCCGGCACGCCGAGATTGATGCCCTGCACCTTGAGCCCGCTTGTCTTCGTGAACTGCGCCGCAAGCGCCTGGTCGTCGGCCAATCCCTGACCGAAGATGAACGAATCACCCAGGAAGAGATAGGTATCGGCGTTCGCTTCCGCGGTCGGCGTAACGCGCGCCGCCGTCGCGTCGAAGTGGTAGCTGACGCGATAGACTGGCTCGTCGCCGAAGGTCGCGGTGGCGATGACCGTCGAATCGGGCTGAGGCCGGAAGCCGAGGATCGGATCGGGCGGCGGCCACCATTTCGGATCGGTGACGCGAACCAGGCCGCGGCCCATCGGTGTCGGTGAGAGAAAACCGGCGAAGATGTCGAGGGCAGCAAGGCTGACGGCCAAGGCCGCCACGACAAGCGCACCCGTGCGCCAGCGATTGCCCTGCAGCACGACGACACCCGCGAGGGCGAGGAGCGTTGCCACAACGCACGCCCACACCGCCGACTTCAGCGCGACGGCAACAAGACCGACCGCCAGGAGAAAGGCGCCGCTCAGCCAAATATTACGATACGTGCCAGCCATTGACGTGAAGGCGCTCCGCGGGGGTAGGCTGGGGTGTAGGCGTTCGAAAGGAAAACATCAATGAGCGGGCAGTTGCCGCTGCGGGGTCTTCGGGTGCTGGATCTGGCAAGCTTCATTGCCGGCCCAGTGGCCACAACAGTGATGGGGGATTACGGCGCGGAAGTCATCAAGATCGAGCCGCCCGGCGAGGGCGACCCCCAACGCAAGCTCGGCCAGGCCCATTCGGTTCCACAGCATCCGGTCAATTTCTGCTGGCACCTCGTGAATCGGAACAAGCGCTCGGTCGTGATCGACCTCAAGCATCCCGATGGCCGAGCAGCCTTCGACCGGCTGCTCGCGACCGCCGATATCATGGTCGTGAACTTTCCGTTGAAGGTTCGCGAGCGATTGCGCATGCGCTATGCCGACGTGAAGCCTGTCAATCCGCGGCTGATCTATGCGTCGATGACGGGTTATGGCGAGAGCGGCCCCGACGCCGAGCAACCGGGCTTCGACTCTACGGCATTTTTTGCACGGTCCGGACTACTCGACGGCCTGACCTACGAAGGCGGCCCACCGGCTTTCTCCCTGCCCGCGCAGGGCGACCAAATGACCGGCATGAACCTCTTCGCCGCCGTCACCATGGCTTTGCTGCACCGGGAACGCACCGGCGAGGGCAGCGAGGTCGGCACCTCGCTGCATGCGAGCGGTCTTTGGTCCAATGCCATTCTTGCGCAGGGCGCGCTCCTCGGCTCCTTCGTGGCGCCGCGTCCACCGCGCAACAAGCCGAGAAGCGCGCTCGCCAATCAATACCGCACGTCGGACGGTCGCTGGATCCAGCTCACCATCGTGCGTGAAGACAAGCTCTGGCCCGAGCTCTGCAAGGCGATGGAGCGCACCGATCTCCTGGACGATCCGCGATTCAAAACCCTGGAAAGCCGGCGCGCGCATGCGCACGAACTGGCCGCGCTCCTCGATCCGGTATTCGCCAGCCGGCCGTGGCTCGACTGGCGCGACCGGCTGCGCCGTCACGAGATCACCTTCGGGTTACTCGGGATCCTGCGCGATGTGCCGGACGACGAGCAGGCCGTGGCCAACGGCGCCGTCGTGGCGAGCACGCAGGCCGATATGCCGCGCACCATCTCCGCTCCCATTCGCCTCTCCTTTGCGCCCGAGCCGGTGGCACCGGGGCCGGGGCCCGATTACGGCGTGCATACCGACGAAGTGCTGGCCGAATTGGGGTACGCCAGCGACGAGATCGACAGGCTGCGCAGCTCTCGCGCGATCGGCTGACAATCAGGCCGCTTCGGCGAGCGTGCCGCCCTTGCTGGCGCCGAGATGGCAGCGAATGTCCGCCACGATGGCGGCATCCGTATCGTCGTCGCGGCGACGCGGCCGCGGCGTGTCGATCGCATGGTCGGCGACGGTACGACCGGGCGCTCCCGCCAGCACGACGACGCGGTCGGCGAGATAGGTCGCCTCCTCGATGTCGTGCGTGACGAACAGGATCGTTTTGCCCGTCATCTGCCAGATGCGGGTGAGCTCGTCCTGCAGGCTCTCGCGCGAAATGGCGTCGAGGGCGGAGAACGGCTCGTCCATCAACAGCACTTCGGGCTCGACGGCAAGCGCGCGCGCCAGCGCCACGCGCTGACGCTGGCCACCCGAGAGCTGGTGCGGCCAGCGGCGGGCAAGGTGCGCGAGACCCACGATGCCCAGCGCTTCGAGCGCCTTGGCGTGGCGGTCGCGGCGCGACAGGCCGCGCCCTTCGAGGCCGAATGCCACGTTGTCGATCACGCGACGCCACGGCAGCAGGCGCGAATCCTGGAACACCAGCGCGACGGGCTGCCGCTGCGCGGAGTGCGTGTCGAGCGTCACCTTGCCGGCGCTCGCTTGCGCGAGGCCGATCAGCACGCGCAGCAGCGTCGACTTGCCGACGCCTGATGCGCCGACGATGGCGACGAAGGCGCCGCGCGGAATGGCGAGATCGAGCCCGCGCAGCACTTCAGTGCGCCGACCCTCGCGCTCGAAGGTGAGGCCGAGGCCCCTTATGTCGACGACGCTGTCGATCACGCTTTCCATCGTAGCAACCAGTTCTGGGCGAGGAGGAACAGGGAATCGAGCAGGCCGTAAAGCGCAGCCATGGTCAGCATGTAGACGATGACGATATCGGTCGCGAGCAGCGCCGAAGCCTCGATCATGCGGTGGCCGAGGCCGGGCACGCCGAAGATCTCCGCGGCAACGACGGCCATCCACGCCTGACCCAACGCGGTGCGCAAGCCGACCAGGATGCCGGGCATGGCCGCCGGCAAATAGATCTTGAGGAGCTTCTCATGCGCGGCGCGAAAGCCGAACGCCTCGGCCACTTCGAGCAGGTCGCGGTCGACGGCCCGCACCGCACCGTGAGCGGCGAAGAACACGATCCAGAAGACCGAGATGGTGATGATGAACACGGCGGCCGAGGGCGTGACGCCGAACCAGATGATAGCGAAGGGTGCCCAGGCCAGGCCGGGGATCGGCCGCAGCACACGCACGACCCACGCGGTCAGGTCCTCGGCGACCCGCGACATGCCGGTGAGCACGCCGAGCGCGATGCCCAGCGCGGAGCCCGCCACGAGACCCAGCGTGTAGTGGCTCAGGCTGCCGGTGACGGCGGTGAGCCACATGCCCGAGGCGACTTCGCTCTGGAAGGCCGAGGGAATGGCGAGCGGGCCCGGCAGCATCATCGGATTGACGAGGCCGAGCGAGGGCACCGCCTGCCAGATCAACAGGAAGGCGAGCAGGCCCGCCGCGCCCAGCCCGACCGAACCGAACGCATTCAGCCGGGCGCGCCGTGCCGCAGGAACGGCCGGCAGAGCCGCAGTTTCGGTGAGCGCCATCAGCCCGGCCGCCTCGCCTTCTCGAAGAAGCGCACGTCGAACAGCTCGTCGAGGTTGGCCGCTTCCTTCAGGGAGCCGAGCTTGACCTGATAGGCCTCCATCGCCTTGGCCGGCCCGATGACCTCGCGCGGATCGATGACGAACTTGGTGGCGGGTGATTTCAGCGCCGCCTTGATGATCTCGAGATCGACGATGCCCTTGGCCAACGTCGCCGCCACGGCAGGCGCCGCACGATCGGGATCGCGCTTCAGAAGATCGCCGGCGCGGACTAATGAGTCGACGAGGCTCTGGACCGCGGCTGGATGCTTGGCGAGAAATGCGCCCGACACGCCGACCACCGTGCCGGGCTGACCCGGGAACAGCTTGTCGCCGACCTCGATCAGTTTGATGCCGGGATTGTTCTTCTGGATGATCGACAGGGCCGGCTCGCGCACCGTTGCGCCTTCGACGGCGTCGGCCAGAACGGCCTGCTGCGTCGCGTCGATACCCATGGCGACGATCTCGACATCCTCGCGGCTAGCCTTGATCACTTCCCACAGCCAGTACTGCAGGGTCGTGTTCGGCACCGAGCCAGCAGGCTGCGTCGCCAGCCGCGCCGGCTTGCCGGTCGCCGCGCGGTACCGCTTGAACGCCCCGGCCGGCGTAACGCCGTCGGCGAAGTGTTGGGCCAGCCGCGGGCTGCCGACGAAGACGTTCTCGCCGCTGGCGGTAGCCGCCACCACCTTCACGTCGATGCCGCGCGAGCGCGCGACACCCAGCGGGGCGATACCGGCGACATAGACGTCGACGGTACCCGAGGCCAGCGCCTGGATGGCGTGCGGCCCCGACTGGAAGGTCGTGAAGGCGAGATCGAGACCCGCTTCCTTCGCCCAGCCCTCCTTGTCGGCGACCAGGATCGGCGCGACGCCGATGATCGGGATGTTGCCGACGCGGACGGGCACGCGGGCTCCCTGTGCGGCCGCAACCCGCGACAGGATTGCGGGCGCAGCGAGGAACGACGCGCCGCCGGCGAGAAAGGCGCGGCGCTGGACGAAGGTCGGGATCATGATGCTTTTTCCTGAAAGGCCAGTGTCAGCGCGCGTTCACGCGCAGCGGGCTGAGCCGCGCCGCCGCCAGGCGCGCATGGCCCGGCGTGGTGAACTGCGTTCCGTCCAGTTCGAAGAACGGACGGGCAGTGGCATGGAAGCGAAAGGCGTTGCCGTTGCGCAGGACGATGCCCGCGGGCTCGCCCCAGATCTCGACGATGTATGGCTCTGACATGACTGACTCCTTCGTGGCCCCTTGCTCAGGAAGCCGGACTCGACTCTGAAAACTGTCGTCTTAGGTCCTGCGGCACATGCCGCATCGACAGGTCGGGCGAAGAAGGAGAGTTGGGCCGGTCATTGTCGTCTCTGGATAGCGTCTTGCGACGCTGCTGAAATGCCCTCGATCAGAGGCACAAACAATGGAGTCAGTTGCCAAACTTCGCGGGCAAACAGAAGGAATCGCGTGCCACGGCCGGGCGTCGAGAAAAGTCCTTCCAGCAAAACGAAAACGCCCGGTCCTTGGGCGACCGGGCGTCTGTCTCGTCGCGTCGCAGGCGGCGTCAGGCCGCGACGGCAAGGCCCGTCTTTTCGTCGACGCCGGTCTTGAGGTTGATCACCTGTACCGCCGCGCCCGACGCGCCCTTGCCGAGATTGTCGAGCGACGCCACGACGAGGATGTTCTCCTCCGCGTCGTTGCCGTAGACCGCGAGCTCCATCGAGTTGGTGTCGGTCAGCCGGTCGGCCCGCAGGAACCGATCGCGCTCCAGCCACTTGCGGTCGGCGAGCGGCCGAACGGTGACGAAAGTCTCGCCGGCATAGTGATCGGCCAGCACCTTGTGCACGTCCTTCGCCGTCGCCTTCTTGCCCACGATGTCGCGCGTGATCGGCACCATGACC
>Ga0209792_1001558_pt1 | contig 10837 bp, 8 predicted proteins | sample EBPBio142005_DNA_FD_185860 | JGI IMG/M metagenome (GOLD analysis project Ga0209792, IMG submission 185860) | Wastewater treatment Type I Accumulibacter community from EBPR Bioreactor in Madison, WI, USA - Reactor 1_6/14/2005_ DNA (SPAdes)... | ecosystem: Engineered > Bioreactor > EBPR >...
CCCTACTGGGGCTTCTCACGTTGTCAAGTCATAAGCTGATGTTTTTGGGTTTCTTCATTCCAGGGCAGTTCTGCGCGGAAGCTGAACGAGGAACAGACTGCAAACCTACTGCCGGCCTTGTTGACGGATTGTGTGTACCGTCGGGCCCAGATACGAACCGCTCAGCAGACTCTCCTAATTCGCTTCACGTTGTCCCCCAAGGGGGCAACCGGGGATCCATCGAGTTTGTCCGCTGCCGGTCTGACCTGTTCAAGCGATCTGCGAAGTGCCGCCTTGCTGGAGTGAAACGGATTGGGGAGCGCGTGCCTGATGCGCGCCTATGCCGGCTTGATGCTCACATGATTGGCCGCATACGGCTGGCCGCGCGTGAACATGGCCCACAGAATGCGCGCATTCTTGGCCGCCAGCGCCACAGCCGCCTTTTGCCAGCCGACGCGCTCGCTCAACTGCTGGACCCAGAGCCATACGCGCTCCTGACGCGGTTTGCTGCGGTGGATGGCGGCTTTGGCGCCCTGCACGAGCAGCATGCGCAAGTACGCGTCCCCTTGCTTGGTGATGCCGCCAAGGCGCGTCTTGCCGCCGCTGGAGTGCTGCGATGGCGTCAATCCCAGCCAGGCGGCAAACTGCGCGCCCGTGCGGAACTGGCTGAAGTCGGCCACGCTGGCCAGCAGGGCCGAGGCGCCCAGCGGCCCCACGCCCAGCAGTTGCTGGGCCTGGCGCACACGCAGGTCGTCCTTGGCGTGCTGGGCTATGCGCTGCTCGCACCAGGCGATCTCCTCGTCGAGCTGGCGCCACTGCAGTTGCAGAGCCGCTCTATGCTCAGCCGCACCAGGCCGGGCATTTCGTTGCTGGCGTCCTCCAGCAGCAGCGCCAGTTGCCCGCGCAGCTTGGCCGCGCCCTCGGGCGCCACCAGGCCGAATTCAGCCAGCAGCGCGCGGATGCGGTTGATGCAGGCAGTACGGTCTTTCTCCCATCCTTGGCGTACGGTGTGCACGCCAAGGATGGCCTGCTGCTCTGTAGTTTTGATGGGCACGAAGTGCATCTGCGGGCGAGTGGCGGCCTCGCACACCGCGGCCGCATCGTTGGCGTCGTTCTTGCCCCTCTTGCCCTGCGGTCGATAGGGCAGCACCAGGTGCGGCGCGATCAGCCGCACTTGCAACCCCAGCTGGCCCAGGCGGCGCGCCCAGTGGTGCGCGCCGCTACAGGCCTCCATCACCACCAGGCAACCGGCGGGTAGCTTGGCACACCAGTCCACAAAGCGGCCTCGCGCAATCGCGCGGCGTACCTGCGGCTGGCCGCCTTGGTCTACCGCATGCACCTGGATCAGGTTCTTGGCCAGATCCACTCCAACCCGTGTAATCTCAAGCATGGGACTTCTCCTTACCGTTAGATTGACGTTCACACTTCAATCTTGGCGCTTCGACGCCGATCGTTGGCAAGTGGGAAGTCCCCTCGTATTCGCTTTCGCGGGGATGACGGCGGGTTTTGCAGGCATCGCGTGTAATCAACAGGCATCGCTACTTGAGCCTCAAAAAAAATAGCTACCAGCACTGGCTGCATAAGGGTTGGAGGCTAATTTGGTTAAGAATGTTCCATAGGCCATCCTGGGCAAGCCAGCGCCTGCAGCGCTGGCGCACTGCCAGGTACGGCCGATAGAGGCTGAGTGCCCCAGGAATCCCCAGGCCCATGACTACCCCAGCTTGCCAGCCAACAGCAGCGATGCGCGCAGCGCATCGTTGATGCGCGTCTGCCAGCCATCGCCGCTGGCGCGCAGTGCGGCCAGCACGTCGGCGTCCAGGCGCAGCTTCACCGGTTCCTTGGTGACGGCGGCTTTTGGCCTGCCGCGCGGCTTGAGCGTTGTGCCTTCGTACTGGTCTGCCGTCTGGAAGAATGCCTCGGTCAGTTCGGGCGCGTCGTTCGGGTCAGTCCAGGTAGCGGGCGTAGAGGGCTTTTTCGCGGTCATTGGCTTTACTCATGCTGATGATGCGGCGCACCTCGCCGCGCGGCGTCCAGACTAGCACCACCAGGCGGGTATCGAGCAGGCCTACGGTGATGAAGCGGTCTTCGGCATAGTCTTGCCGCATATCCTGCCCCGTGAAATGCCGGCCTGCGAACACTTCGCCAGCACGGGCGAAGTCCAGTCCTCGCTCGGCCAGTGCCTTGTCTCGCTTGGTGCTGTCGAACTCGACTTGCATGTGTTTATTGTGCCCCCATTAAATTGGGACTAATGAGGGTCGGATTCCAATTAAAACCATGGCTTGTCTGCCACACCTCAACCGAGCAGAAGTTCCGAGTCGCCGTCCACGCCCTGGATAGAGAGTGCAGAAACGCAACAGGCGTGATGGCATGGGTCATGCCTGAGTCGAAGCTCTACGACGAATTCCACAAAATTTCTGACAAGCGTGGAAACGGGAGCCTACGGCGAGAAGTCTGGGTTGATCATCACGGCAGGGTTACGCGCTACAACCTTGCCTATATCAATCACAACCTCCATGCCGGCGACAACGGGCGGGTGGTTGACGGTAGGGTTGCGGAGGCGCTTCAATGGAAACGCTACTTTCCCGTTTAAAACGATAGCTGCTAACGCTTGATATATAAGGGTTATAGGCCAATTTTGTCTAAATGTGTACATGCCGCAGAGACCCCTCTCCCCGCGTTCAAGCCGGGGGCAGGCTCTCTCCCACAAGAGGCGAGGGCGACCGGTCGCGCCGGTATTTCTCCCTCTCCCGCTGGGCTGTGTATGCACACATCTTTTGACAGCTCCCTGCCGCCTGGTCAAGCTGCGGGTTTTGCGCCTTCCCCCTCTGGGGGAAGGCTGGGATGGGGGCCGGGAGCGCCGGCATCTTGCCGGCATTCCTATACCTACGCCGCTGGCCCCCACCCCCACCCTCCCCCAGAGGGGGAGGGAGTAAGAACCGGCGCCCAACCAGCGTTACGTGCTATCAAAAAAAGATGTGTGCATACAAAAGCCCGCTGGGAGAGGGTGGGGGTGAGGGCTGGCGATCTCATCTGGGGCATGTGGCTAATCAGCCCAGCTTGCCAGCCAGCAGCAGCGATGCACGCAGCCCATCGTTATACGTGTCTGCCAGCCATCACCGCTGGCGCGCAGTGCGGCCAGTACGTCGGCGTCCAGGCGCAGCTTCACCGGCTGCTTGGTGACGGCGGCTTTCTGTTCGTCAACAGAAATCCCGACTTGAGCCAAACGGTGTTTCACTCCACATCGTCTCCCGCGGGCGGCGCCTTCTCGCCGGTGACCATGGCGCGCACCAAATTCTCGCGGTGCTGCCAACTCGTCCACAGCATGCCGGCCACATGCAGCGCCACCAGCGCCAGCAGTACCCAGGCCAGTGCCTGGTGCAGATCGGCCAGCCAGCCATAGCCCCAGAACATGTCGGTGGTGTAGAGCCAGCCGGTGGCGCACAGCGCGCCCAGATTGGCCAGCAGCGCCAGCACCATGGTGCCGCCCAGCGGGTTGTGGCCCAGATAGCGCGGCGCATGGCCGGTGAGGGCCGCGCGCGCATAGGCCAGCGTGGCGCGCGGCGCGCGCACGAACTGGGCAAAGCGCGCATAGCGGCTGCCGCAAAAACCCCAGGCCAGGCGCGCGGCCAGCAGGGCGATGAGCAGGTAGCCGGTGTTCTCGTGCAGCGGGCCGGTGTCGTGGCGGCTCCACCAGAGCAGGGTCACGGTCGCAACCAGGCTCCAGTGCAGCAGGCGCACCGGGGCGTCCCAGACGCGCATCAATCCTCGACGCGTTCCAGCGTCTTGGGGTCGAAGAAGGCCTCCACGCGTTTGCCATCTGGGGTCTTGGCGTAGACCTCGTAGCAGGTTTCGGTCTTCTCCATGCGGCGGATGGTCCAGCCCTCCTTGATGAGCTTTTGCTCCAGCTCGGTATGCGGGCGCCATTCGGCCTTGGGGTATTCCTTGCACTGCACCTTGCCATGGGCGAAGGCGCTGGTGGCGCAGGCGGCGAGGGCGATGGCGGCGATGTGGCGCAGGATGGTGTTCATGGGGCTTCCTTAGGTTCAGGGTCTGGCCCAGCGGCGCAGCAGGTTGTGATAGACGCCGGTGAGCTGCACCAGGCGCATGTCGTCCGGCGCCACCAGCGGCGTGAGTTGTTGTATGGACTGGTCCAGGTCGAACAGCAGCGTGCGTTCGCCCTCGTCCGCGACCAGGCTCTCTATCCAGAAGAACGAGGCTACGCGTGCGCCGCGCGTCACCGGCGTCACGCGGTGCAGGCTGGTCGAGGGGTAGAGCACCATGTCGCCCGCGGCCAGCTTGACGGTCTGTACGCCGAACGGGCCTTCGACCTCCAGCTCGCCGCCCTCGTATTCATCGGGCTCGGCCAGGAACAGCGTGGCCGACAGGTCGGTGCGCATCTGCTGGCTGCTGCCGGGCAGGTACATGAGTGCGCTATCGACATGCGCGCCGTACTGGCCGCCGCCGGCGTAGCGGTTGAATTTGGGCGGGTAGATGGTGCGCGGCAGCGCGGCGCTGATGAACAGCGGCGTGGCCGCCAGGCGCCGCAGGATGTGCTGGCCCAGGCGCGTGGCCAGGTCGCTGCCGTCGGTGATCTGCTGGTTGTGCTTGACGGCCTTGGCCAGCGTGCCGGCGGTGGCGGCGCCGTCGTCCCAGCGGGCAGCGTCGAGCTCGGCGCGGAACTGGCGTACTTCGTCCTTCGTGAGGACCTGGTCTATGGAGATCAGCATGGCGTGGCGGGGGTCAGGCAGTCGGGGGTGATGTCGGACAGTTGCGCGCAGCCGGCCTGGGCCATGCAGGCGTGCAGCTCCTCTATCAAGAGCTGCAGCATATGAGCCACGCCCAAGGCGCCGGCCACGGCCAGGGCCCAGACCTGCAGCCGGCCTATGAGCACGGCATTGGCGCCCAGGGCCAGGGCCTTGAAGGCGTCCGCGCCGCTTCGGATACCGCCGTCGAGCAGCAGCGGGTAGGCCGCGCCCACGGCGGCGCGCACGGCGGGCAGCATCTGCAGGCTGGCGGGGGCGCCGTCCAGGCTGCGCCCGCCGTGGTTGGAGACGATGAGGCCGGCGCAGCCCGCGGCCTGCAGAGCGCGTGCGTCCTCGGGGTGCAGCACGCCCTTGACCCAGACCGGCAGCCGCGTCTGCGCCAGCAGCCAGCGCAGGTCGTCCCACAGCGGGGCGTGGCGCATGGCGCCCTGGAAGATGCGGCTTTCGCCCTCGGCCGGTGCCGGGGCGTTGGACTGCGGGTAGCCGGCCAGGTTGGCGGCCACGCAGTCGGGCGGCAGGCTGAAGCCGGCCTGCAGCGCGCTGCGGCTGGCCAGCTGGATGCTGGCGTCCAGCGTCAGCACGATGGCGCGGTAGCCCGCGGCCTCGGCGCGGCGCACGAGCTGCAGGCTGTGGTCGCGATCGGGCTGCAGGTAGAGCTGGAACCAGCGCGCCGGGCCGGCGGCGGCCGTTATTGTTTCCAGCGTGCAGGACGACAGCGTGCTTGCCACCAGGCAGCTGCCCATGGCTTGGGCCGCGCGGGCGGTGGCGACCTCGGCGTCGGGGTGGGCCAGCCTTTGGTGCGCCACGGGGGCGAGCAGCAGCGGGTGCGGCAGGTCCAGTCCCGCGAGTGAGAGGCGCGTGTGGCCCGCCCGCATGTCGCGCAGCAGGCGCGGCAGCACGGCCCAACGGGCAAAGGCGGCGCGGTTGGCGGCCACCGTCTGGTCCCAGCTGCAGCCGCCGGCCACATAGGCATGACGGCCCGCCTCCATGTGCTGGGGGGCGAGCCGTTCGTAGTCGATGGCGTTCCAGACGCCGGCGGGGATGTGGTTGATAGATGTCATCAGAACGGCTCAGGCACTGATTTCAAACCTGCCGTCATCCCCGCGCAGGCGGGGATCCATAACAGCGACCAGGCAACGGCTTGGACTGGCACCTGGAACCTGGATCCCCGCCTGCGCGGGGATGACGGAGGTTTTGCGGAGGCTTGTCTGTTCCACAGAAATCGCTACTTGATTAGCAAAAACAATAGCTGCCAGCGCTTTGTCAGTATGCATTGGCAGCCATTTTTCTTACAAGTCCAGGTTGAGCGTCAGGCGCACGGCGCGACCATCACCCTTGTACAGGAAGGCGCCCGAGCGGTACACGGCGGTGAAGTAGTCCTTGTCGGTCACGTTCAGCACGTTCAGGCGCAGGTCGGCATGCTTGTTGATGCGGTAGCTGGCGAACAGGTCGTAGACGCTGAAGGACGGCACGGGCTGCGAGCACATGCCATTGGCGAAACCTGCACCGGTGTCGGGCTGGCCGCCGCAGCGGTTGCTCTCGTAGCGGGCGACGGCGCCGAACGAGAAGTTGCGCGTCAGCTGGTACTTGCCCTGTACGGCAAAGCTGCGGTCGGCAAAGTTGGACAGCGGGTTGCCCACGTTGGCCGCCGTGGCGGATTTGAGCACCTTGGACTTCATGAAGGCTGCACCCGCCTGCACCTGGAAGTTCTTGGTCACGTTGCCGGCCAGGCCGAGCTCGATGCCGCGCACGCGGTTCTTGCCGGTGTTGAAGGTGCCCACGGTGTTGTAGTTGGCACCCTCCATCACGTCGTCCTTGGTGGTCTGGAACATGGCGGCCGTGGCCAGCAGCTTGTCGTCCAGCAGGTTCCACTTGGTGCCCAGCTCGATGTTCTGCGAGGTTTCGGGCTTGGCGCCGGCGGCGCTGCCGTTGAAGATCACCAGGCCGCCGTAGCCGCTGCTGGTGCCCGTGTCGGGCTCGCCGCCGTTGATGTCCTGCGCCGTGCCGTAGCTGGCGTAGACCATGCCCATGGGATTGAGCTTGTAGCTCACGCCCAGGTGGCCGTTGACCAGGGTGTCGCTGAAGCCATAGTCGCCCGTCTGTGCGCCCGTGGTGTTGTTGAACGTGTCCATGGACAGCTTGTAGTGGTCGGCACGCAGGCCGCCGAAGACCGTCCATTTGTCGGTCAGGTCCACCGTGTCCATGGCCGACAGCGCGAAGGTTTTGACACGCCAGTCACGCGTCATGCCGTTGCGCTTGATGCTGCGGCCCATCAGGTTGCCCAGGTTGCTGACCGTGTTGCCGTTGGTGTCGTAGATGCAGTAAGCCGGCGTATAAGTCACCACGCCCTGCTGGTTCTGCGAGCGCGAGAGGCAGTTCGTGGCGCCCGTGTTGGTGCTGGTGAAGTTGCCGGACTTGACCTTGTGGTCGGTGTACTCAAAGCTGAAAATGAACTCGTGCTTGAGGCCTGCGATCTCCTTGTCCCAGCGCAGGTTGTCCTGGTGCGCGAAGTACTTCACTTCCTGCCAGCCGGTGTGGGTGCTCAACCCGGCAGTGCTGAAGGCGGTGGCGGTATTGGGCGCGGTGTAGCGAGTGCCCGCGTTGGCGCCGGTGGTGACATAGCCGTTGTCCGAGGTGCCATAGCGCGTCAGGCTGGTCAGGCGCAGGTTGGGGGCCAGGCGGTAGTTGATGCGCGCCGTCAGCGTGTCCACGTCGGACTCCAGGAAGTCGTTCCACTGTGCATAGACGGGCACGTTCTGCGCAGGGCGGCGGTTGGGCTGCGTGCCTACCAGGTAGTAGCCCAGGTCGGGGCGCTTGTCCTTGCCGCGCAGGCCGTAGTAGTCCAGCGTGACCGACAGGTCGCTGTTCACCTCCCACAGGCCCGACAGCGCCAGGCCGTCGCGGCGGCGCGCCGAGGGGGCGCGGCCCGGCACGTCCTCGCCCGCGGTCAGCACGTTGGCGCGCAGCGCGAACTGGTCGCCAAAGGCCTTGTTCATGTCCATGGCCAGGCGGTGGTGGCTGTCCGTGCCCACGCCGGCCGACAGGCGCGTGAAGTCATAGTCCAGCGTGGCCTGCTTGGTGATGGCATTGACCGCGCCGCCGGCCGAGCCGCGGCCGGCAAAGCTGGAGTTGGGGCCCTTGGTGATCTCCACCTGCTCGACGGCAAAGCTCTCGCGCGTGGTCATGCCGGGGTCGCGCAGGCCGTCCACGAAGACGTCCGAGCGCGCCTCCTGGCCGCGGATGATGTAGCGGTCGCCGAAGGCGTTGCCGTTCTCGCCCGTGCCCAGGGTGATGCCGGGCTGCGTGGCCAGGATCTGCTTGAGGTCAGTGGCGCCGGAGTCGTCGATGGCCGACTTGGTCACCACCTGGATGGTCGCGGGCGTCTCGGCCAGCGGGCGCGTGTGGCGCGTGTCGGCAGAGGTCTTGGCCTTGTAGGGCGCGCCCACCTCGGCGTTGGGGTTGGGGTCTATGGCCTGCTCCTGCACGGTCACGGCAGGTAGGGTGGTCACTGCCGCCGGCGCGCCGGCCTGCTGGGCCATGGCTGACAGCGGCAGCAGGGCGACTGCGACACCGCCTGCCAGGCGCAGGCTCTTGGGTTTTTTTACGGACGAAAAGGCGGACATGTTGCTCCCGACGGTAGTTGAATTTCGGTCGGGATTATTGTTGCAAATCAATCTCATTTGCATGGATGAAGATAAATGTTTCTTGTTTGCATGCAATGGCTGTGTTTTCAGTGGGTGTTTGTTGCTGTCCGGCAACGCACTACGCGCGTTTCGCGCCTATAGGGTCGGATTCCAATAGGCCATGTTGATGCGTGCGTGTCGCCCGCCGGGTTCTGCTGCGGCGGGCGTGCCGCTTCATGCCGTGCTGCATGAGGCGCTCATACAAACCATCTATCGTCGGGCTGGCGTTTGCCTTTGGTGCAGAACATTAGTCTGCTGACTTGCCATGTGCGCGGTGCTCCAGCACATTCACCCGATATGCACTCAAGGAGAACCACGGCATGAGCATATTCGCAGCGGTGTGGCGCCCAGTGCGTTGGGTGGCTGTGGGCGCTGATCAGCCTTTCGGAGGGATCAGACCATGATGCATATGGGCATGCCCGCATCCAACCGGCCGCTGGCGCAGAAGAACAAGGTGGTCAGCGCCGCCGATGCCATCCGCCTGATCCGCGACGGCGACACCGTGGCCACGGGTGGTTTCGTCGGTATCGGCTTTCCCGAGGCGCTGGCCATCGCCCTGGAGGAGCGTTTTGCCGCCGAGCAGCAGCCGCGCGACCTGGGGCTGGTATTTGCCGCGGGCCAGGGCGACGGCGGCGAGCGCGGCCTCAACCACCTGGGGGCGCCCGGCCTGGTCAAGCGCATCGTCGGCGGCCACTGGGGCTTGGTGCCCCGGCTGGGCCGGCTGGCCACGGACAACCGCATCGAGGCCTACAACCTGCCCCAGGGGGTGATCAGCCACCTCTACCGCAGCATCGCCTCGGGCAAGCCGGGCGTGCTCACCACGGTGGGGCTGGACACCTTCGTCGACCCGCGCCACGGCGGCGGCAAGCTCAACGCGGCCACCACCGAGGATCTGGTCGAGCGCATCGTGCTGCAGGGCCGCGAATACCTGTTCTACAAGGCCTTTCCCATCCATGTGGCGCTGCTGCGCGGCACCACGGCCGACCCGGAGGGCAACATCACCATGGAGCGCGAGGCGCTGACGCTGGAGAGCCTGAGCATGGCGACCGCGGCCCGCAACAGCGGCGGCATCGTGATCGTGCAGGTCGAGCGCCTGGCCGCGCGCGCCAGCCTGAACCCGCGCCAGGTGAAGATCCCCGGCGTCATGGTCGATTGCGTGGTGCTGGCCGGGCCCGAGCACCACTGGCAGACCTTTGCCGAGCACTACAACCCGGCCTATGCCGCAGAGCTGCGCGTGCCCACCGATGCCAGCGCGCCTATGCCGCTCAACGTGCGCAAGATCATTGCCAGGCGCGCGGCGCTGGAGCTGCAGGCCAATGCCGTCGTCAACCTCGGCATCGGCATGCCCGAGGGCATTGCTGCAGTCGCCAACGAGGAGCAGATCAGCGACCTGCTGACGCTGACCGCCGAGCCCGGCGTGATCGGCGGCATTCCCGCCGGGGGCCTGAGCTTTGGCGCCGCCGTGAACGCGCAGGCCATCATCGACCAGCCTGATCAGTTCGACTTCTACGATGGCGGCGGCCTGGACGCGGCCTTCCTCGGGCTGGCGCAGGCCGATGCCCAGGGCAACATCAACGTCAGCCGCTTTGGCAGCAAGCTTGCCGGCGCGGGCGGCTTCATCAACATCAGCCAGAACGCCAAGAAGGTGGTGTTCGTCGGCACCTTTCTGGCAGGCCAATCGACGATCACGGTGGAGAACGGCGGGCTGCGCATTGCCGACGATGCGGGTGCCGCGCCCAAGTTCATTGCAGAGGTCGAGCAGCGCACCTTCAGCGGCGCGCTGGCCGCCCGCCGTGGCCAGCCCGTGCTCTATGTGACCGAGCGCTGCGTCTTCGAGCTGCGCGTGGACGGCCTGGCCCTGACCGAGATCGCGCCCGGCGTGGATCTGGAGCGCGACATCCTCGCGCACATGGGGTTTCGGCCGCTGATGCCGCAAGCGCCGCGGCCGATGGACGAGCGCATCTTCGTCGACGCGGCCATGGGCCTGCGCGATGGGCTGCTGAGCCTGCCACTGGCGCAGCGCCTGAGCTTCGATGCGCAGAGCAACCGCCTGTTCATCAACTTCGAAGGGTTGGCGGTGCGCACCGCGCAGATGGTGGAGGCCATAGATCACGAGGTGCGGACCCGGCTGGCGCCGGTGGGCAAGCGCGTGGCCGCCATCGTCAACTACGACAGCTTCAGCATCGCGCCCGAGATCGAGCTGGCCTACGCCAGCATGGTGCAGAAGTTGATGCAGGACTGCTACACCAGCGTCACGCGCTACACGACGAGCAGCTTTCTGCGCGCCAAGCTCGGCCACGCGCTGGAGCAGCGTGGCGTGGCGCCCTACATATTCGAGGATTACGGCGCGGCCGATAGGCGCTTGCACCAGCTCGAAGGGTATCCGGTCGAAGGACGGAGCGACGCCGGCTG
>Ga0209792_1001559_pt1 | contig 10837 bp, 9 predicted proteins | sample EBPBio142005_DNA_FD_185860 | JGI IMG/M metagenome (GOLD analysis project Ga0209792, IMG submission 185860) | Wastewater treatment Type I Accumulibacter community from EBPR Bioreactor in Madison, WI, USA - Reactor 1_6/14/2005_ DNA (SPAdes)... | ecosystem: Engineered > Bioreactor > EBPR >...
AATTCGGCCAAGTATAAATATTACCGCTTCGCCTGCGGTCGCGACGATCGCGTGAAGGAAGTCTGGGGCGCGGAGGCCTATCAGGGCGTCCCGTCGCATTAGATGAGCGCCTCTTCCTTCTCCCCGTTCACGGGGAGAAGGTGTCACGAAGTGACGGATGAGGGGCGGTGCCAAGCTTCGGAGAGTGTGATGCCGCCCCTCACCCGGCCGCAAGCGGCCACCCTCTCCCCGTAAACGGGGAGAGGGAATAGGCGCGAACCCCGCGAATTTGAGGATAGATTTCAGGGCGGTTTCGTTTGGAATCAATCGCTTCCACGATTTTTGACGCCAATCTATCCGCAACCCCTCCGTCCGACACGATAATCCTCCCGCGCCTGAAAGGAGGACGCAGGATGGATTGGCTGGTGGAGATGGAGGACGAAAGGCAGTTGCTCAAACGCGTCGTCGCCGCGTTCTATCTTGCCGCCTGCATCGCCGGCCTGTCCTGCATCATGCCGCAATGGGCGCGCAGCTATGTTCTGAGCCGCCTGCGCCGCATCGAAACCCTCGCCATTGAGATCGTCTCGAACAGGGCGAGGGATCGCGGGCTGGAACTTCATCGTCACGACCATCAGATCGCTGACGCCCTGCTGGGTGGCGACAGCCGAGCGGAAGCCATGCGTTTTGCCCGCAATTTCCGGCTGCTGGCTATTCTGCTCGATCATCTCATCGAGCACTACCCCTGTGGCCAGACGAGCGGCATAGACAGCGACACTCCGCCATTCGCCATCGAAGCCAACCGCGTCGGCAACGTGCTGGTCACCCTCTGCCGATCGCTCGCTGAAACGACAGGGCGGCAACTACGCTCGGCCCCAATGCGCCTAGCATTCGAACCCATCGACAGTTCGTAACGCCCGCGAACTTGCCGATGAACCACCGGCCTTGGGGAAACCCGAGGACGTTGGCGCTTGCCGCTGACAGTCCAACCCCCCTTTGCCGAAAGCCAGCGCTCAAAACCACTCCGCCTGCATCGTCAGCGTCGTGTCGTCGAGCGCCGCGAGCAAGTCGCGCTGCGTGCGCGCCTTCGGCAGTTCGTAGGCGAAGAAATAGCGACAGGCCGCCAGCTTGCCGCGCAGGAAATCGCTGTCGCCGTCCCCCGCATCGAGCCGCGCCGCCGCGACCGAAGCCTGACGCAGCCACATCCAGCCGATGACGACATGGCCGAACATGTCGAGGTAGGCCGTGGCGTTGGCCAGAGCCAGCCGCGTGTCTTTCGCCATCGCCTCGCCAAGCGCCCGCGTCAGTTCGATTGTTTCGGCAAGATGCGTTTCAAGCGCCGCCGCATGGCCGCGCAGCCGTTCGTCCCCGCGCGCCTCCGCGACCGTCTCGCCAATGCGCGCCGCCAGCAGGCCGAGCCCCGCGCCGTTGCCCATCATCACCTTGCGGCCGAGCAGGTCCAGCCCCTGAATACCGTGCGTGCCCTCGTGGATCGGGTTCAGCCGGTTGTCGCGGTAGAGCCGCTCCACCGGATAGTCACGCGTGTAGCCATAGCCGCCGAGAATCTGGATCGCGTGCTTGTTGGCCTCGAGGCAGAATTCCGACGGCCAGGATTTCGCCACCGGCGTCAGCAGGTCGAGCAGCGTTTCCGCCTCGCGCCGCGCCGCCTCGTCGCCGGTGCGCGTCTCGTCCACCAGCCGGGCGCAATAGAGCAGCAGCGCCAGCGCGCCTTCCACCGCCGCCTTCTGCGCCAGCAGCAGCCGCCTGATGTCGGCGTGCTCGACGATCGGCACCTGTTTCGACGTCGCGTCCTTGCCGTCCGGATGCCGGCCCTGCGGCCGGTCCTTCGCGTAGGCCAGCGAGGCCGAATAGCCCGCGGCGGCCAGCGCGGCGGCGCCCATGCCGACGCCGATGCGCGCCTCGTTCATCATCTGGAACATGTAGAACAGGCCCTTGTGCGGCTCGCCCACCAGATAGCCGACGCAGACGCCCGCCTCGCCGAAGTTCAGCAGCGTGTTGGTCGTGCCGCGATAGCCCATCTTGTGGTTCAGGCCGGCCAGCGTAACGCCGTTCATCGCGCCGCTCGTCCCGTCCGCCGCCACCAGCCGCTTCGGCACGATGAACAGCGAGATGCCCTTCACGCCCGCCGGCCCGCCCGGGATCTTCGCCAGCACCATGTGGACGATGTTGTCGGAAATGTCCTGCTCGCCGCCGGAGATCCACATTTTCCTCCCGGTGATCCGGTAGGTCCCGTCGGCCTGCGGATCGGCGCGGGTGGTGATGTCCGAGAGCGACGATCCGGCCTGCGGCTCCGACAGGCACATCGTGCCGAAGAACCGGCCTTCCACCATCGGCTTCAGGAAGCGCTCCTTCTGCTCGGGCGTGCCGAAACTGGCGATCAAATTCGCCGCGCCATTGGTCAGGAAGGGATAGCCGGCAGTGCCGATATTGGCCGCGGAGAACATGAAGGCGCAGGCCATGCGCACCGTCTCTGGCATCTGCGCGCCGCCCCATTCGTGGTCGAAGCCCGCGCCGAAGAAACCGGCGTCGCGGTAGACCGCCAGAGCCTCCGCCTGCGCCGGATGGGTCACGGCGCGCCCGTCGACGAATTGCGGCTCGTGCTCGTCGACCAGCGCCGCGTGCGGCAGGAAATGGTCGGCCGCCACGCGCTCGGCCACGTCCATGACGCCCTCGATCGCGGGCCGGTCCCAGTCGCCATAACGCGCGCGCTCGTGAAACCTCGCCGCGTCCAGCATGTCGAAGAGCTGGAAATTGAGTTCTGGGCGGTCGATCTCGATCAAGGCAATGACCTTTCGATGGAAGACGGAAACCGTACGGTTCCTTTCGCGGTATCGCAACCGCCGGCCGCGAGGGAACCTTCCAGCGGGGGCAGCGTTCAAATGTCGCGGCTGGTGCCTCCCGCATCCGCTGCGAGCATCGGCGCGAGGTGACATTGGTGAGAACCGAACCGGCATCCCCCAGCCTCGTTCGCGCCGCGATGCGAGCGCCCTATCTCGCCCGCGACGAGGAATTCGACCTCGCGGTCCGCTGGAAGGACAAGCGCGACCAGGCCGCGATGCACCGCATCGCCACGGCGCATATGCGCCTCGTCATCTCCATGGCCTCGAAGTTCCGCAATTTCGGCCTGCCGATGAGCGATTTGATCCAGGAGGGCCATGTCGGCCTGCTGGAGGCGGCGGCGCGCTTCGAGCCGGCGCGCGACATCCGTTTCTCGACCTACGCCACCTGGTGGATCCGCGCCTCCATGCAGGACTATATCCTGCGCAACTGGTCGATCGTGCGCGGCGGCACCAGCTCGGCGCAGAAGGCGCTGTTCTTCAACCTGCGCCGCCTGCGCGCCCGGCTGGCCCAAGGGTCGGATACTCTCTCCAGCCAGTGGCTCTACAACGAGATTTCCGCCGCGATCGGCGTGTCGGCGGCGGATGTCGCCCTGATGGATTCGCGCCTCTCCGCGCCCGACTCCTCGCTCAACGCACCGGTGGTCGATGACGGGACAGGCGCGTCCGAGCGCATGGATTTCCTTGTCTCGGACGATCCGGGGCCGGACGAGGTGGTCGGCGAGGCGATCGACGAGGAACGACGGCGCGGCTGGCTCGCGGCGGCGCTGCGCGATCTCAACGAGCGCGAGCTGCGCATCATCCGCGAGCGGCGGCTTCAGGAGGACGGGGCAACGCTGGAACTGCTCGGCGAGCGGCTCGGCATCTCCAAGGAGCGCGTGCGCCAGATCGAGACGCGCGCCATGGAGAAGCTTCGCGCCGCGCTCATCCGCGTCAATCCGGAGTTCGCGACGGCGGCCTGACGCCAGCCGGCTACTGGTCGGTGATGATCTTGACCTTGTCGCCGGGCTTCACGACGCCGCTCGCCGGCAGCGCGTTGATCACGCGGAACAGCTCCTGCTTGCGGTCGACGCCGCGCATCTGGTTGGCGAGGCTCGCGACCGTCTCGCCGGCCTTCACGGTGCGCACCCGGATGCGCAGTGGCTTCAGCGCCGCCTTCTCCGCCGCCGACAGGATGCGGAAGCTCGCCGATACGGACCGCGCGACGCCGTCCAGCGCGGTGGAGGACAGCGGCGCGGCCGTCAGCAGCCGGTAGACCTGGCTTCCGGCGCGCACCACGGTGATGTCGAATTGCCAGCCGTCGGCCGAAGCGCGGGCGGTGGCCGCTTCATTGCCGTTGACTGTCGCCGGCGCGATCGAGGCCGGATCGAGGCCGGCGATCCAGCCGCTGCGCAGATAGTCGGGCAGGCTTGTCGAAGGTGGCACCGTAACGCCGTCGAAGCGAACGGCCACGTCGCCGGGCCCGGCCGCCGTCACCGCCGCCGCCGAATTGTCGATGACGAAGCCTTCCGGCACCGAGAAGGCGACGCCGAGGCCCGGATGCATGAAGTTGCGGCCGCGCACGAAGCCTTCCTGCGGCGTGTCGCCGAACATCATGCCGTCGATGCCGGCCAGCAGCGAGTCGCGGTCGCGGTTGCCGGTGCCCGGCGCGCCGAAATTGCGGGCGTGGCCGAGTGCCAGCTCGATGCGCTGCGGCGCGGCCGGGTGGCTCGCCAGGAAGTCGAGGCTGGCGTCCGACGCGCCCGAGACGCTGCGGAAATCCGAATAGGCCGACATGGATTGCAGGAAGCGCGCGGCGGCGAAGGGGTCGTAGCCGGCGCGCCCGGTCGCCCGGATGCCGATGGCGTCCGCCTCCAGCTCCTGGTTGCGCGAGAAGCGGGCGAGGTCGAGCTTGTTGCGCAGCAGCGCCGCTTTCGCCTTCGGGTCGCCCTCCAGCACGTCGCTGACCACCTTGGCGGCGAGCACGTCTGTCTGCTCGCGCTGCTGGCGCTGGATGCCGTGATTGGCGGTCACGTGGCCCATCTCGTGGGCGATGACTGCCGCCAGTTCGGCGGAATCATTGGCGAGCGCCAGCAGGCCGCGCGTGATGTAGAGATAGCCGCCGGGCAGCGCGAAGGCGTTGACGTTCGGCGAGTCGAGGATGGTGATCCGGTAGGTCTGGTTCGGATTGTCGGGATCGAGCGTCAGCCCGCCGACCACCTTCGCCACCATGCGCTCCAGCTTCGGGTCGGAATATTCGCCGCCATAGGTCGCCAGGATGCGCGGATGCTGCTGGCGTGCGATCTCGGCGAAACGGTCGGCGCGTCCGACCGAGTCGACGGTCACCGGATTGTCCGACGGCTTCAGATCCCCCGCCAGGTTCTCCATGGCCGTGTTGCAGCCGGCCAGAAGCAGGCCCAGCGCCGCCGCGAAGAAGGGGCGGCGGTGGCGCGCATATGCGTTCCGCATCTGGGTCACCGCAGTCATCGACCGGGAATTCCTTGCTTTCAGCCGGGCTGCGTCCCGTCCGATTCGTGCGCCGACCTAGCCATACCTGTCTCCGGGAGACAAGAATGCGCGCCGCCGCATCGTCTGCGTAGGTCAGAATTGTGTCGCATTGCGGGCGGGTCAGCCGGCGCCGCCGATGTAGCGCCGCACCGCGTCCGGTCCATCGGGGCCGAGAAGGTTTCCCGTCGGCCCGTCCGCGACGATCGTGCCGCCGTCGATGAAGACCACGCGCGATGCGAGGCGCACGGCATCCTCCGGCGAATGGGTGACGACGAGCATGGTCATGCCCGTCTCCCGGTTCAACTGCTCGACCAGTTCGGCCATGTCGTCGCGCAGCGCCGGGCCGAGCGCCGCGAATGGCTCGTCCATCAACAGCACCGGCCGCCGCCGCACCAGGGCGCGCGCAAGCGCCGTGCGCTGGCGCTCGCCGCCCGACAGTTCGCGCGGCAGCCGCTTCTCCTTGCCGGCGAGGCCGGTGCGCGCCAGCGCATCCGCCACGGTCTGCCGGTCGGTCTCCGTCAGTTTGAGCGCGGGGTTGCGCCCGAGCCCGACATTCGCCGCCACGTCGAGATGGGCGAACAGGTTGTTCTCCTGGAAGATCATCGACACCGGCCGCTCCGATGGCGGCTCGGCGGTCACGTCGACGCCGCCGACCAGCACGCGACCTGACGCCGGCCTCTCGAAGCCGGCGATGAGGTTGAGCATTGTCGACTTGCCCGAACCGCTCGGCCCCATCACGGCGACGACCTCGCCGGACGTAACGTCGAGATCGAAGGCCATCTTCGTCTCGCCGTAGGAGAAGGTCACCTTGTCGAGGACCACCGAACCCTTGCCGATCATGGATTGCTTCTCCCGAGCCGGTCGGACAGCGACATCAGCGCGAAACAGAGGACGCCCAGCATTAGCGCCAGGCCGGCGGCGTCGGCGGTGCGGTAGCTGCCCATGCGTTCATAGAGCAGATAGGGCAGGGTCTTCACGGCATCCGAGCCGAACAGGGCGATGACGCCGAGATCGCCGAGCGACAGCGCCATCGCGAAGGCCAGCGCGGTCGCAAGCGGCCTCCGTACCGACGGCCAGTCGATCAGCCGCCAGCGGTTCATGCCCGAAACGCCGAGCTGCGCGCAGAGCCTGTCGTGGCGCTCGGCCGCCGCGTCCCAAGCGGGCCTGAGCACGCGGATGGCGAAGGGCAGGGCCATCGCCGCGTTGACGGTGACGACCATGAGCGGCGCGAGCGCGAAGACGTCAGTCGTTCCACGCAGCAGGATGAACCAGCCTGCGCCGATGACGAGCGGCGGCACGACGAGGATCAGCCCCGCGCCGGAATCGGCGAACACTTCAAGCGCGCCGCGCCGTCCGCCAGCCCGCCGGATTTCGAGCCGCCGCCGCATCGCCGCGAGCGACAGCGCCATCGCCGTCGCAAGCAGGGCCGATCCGAGCGCCAGCGCGATGCTCGTCAGGGTCGCGTTCTGGACACGTGTTTCGGTCACCAGCCGCGCAAGGTCGGCCGACAGGCCCGAAATTACGACAGCCGCCATCGGTCCGGCGACGAAGATTGCCGCCAGAAGAAGAATGACAGCGTTCGCGGCCGTCTCGGCCGGGCGCGTCAGCGAAAAACGCCGGCCCGCGACGGGCAGGTTTGCGTCGCCGGTCGTGCTGGCCCCGAGTCGTGTCATCGCCGTCACCGCGACGACCGTCAGGGCGATCTGGACGATTGTCAGCGCGACCGCCCGCGCCGGCTCGAAGTCGAAGCGCAGCGCCTGATAGATCGCGACCTCCAGCGTGGTCGCCGCCGGCCCGCCGCCCAGCGTCAGCACGAGCGTGAAGGAGGTGACGCAGAGCATGAAGACCAGCGCCGCAGCGCCGGGGATCGCCTTGCGCAAGGCCGGCCATTCGATCAGGCGGAACGCCGCGCCCGGCCGCATGCCAAGCTGCGCCGCGAGCCGCCACTGGTCCGGCGGCACGGTCTCCAGCGCTTCCAGCAGCAGCCGCGTCGCCAGCGGCAGGTTGAAGAACACATGCGCTATCAGGATGCCGGACAAGCCGTAGATGCCTGGCCATTGCCCGCCTCCGACCGATCCGATCATATCGGCCACGAGCCCGGCGCGGCCGTAGAGCGCCAGCAAGCCCAGCGCCGCGACGATGGCCGGTAGGCCGAGCGGAACGGCGAAGAGGCGCAGCAGCAGGCCGCGTCCCGGAAAGGCCGGATGGCGCGACAGCGCGCGCGCGACGAGGATGGCGGGCACGACCGACAGGGCCGTGGACAGCAGCGCCTGCCAGAGCGTGAACGCGGCGATCCGGACCAGATAGGCATCGAATGCGCCGGCCGCGCCGGACCAGTCCCGCGCGGCCTCCAACGCAAGCCCCGCGAACGCGCCGCCGACGAGCAGCGCGAGGAAGGCGAGCGACAGGCGGCTGGCGAGATTGGCTGTCATTGCTGCCTTATTTGCTCATCGCCTTCGTCCATTCCTCGACCCAGGCCTTGCGGTTGGCCGCGACCTCCTCAGGCGAGAACGCCAGGCTCTTCGCCGGCTTCACAAGCGCGTCGAAGGCCGGGTTGAGCGGCTTCGATGTCTTGCCGGCGGGGAACATCCAGTTGGTCTCGGGAATGACGTCCTGAAACTCCGCCTGCGTCATGAATTCGAGAAACTTCTTCGCCAGCGGGTTGCCCGCGCCTTTCTGCGTCATCCCCGCGACCTCTACCTGCAGATAGTGGCCTTCCGCGAAGGAGGCCGCCTTGTAGCGCTCGCTCTTCTCGGCGATCACATGATAGGCCGGCGAGGTCGTGTAGGACAGGACCATCGGCGCCTCGCTCTTGGTGAACAGACCGTAGGCTTCGCTCCAGCCCGGAGTCACCGTCAGCACGCGGCCCTTCAGCTTCGCCCAGGCGTCCGCCGCCTTGTCGCCGTAGACCGACTTCATCCACAGGACGAGCCCGAGGCCGGGCGTCGAGGTGCGCGGATCCTCGATGACGATCTTTTGCGACGGGTCGCCCTCGACCAGTTCCTTCAGACTGGCCGGCGGCGTCTTGATCGCCTCGCTGTCATAGACCACGGCGAAATAGCCGTAGTCGAAGGGCAGGAAGTTCGGGTCGCTCCAGCCGCCCGGCACCGTCAGGCCCTCCGCCGACAGCCCATGCGGCGCGAACAGGCCGGTGTCCGCCGCTTCCTTGGTCAGGTTGGTGTCGAGACCGAGGACGACGTCGGCCTTGCCGGACGCGCCCTCCAGCCGCACGCGGTTGAGAAGCGCGACGCCGTCGGCGACCGAGACGAAATCGAGATCGCAGGCACAGTCTGCCTCGAAGGCCTTCTCGACCAGTGGGCCGGGGCCCCATTCGGCGGTGAAGCTCTCATAGGTGTAGACGGTCAGCTTGTCCTGCGCCGCCGCGGGCAGGGCGAGGATCGAGGTTGCGAAAAGAATAGGGATGGTCATGCGCATCTGGCGCCTCCTTCATTCGTGTTGAAAGGGAACGATGCGCCGAGAGCCAACGCGTCTAATCCCTCCGCCGGTGCTAGCCGGATCAGGTTCAGCGGGTTGGCGTTTCGCCTCTCAGCCGCCGCTTTCGCGACGGCACCCCGTTAGAGCGCGGCGAACATAGGACGGGGGAACGAGCCGCGCAAGCCGCCGCGATTGACGCGGCGCTCAGGCCCGTGGTGAGGTCGGGGCGATGATCGACAAGCTCGAATTCTTCATCGCGCTCGCCCGCGCCCAGCATTTCGGCAAGGCCGCCGGAGAGCTCGGCGTGACGCAGCCGACGCTGTCGGCTGCGATCAAGCAGCTCGAGGGCGAACTCGGCGTCATGCTGGTCAAGCGCGGCTCGCGGTTCCAGGGATTGACAGCCGAAGGCGAGCAGGTGCTGAGCTGGGCGCGGCGCATCACCGGCGACGCGCGCGCCATGCGTGACGAGATGCGGGCCGCGCGCCACGGCCTGACGGGCCGCATCCGCATCGCCGCCATCCCCACCGCGCTCGCCATGGTGCCGCGCCTGACCACGCCGCTGCGCGAGAAACATCCGGGCGTCACCTTCTCGGTCCTATCGCGCACCTCGATCGAAGTCCTGTCGCTGCTCGGCAATTTCGAGGTCGATGTCGGCATCACCTATCTGGACAACGAGCCGCTCGGCAGGGTCGCGTCCGTGCCGCTCTATCTGGAGCGCTACCGGCTGATCACGGCGGTGGGCACACCGCATTACGAGCAGGATTTCGTCACCTGGGCGGAGGTCGGCCAACTGCCGCTCTGCCTGCTGACGCCTGACATGCAGAACCGCCGCATCATCGACCAGCATCTGGCGGAGGCCGGGCTCAATGTACGGCCGACGCTCGAATCCAACTCGATGATCGTTCTGTTTTCCCATATCCGCACCGGCAAATGGTCGTCGATCATGCCGCTGAACCTCGCCGAAACCTTCGGCTTTTCGGAGCCGATCCGGGCGATCCCGATCGTGCAGCCCGACGCCAGCCACACGGTCGGCATCGTCGTGCAGCCGCGCCAGCCGCACACTCCGCTGGTGGCGGCGTTGCTTGACGAAGCGATGGCGCTGGCGGGCCAGTTCAGCTCAGGCATGCCGGTTACTCCTTGATGGGGAGGAGTTTGATAGAAATTCTCTATCAAGCGACGAATTCGCTTTATTGATTTCCCGTCTTTTGTCTGCCTTCATCGGCAAACGGCGCGTGATGCGTCTTTCAGGGAGGGCGCTGCATGTCGTTGCAGGCCGCACGTACCGAGACACAGCCTGACGATCTCGCGGCGCGCACCGCCGCCGTGATCGCCGAGCACAGATCGCTGGAAGGGCCGCTGCTGCCGATCCTGCATGCGATCCAGCAGGAATTCGGCTTCGTCCCGCGTGCCAGCCTGCCGATTATTGCTGACGCGCTGAACATTTCGAACGCCGAGGCGCACGGCGTCGCCACCTTCTATCACGACTACCGCTCCGCTCCCGCCGGACGCCATGTGCTGAAACTCTGTCAGGCCGAGGCGTGCCAGTCGATGGGGTCGGACAAGGTCGCCGCGATGGTGAAGCAGGCGCTCGGTATCGGCTTCCACGAGACGGCGAAGGACGGCTCGGTGACGCTGGAGCCGGTCTATTGTCTCGGACTCTGCGCCTGTTCGCCCTCGGCGCTTCTCGATGGCGAGCCCATCGGGCGGATCGACGCTGAAACGATCGAGGAGATCGTCGCGGAGGTGCGGCGGTGACGGTCTCGATCTACATCCCGAAGGATTCCGGCGCGCTGGCGCTCGGCGCGGACAAGGTCGCCAAAGCGGTCGAGGAGGAGATCACGGCGCGCGGCCTCGACGCAAAAATCGTGCGTACCGGCTCGCGCGGCATGTATTGGCTGGAGCCGATGGTCGAGGTTGCGACCCCCAAGGGCCGCGTCGCCTACGGGCCGGTCAAGGCGAGGGATGTCGCCTCGCTGCTCGAAGCCGGATTGCTCGACGGCGGAAATCACGCGCTGTCGCTTGGCGATCCCGAGAAGATTCCCTTTATCGCGAAGCAGACGCGCCTGACCTTCGCCCGCTGC
>Ga0209792_1001561_pt1 | contig 10836 bp, 12 predicted proteins | sample EBPBio142005_DNA_FD_185860 | JGI IMG/M metagenome (GOLD analysis project Ga0209792, IMG submission 185860) | Wastewater treatment Type I Accumulibacter community from EBPR Bioreactor in Madison, WI, USA - Reactor 1_6/14/2005_ DNA (SPAdes)... | ecosystem: Engineered > Bioreactor > EBPR >...
GACATCGGCCATGGCGGTGGTTCGTTTGGCTTCGGCACGACACGCAAGATGCTAGCGGCCGGCTTCCTCCCCGACGTCATTTCCTCCGACGTTCATGTGATCTCGATCGAAGGTCCGGCCTTCGACCTGCTGACCACCATGTCGAAGTTCCTCTGCCTCGGCGTCGACCTGCCGACGGTCATCAAACTCGCCACCGTGAATGCCGCCAAGGCCATCAACCGCCCGGAACTCGGCACGCTCAAGGTCGGCAGCGTGGGCGAAGCCACGGTGATCGATGTTGCCGCCGGCAAGTTCGACTATGCCGATTCGATTGGCGAGCGCCTGGAAGGAGACAAGCGCCTGCTTTCGGCCGGTGTCGTCCTGGCCGGCAAGTGGTGGCACCCTCTTTAGGCTCCGGCGAATGGGAATTAGTGACTGGAAATCAGACGCTTAAGGAGATCTGATCTTTCTGAGCATTTTTCTGCAACTTCCACAGGGGCGCCCTCGTTGATGTGACGTGACTGGATAAGTATGCGTCGCCTCTGCCCCCGCTTCGGCGGCGCCTTTCTCCCCTATCTAGTCGCAAAGCCCGTCCTCGAGAGACCTCGGGGGCGGGCTGCTTGTTTGTGGAGCCCTCTTGTCGCCAACTGACTCAGGCGGCGGCCTGCAACCAGGCAACGGCGAACAGATGTTCTGGATCCGTCCAAGTCTTCGCAATGGCAAAGCCGCCGCTTTCGGCCAGAGCAGCAATCCCGGCATCGTCGTACTTGTACGAATACTCCGTATGAACTCGCTCTCCTGTGGCGAAGAAGAAGCAGCGTCCCGCTACGGTCACTGTCTGCGAACGCAGGCTGCGAATGTAGATTTCGATACGGCCTTCAGCCGGATTGTAGAAAGCCTCATGCGCGAAGGCCGCGAGGTCGAAGTTGGCGTCGAGTTCGCGATTCATCCGCCGCAAGAGATTGAGCGTGAACTGGGCGGTCACGCCGGCCGAATCATTGTAGGCATCGTGCAATATCTGCGGATCCTTCTTGAGATCCACCCCTAGGATCAACGCACCATCGTTGCGCAACAGCCGGCGGGCGCGACGCAGGAAAGCCGCCGCCTCCTCGGGCGTGAGGTTGCCGATGGTCGACCCGGGAAAGAAGCCGATGCGTCGCGCGCCGTTGATGAAGGCCGGCAAGCCATCGAGCGCCATATAGTCGGCACACACCGGCTCGACGCGCAGCCCGGGATAGTCACGACGCAACCGCGCGGCCGTCTCGTCCAGATGCTCGCGCGATATATCGATGGGCACGTAGGCATCGAGATTGGGCATTGCGTCCAGCAGCAGACGCGACTTCACGCTGGAGCCGCTCCCGAACTCGACCAACACGCAATCCGGCCCGGCACGCTGTGCGATCTCGGCGGCGCATCGGCCGAGAATCGCGGTCTCGGTTCTCGTCGGATAGTACTCCGGCAACTCGCAGATCTCGTCGAAGAGAGCGGAGCCGCGAGCATCGTAGAGAAAGCGCGCGGGAATAGCGCGCGGTGTCGAGCCGAGTCCCGAGATGACCGCGTTTTGGAACTCTTGGCGATCGGTTGCATCTGGGCGTTCAAGCGTGGCGATAGGGAGATTCATCGAAGATCCTCTGCAAGGCGAATGCCGCCGAACATCCAGCGCGCATCGAGCGGGAAGAAGTTGCGGTAGGTCGTGCGGGCATGGCCTTGCGGAGTTGCGGCGCAACCGCCGCGCAGCACCATCTGGTTGGCCATGAACTTGCCGTTGTATTCGCCGATCGCGCCCGGCGGCTCGCTATAGCCGGGGTAGGCAACGTAAGGGCTGGCGGTCCATTCCCAGACCTCGCCAATGCCGTCGAGCGAGGATGCGGCCACTTCCCATTCGGCTTCACGCGGCAGGCGCTTGCCCACCCACTTCGCAAAGGCCGCTGCCTCGAAACCGCTGACGTGACAGACCGGCCTTGAGGGATCGAGGCGCTCGAGCCCCGAGAGCGTGTAGATCATCCAGGAGCCGTCGCGCTGTTCCCAATAGAGCGGCGCCTGCCAGTCGCGCTGCCTCACGCAATCCCAACCCGCCGACAGCCAGAACTCGGGCCGCCGATAGCCACCATCCTCGATGAAGCCCAGGAATTCACCGCAGGCCACCGGCCGGAGCGCCAACGCAAAGGCATCGACCCAGGTGCGATGGCGCGGCCCCTCGTTGTCGAAGGCAAATCCCTGTCCGCCGTGGCCGATCTCGACCAGCCCCGATTCAAACTCGCGCCACCCCAATCCCACTGCAGCGGCAGTCCGCGCCGACGACGAGCGATAAGCAGGCTTCAGCGGATTGAGCGACAAGGCATGCTTGATATCCATCAGGATCAATTCCTGATGCTGCTGTTCGTGCTGCAGGCCGAGCTCGACGAGATCACCTGTGTTGCTGGCATTGCCGGCAGCGAGAAAGGCCGCCATTGCCTCGGTGACATGGCGGCGATAGGCCATCACCTCATCGACGCCGGGACGCGTGATCAAGCCACGCTGCGGCCGGGGATGCCGCGGCCCGACAGCCTCGTAATACGAATTGAAGAGATACTCGTAAGCGGGATCAAACATCCGGTAGCCGCCGACATGCGGCCGCAGCACGAAGGTTTCGAAGAACCAGGTCGTATGCGCCAGATGCCACTTGGTGGGGCTGGCATCGGGCATCGATTGGACCGTCTGGTCTTCCGCCGACAGGGGCGCTGCAAGCACCTCGGTATGAGAACGAATCGACAGGAAACGGCGGAGGCCGTCGAGATCGTTTGCTTGCAGTGCAGGCGTTGTCGGATCAGACACGAAACCTCCGCAGGTGCTAACTTGGTAGCTCACTGTTCGGTTGCAAGAGCGCAGTCGCGCCGTCACGCTCGCAACGTCGACGCGTCCACCCGAGGCAAGCAAGTGCCGATTTGCGAGATCGATCCCTGGCGCACTCAATATTTCGAGAGGGTGCCCTGCCCCCCGGACACTCTCATACCGACTGAGGACAGCGACGCCTGGAACTGGAATCCGCGGCACCGCTGGGTTTACGACAAGCTGGAAGTGGCACTTCGGCAAGGGCTGGAGGCTGCACCGCATGGGGTGGCGCCCCATCGCTACCCGGTCTTCTCCAAGCCGCTCTACAACCTGAAGGGGATGGGCGTGGGCAGCCGAACCTTGCGATCGGCCGCCGATTACGAAGCCGCATACCAGCCCGGCCATATGTGGATGGCCCTTCTCGAAGGAGACCATATCAGCAGCGACGTCGCACTCGTCGACGGTTCCCCGAAATGGTGGCGCCACGCACGCGGACTGGCTTCGGGCGACGGTACGTTCGACCGCTGGGAAGTCGCTTCTTCAGCGGAACCCGCTGTCGAGACCCGGGGAGGCGACTGGTGCCGGCAGCACCTCGCCGGCTACACCGGCATGGTCAATCTCGAAACAATCGGTGGTCGCATCATCGAAGTGCACCTGCGCTTTGCCGACCAATGGCCCGATCTCTACGGCGGCGATCCCTGGGTCGAAGCCGTGATCGAACTCTACACGCACAAGGCGTGGCGCTACGACGATCGCCACAGGCAACTTGGATATAGCGTGGTCCTCTTCCTGCCGCATGGTCCGCAGTATCGTCATCCACCTGCCGAGATGGTGCGCGGCATCGAGCAACAGCCTGGCATTTCAAGCGTCCAGATCACTTTTCACGAGGGACTGGCGCCGCACCGCCATGCCATGCCACCCGGCGGTTTCCGGGTGGCGATCGTGAATTGCTGGGACCGCGAAGCCGGCAACGCGGCGCGCGCCGAGCTTCGCCGCCACTTCATCGCGACCGCTTCAGCCTAAGGGCTGTTGCGCCGAACAAAGCCTGCGAACAGGCTGACGACGAACAGCACCAGCGCGATGACGAACAGGATCTGCGCCATACCCGTCGCGGCCGAGGCAATTCCGCCGAAGCCGAAAACGCCAGCCACTATCGCGATTACGAGAAACATCAGCGCCCAATACAACATCGCTCGCTCCCTGTTTGATAGGTCGAGCAATTAACGCGGGCCGATTCGGGGTGGTTGCCGAAGTGGCAACCGCTTCGGCGCCGGGGACGTTGATCAAGTGGCAATTCACAACCCTTAAGGAGGGCCGATGAAACGCGAACTCTCCCCGACCGAAGCGCGCAGTGGCCTCATCAGCGGACGCATCTTCATGATCCTCTTGGCCTCGTCGATCGGCGCGGTCGTAGCACTTGCGCTCGCCTGGTACTTCCTCTTTCCCTACGGCGGCTAGCGCGGAGATCGAACATCACCGCGCGCTGTCGTCGAACTCAGGATGACGGCGCACATAAGCAACAATGTAGCTGCAGGCAGGCACGATCTTCAGGCCGCGACGATGGGTGTCCGTGAGGGCCGCGTGGACGAGCTTTGCAGCCAAACCCTTCCCCTCGTCCTCCGGAGGCACCTCCGTGTGCGTGAAGACGAGCCTGTCGCCCTGCTGGCGATACTCGGCGATCGCCAGACCATGCTCGGTCGGCATCTCGTAACGAGTGCGGACGGGGTTATGCGTTACTGACATCTATACTCCGTCCACAGTCGATGAAGCGTCAGACCGGACGCCGGGCCGCATACTCCCGCTGCACGCAGACCTCGTAGGTCCGGTCGTAAGGCACAAGGCCGTAAGCCTGGCAGGCTGCCTGAGCGTCGGCGTAGATCTGCGCCTCCGAATAGCCGACAACGACCCTGCCCTGCTGGCGCGCCGAGTATTCGCGCGCCCGACACTGATCGTAGGCTGCCGTACCGACTCTGAAACCATAGGTCGCGCACGCATCATCCGGCGCCACCACGACACGCGTCTCGGTCGCGCACGCGCCGAGGGCTACGGCCGCGACAAGCACGGGCACCAACCGCTTCAGCATCCGATACCTCCTTGGGATGTACTTCACATCCCGGCACGACAACGTGAGGAGGTATCGTCAGTTCCCGCACAGGACTACCTGTCGACCTGCCAGAACATCGGATAGGACGACTGGATCAGCCCCTTGAGTTCGGTTCGATAGCCTGCGGGGATGGTGAACTGTCCCCACATGAGCGAGGGCACCAGCTCGTAGGAAAGCACCTGAATATCGGCGGCAATTTTCTTGCGCTCTTCCAGCGTGCTGGCACGGGTAAACGCCTTGAGCAGGTCGGGTATCCGCGTGTCGCAGGACCATCCGGGGAAGTCGTTGCATGTCGCCGCCACATAGAAGTGCGTCAGCGGCGAGTACATGTCGGTGCCGTTGGAGTAGACCGGGAACATCGACCAGCCGTCCTTCTTGGCACGGCGCGCCAGCACGGTCGGCCAATCGCGCGGCTGCTGTTCGACTGTGAAGCCAACATCACGCATGTTCTGGACGAGCACGCGCGAGGCGGTCTGGCTGATCGAACCTGCGACTTCGAGAATGATGACTGGCTCGCCCTTGTAACCGGAAGCCGCAAGCTCGGCCTTGGCCGCCGCCAGATCGACCTTCGCCGCACCCGCCCCTGCGTCGGTCGAAAGCGGCGTGCCGCACATCCAGAAGGAGGAGCAGTCCTTCGTCTGGTATTTGTCGGGCACGCCGATTGCCGTCAGCGTCGCGTGCTGATCGACCAGCTTCCACAGAACCTTGCGCACCGCCGGATTGTCGAACGGCGGGAAGGCATGGTTCAGGCGGAAATTTCCCTGGAACTGGTGGATGCCGCCCAGGCCCATCAACTTGATGCTCTTCTCCTTCTCGAGGATCGGCAGCATGTCGAAGGGCAGATACTGCATGTAGTCGATTTCGCCGGCGATCAATGCATTGGCGCCCGTCGATTGATCGGGCATGACGCGGAGCACGAGCTGGTCGATCTTGACGTCCTTGCCGCCGGCCAGGAAATCCGGCGCCTCCTTGCGCGGCACATAGGCCGGGTTGCGCTCCAGCACCATGGCATTGCCCGGCCGCCACTGATCCTTGAGGAAGCGGAACGGGCCCGAACCGACCGGATCGCCGATGCGCTGGTCCGCCGGCGTCGCGGCGAGCCGTGCCGGCATCATGACCGGCAGCGGCGCGTTGGGCTTCCCCAGCACGTCGAGAAGTAACGGGAACGGCTGCTTGAGGACCAATCTGATCGTCTTCGGATCCTTGGCCTCGAGCGTTTCCGTATCCGTCATGAGCATCTTGCCCAGGGGATCGCGGACAGACCAGCGCTTCAGGGATGCAACGCAATCCTCGGCCGTCACCGGATTTCCGTCGTGCCACTTCAGGCCGTCGCGCAGCACGAAGGTCCAGGTGAGCTTGTCGGGGCTCGCCTCGTAGCTTTCGACCATCTGCGGCTTGATCTCGCCCTTCTCGTTCATGGCAAACAGCAGGTCGAAGACATGCAGCCCGAACGTTCGCGTGATCGTCGCGGTGATGACGTGGGGATCGAGGATGGTGACCTCGGACTCGAGAACCACCGTCAACGCCTTGGCCGCCCGCGCTTCGCGCGGCCTGATCAATGAGGCGCCCGCCAATGCCGCGCTGCCTGCAAGTGCAGTCCGCCGTCCAATTCCAATGCTACGCATGCGCTATCCTTCTTCCCCCGAGAGGCGAAGGTAGCGGGCTTTGCCAGAAAGTGGAACGCTCGGCCCCGTTTCGACCTGCGGTGAAACGGGGCCCTAGATCGCTACGGCGGCGAGACCAATCGACAGGTCACGCGATCGACGAAGATGTCCACGCGCGGACCGTAGACCGGCATGCCCCAGCGCTCGCCAGGCCCCGACGGTGGCGCCACCACCCGAACTTCCTGTACGGGCCGACCACCATTGGTGAACAGGCAGCTCACCACGGCATCGACGACGCCTGCGCTGTTGTTGGTCACGTAGATCGCGGACAGCCAGTTCTGCTGCGGCACCGCCTGCAACCAAGCGCCATCGAGCGTGGCGATCGGTACCGTCGGGCCGGCGGTAATCGGCACAGTGCCCATCAAGTTGCCGCGCGGCCGCTGGATCACGGGCGGCATCGTCACGGCTTGGCTGTTCGGATCGAACGCCTTGTCCGCCGGCGTTGCCGGCGTCGCCGCCTGCTGCTGAGGGGTCTGGTTGTCCTTGCTCACGTTCTCCGGCGTCCAGACCTTGCCGGTCTTCTCGTCACGGAATTGCGGGACCTGGGCGACGGCAGCGGTCGCCGCAACCAATCCCATCACGCCGACAAGCGTCGCCAGATAAATGTGACGCTTCATGTTTTCTCTCCTTGGCCTGGTGCAGCGCGAGACTTCACATGCCCTTACATGTCGCGATAGCGACGCTGCTCCCAGGTGCTCACCTGGGCTTCGGCCTCTTCCCTCGAAATGCCGTAACGGGTCTGGATCTTGCCGACCAGCTGATCACGCCGCCCTTCGATGGCGAGCAGGTCGTCGTCGGTGAGCTTGGCCCACTGCTCCTTCACCGCACCCTTGGTCTGATTCCAGCTACCCTTGAACTTCTCCCAGATCGTCTTCACGTCGTTCTGAGTCGTGGTCTGGCCCGACGCCTGCGCATTGACAGCGACAGGCAGCGCGCCGATGGCAAGGCCGGCACACGCGGCAAGAATTGCGAGTGAACGCATCGAAAACCTCCTTGTGAAATCGTCGGATTGTCAACGAGGGGCAGCAGCCGAGGTTGCCGCCTCAGAATGACCACAGCGATTTCAGAAGGAATGCGAGCGGTATCACGACGATCATCGCGACGTAGAGATCCAGGAGCTCGCCCGCCAGTGGGTTGCGCGACGCCTCGTCCGACGACATGTTCGACGCGTGCGTGGCGTCGGGAACTTGCCTGGATTCCATCTTGCCCCTCCAGCCTTTGACATTCCCCGCTTGCCGAAGAAACGCCATAAAATGGCCCAGGGTTGCACGCGACACGCGAAATTAGGCGGCCGCTCTCCTCGCCGCGTGGTCCAGTGCCTGCTGGAGATCGATGGCCGAATAGGGCTTGGAGATGAACTGCGTACCCTCGACTAGGGGGCCCGACGGACCGTAACCGCTGGCTATTACCACCGGCAGAGTCGGGTACTGCTGGCGGACTCGATTCGCCAATTCCTCCCCGCTCATGCTGGGCAAGCCGAGGTCGGTCAGAAGGAGATCGTACTTCCCATCCTTCGCCAACAGCTCCAGGGCCTGCTCTCCGGTCCCGACGCCGGACACGACGCAGCCCATCTGCTCAAGCATGTCCGTGGTGGACATACGCAGGACGATCTCGTCCTCCACGAGAAGAATGTGCCTCGGATGATCGGTAAACGCCGGCGTTCTCGGGGTCGCTGCAGACGGTGCAGCCTCTGGCTTGGCCGCTGCTCGCGGCCGGCGCGCGGCCAGGACAGCACGTACGCGCGCCGCCAGCGCCTCACTGCTGTAGGGCTTGGGGATCAGCGGATAGCCCATACGGCTGAAATCCGGCACGAGGTCGCGGGCAAAGCCGGAGGTCAACAGCACGGCAATTCCCGGTCGCTGCTTCTGAACCAGTTCGGCAAGCTCGATTGCCGTCATTGTCCCGGGCATCACGACATCGGTGAACAACAAGTCGAAGGCCGGGTCCTTCTCGAACAGTGCCGCGGCAACGTCGGGATTCTCGGCGGAAACGACGCGGTAGCCCCATCCTGTGAGCATATCGACGACGGCATGCCGCACGTCGTCGCTGTCTTCGACAACCAGGATGCGCTCGCTGCCTGTCAGGATCGTCGCCGCGACCGCGTCGTCCTCGACGACGGCGTCCTGGGTCCGAGGCAGATAGAGCTTCACGCTGGTACCCTGCCCGATCGCGCTGTCGATCCGGATGTGACCATTCGACTGGCGCACGAAGCCATACACCATGCTGAGGCCCAGGCCCGTTCCCTTGCCGTCGCTCTTGGTGGTGAAGAATGGATCGAAGGCCTGGGCCACGACCTCCGGTGGCATGCCGCTGCCCGTGTCGCTGACGTCCACCAATACATAGGGGCCGGGTGTCACGTCCGGATGCAGGGCGGCGTAGCGGCGATCCAAGGTGGCGTTCGAGACTTCCACGCGGACGGTACCGCCTTCCGGCATGGCATCTCGCGCATTGATGGACAGGTTCAGGATGGCATTCTCAAGCTGGCTTGGATCGATCCTGGCGTTCCACGGATTGTCCGCCACCTTGAACTCGATGGCGATGCGCTCGCCCAACGAATGGCGCAGCAAATCGGCAAGGTCGCCGATCAGGCGGGCGACGTTCGTGGGCTGCGGCGCCAATGGCTGGCGGCGCGCGAACGCCAGCAATTGCTGTGTGAGCCGCGCCCCGCGATCGGCCGCGGCAGTCGCAGTCTGGACACGCGCAAGCCCCGCCTCGTGGCCACCAAGCTCCCCCTTCAGGAGATCGAGATTGGCTCTGATGACCTGGAGGATGTTGTTGAAGTCGTGCGCCATGCCGCCGGTGAGCTGGCCGGTCGCCTCCATCTTCTGCCCCTGGCGCAGGGCTGTTTCGTCACGCAGCTTCTCTGTGATATCGACGCAACGGATGACGTCTCCACCGCCTTCCATTTCGCCGCGGAAAACCTCGAAGTCCCTGCCGTCGTGCGAGACCCGCACCACCGACGTGCGGTCTTCGGACGCGGCGTCGGCCGACACCGCGCCGAAGCCGAGCGGCTGAAGCAGGGCGCGTGTCGCCGGTGAGCGGTCGGACAGCAACTGGTCGCGCGTCAGCGGCGCCTGCTTGGTGGGATCCCACGCGGCGAGCTGGGTGAAAGCCCGATTCCAGGCCACGAGCATGCCCTGCGCATCGAGCACGAAGATCGGGTCCTGCAGGCTCTCCAGCGTCATCTGCAGCAGCCGCGACCTTGCGGTCAGATCCTGCTGCGTTCGCTCCAGTCGGCCGGCACCCCGGACGACGATATAAATGCCGGCGACGAGACACATGAAGGCGCCCGCCATCACCAGGAGGCCTGCAATGTCGGCCTGTTCCTGCTCCGAACGCAATGCCGCGAGCTGGCTGGCCAGGAGAAGACGCTGTCCCTCGATGAAGGAATCGCCCAGCAGGCGCACCTGCCCCATCATCGCGCGGCCTGCGCCGGTCCGATCGAGCGCCAGCGCGGCCTCGCGGCCATAGAGCTGATAAGCACCGACCGTGGCGTTGAGCTGTTCGAGCTTCTCCCCCGCGAGTGTAGCGAACTCGCGGAACTGCCGTGTGGCATCGAGATTGCCGACCACGGACGCCTCGAGTTGCCGCAGGCCCGACTCGATGCGCACGCGCGCCCGCTCATACGGCTCCAGCCGGGTCGCGTCGCCGGACAGGAGATAGCCGCGCTGGCCGATCTCGGCATCCTGCAGCGCGATCACCATGTCGCGCATCAAGGCCATCGTCTCGTAGTTACTGACCACGAGCCGCTGCTGTCGCGCGGCCGACTTGGAATGGGTGACGGCGAGCATGATCCCGCTCGCGATCAACACGGCGATCGTCAATCCGACGACGATGCCGGTCGAGCGCGCGGATCTGAGAAGATTAGACATCCTCTCCCTCGTCGGCGCCGGGCGCCGGGAAGATGACGGCAATACGGCTGCCCCCGCCCTCCTTGACCGAGAACACGGCTTCGCCGCCAAGCTGCATGGCCAGCCCTCGGATCAAGGTAAGACCGAAGCCGCCACGACCGTCGGGGCCGAGGGTACTGGCATCGCGTCTCAAGCCATTGTCCTCGATCACCAGTTCCACCTGTCCGTCTTTCTCGATCGTCTCGATTCGCACTTCCGGCGACGCAACGCCCTCGAAATCGTGAGTGAGCGCGATGCTCACGGCTTCAGTCACGATGAGGCCGACGGGAATTGCCGTGTCGGGTCCCACCGCCATGATGGGTGCGCGGATATGGTAGCGCGGCGCTTGCCGTTCGGCACCCCGGCGGCCCACCGATATCTGACGCAC
>Ga0209792_1001563_pt1 | contig 10797 bp, 8 predicted proteins | sample EBPBio142005_DNA_FD_185860 | JGI IMG/M metagenome (GOLD analysis project Ga0209792, IMG submission 185860) | Wastewater treatment Type I Accumulibacter community from EBPR Bioreactor in Madison, WI, USA - Reactor 1_6/14/2005_ DNA (SPAdes)... | ecosystem: Engineered > Bioreactor > EBPR >...
GACCCCGACTTCCTGATCTTCCCGACCTACAAGTGGGTTCTGGGTCCCTATGGGCGTGCGTTCATGTATGTCGCGAAGCGGCATCAGAAGGGCGTACCGCTGGAACAGACGGCGCCGGCGCGCAAGGCAGTCGCCGCCGAAGACACGATCTACTTCCGCGACCTTGCCTATGCCGACGGCGCGCGGCGCTACGACATGGGCGAACGCGACCATTTCATTTCCATGGAGATGGCCGCTCTCGGCATGGAGATGATGGCGGGCTGGGGCAACGAGCCGATTTCGGCGCGGCTCTCCATGCTCACCGACCGACTGGCCGACGGTCTCGCCAACACGGGCGTGCATGTGATCGACAGGAAGCTGCGGGCACCGCATGTGCTCAGCCTGCAATTTCCCAAAGGCATGGCACCGGACCTGCCGCAGAAGCTCGCGGCCGAGAATGTCTATGCCGCACCGCGGCTAGGTCGTCTCAGGATCAGTCCGCACGTCTACAACGACGAACAGGATGTCGACCGCTTCGTCGAAGTGTTCAAGAAGGTGGCTCTTTAGCTCAGAGGTGGCGCGTCTCGGCGGGCGGCTGCGACCAGTCGTTGTGCGCGCCGTCCTGAAAGACGATCTCGCGCACCGCGAACTGCAGCGGTGCGTCGCCATCGAGGCAGGCCACGTTGACGGCGTAGAAGACGCCGCCCAGCGCCTCCATGTTGCCGCGGCCAAAGGGCTTGATGCCGCACCGCCGGCAGAAGCAGTGGCGAATGGTGCCGCTGCCGAAGCCGTACTCCGTCACCATGTCGGCGCCCTTCACGAGGCGAAAAGCATCCTTCCTTGCAATTGTTTTCCAGAAGCGGCCCTTGGCGCAGATGGAACAACTGCAGCGGCTGGTTTCGGCGGCGGCATCGAGTTCGCATTCGAAGCGCACGGCGCCGCAATGGCAGCCACCTGCATGTGCTTTCGTCATGGGGACCGGCCTTTCAGGATATAGTTAATCATTTGGTAAAGTGTTGAAGTAACGATGCCCGCCTGTCAAACTCGGGACCGGGAGCAGGAAAGGCTTGGCATGCGTCATTCTCGCCGACAGTTGCTCAGCGCGGCACTCGCGGCGCCGTTCGTTGCGCGCAGCGCCGCGGCGCAGGGCAAATATCCCGAGCGCTCGATCAGGATCATCGTCCCTTTTCCACCCGGTGGCGGCGTCGACCTGACGGCCCGGCTCCTGATGGAGCCGCTGTCCAAGGAACTCGGCCAGACCATCGTGATCGAGAACAAGGGTGGCGCCGGCGGCATCATCGGCGTCGAGGCGATGTCGCACAGCCTGCCCGACGGCTACACGCTCTCGCTCACCGGCGCCGGCACGCTGACCGCGGGCCCGCATCTGCGGGCGAAGATGCCCTACGATCCGCAGGCGCTGGCTCAGATCACGCGGCTGGTGCGGATGCCCTTCATCGTAGCGGTGCGCAACGACCTGCCGGCTAAGACGCTTCCGGAATTCATGGAGCTGGCAAAGCGGCAGGAGCTGCGCTGGGCGTCCGGCGGCATCGGTACCAGCCAGCACCTCGCGGGCGAACTCTTCACGCAAATGTCGGGGCTCAAGATGGTGCATGTGCCCTATCGCGGCACCGGCCCCGCCCTGAACGATCTCGCCGCCGGCATCGTCGACGCCTATTTCGGCGACCCCGCGACCCTCGGCCTGATCCGCGGCGGCAAGGCGCGCGCCATGGCCGTCACCTCGCCCGAGCGCTGGCCCGTGCTGCCCGACACGCCGGCCATGGCCGAGGTGGTGAAGGGCTATCAGGCCGAGAACTGGTACGGCCTCGCGGCTCCTCCCGGCACGCCCAAGCCGATCGTCGACCGGCTCAACGCCGCCATCGCCAAGGTACTGGCCGAACCCGACGTGAAGAAGAAGTACGACGAGAACGGCCTTACCCCAGCCGTACTCTCCCCGGCCGATTACGTGGCCTTCCTGAAGCGCGACTCCGTCACTTGGGGCGACGTGGTGCGCAAGGGCAACATCAAGCTCGACGAATAATGTCTGCGCGTCTGGCCGTCGATATCGGCGGCACTTTCACCGATGTCGTGCTGGAAACCGGCACAACAGCCCACGCCACGAAGATCCTGACCACGCCCGATGCGCCGGAGCGCGCCGTGCTGGACGGCGTGCGCGCCATCCTCGCCGAAGCGAAGTGTCGACCCGCCGATGTCACCCTGGTCGTGCACGGCACGACGCTCGCCACCAATGCGCTGATCGAACGCAAGGGCGCGCGTACGGCGCTGGTGACGACGGCGGGCTTTCGCGACTCCGTCGAGATGGCGTGGGAGCACCGCTTCGAGCAGTACGACATCTACATGGAGCGACCCGAGCCGCTGGTCTCGCGCGACCTGCGCTTTGGCGTGCCCGAGCGTGTCGCCGCCGATGGCGCCGTCCTGCTCGCCCTCGACGAGAAGGCCGTGCGTGCCGTTGCCGCCCAACTCCGCAAAGAGAAGGTCGAGGCTGTCGCCGTCTGCTTCCTGCACAGCTTCACCAACGAAGCGCACGAACGCCGCACCGGCGCGATCCTGGCGGAGGAGTTGCCGGGCGTGGCGATCTCGCTGTCCTGCGAGGTCTGCCCCGAGATCCGCGAATACGAACGCACCTCGACGACCATCGCCAACGCCTATGTGCTGCCGCGCATGGCGGGCTATCTCGGCCAGCTCGAAGCCGACCTGAAGCGCGAGGGTATCGCCGGGCCTCTGCTGCTCATGATGTCGTCCGGCGGCATCACCACCGTCGACACGGCGCGACGCTATCCCGTGCGGCTGGTCGAATCCGGTCCCGCCGGCGGCGCCATCCTGGCGCGCACCGTCGCGGCCGAGAACGATGCCCGCAAGGCCGTTGCCTTCGACATGGGCGGCACGACGGCCAAGCTCACCCTGCTCGACGACCTGGAGCTGCAGCGGTCGCGCCAGTTCGAGGTCGCACGCGCCTACCGCTTTATCCAGGGCTCCGGTCTGCCGGTGCGCATCCCCGTCATCGAGCTGGTCGAGATCGGCGCCGGCGGTGGCTCGATCGCGCGGCTGGACGCGCTGGGTCGGCTCCAGGTCGGCCCCGACTCCGCCGGCAGCGTTCCCGGCCCGGCGAGCTACGGCCGTGGCGGCACCGAGCCCACCGTCACCGATGCCGATACTGCGCTCGGCCGTCTCGATCCCGAGCGCTTTGCGGGCGGCGCCATTCCGCTTCATCGCGACAAGGCCGAGGCGGCATTGCAGTCGCTGGCCGGCCCGCTCAAGACCGATGCGCAGGGCGCAGCCGCCGGCGTTGCGGAGATCGTCGACGAGACCATGGCGAGTGCCGCCCGCGTGCATGCCGTCGAAAACGGCAAGGACACGGCCGACCGCGACCTGATCGCCTTCGGGGGCGCCGCGCCGCTGCACGCCGCGCGGCTCGCCCGCAAGCTCGGCATGAAGCGGGTGATCGTGCCGGTCGGCGCCGGCGTCGGTTCGGCCTTCGGTTTCCTGCGCGCGCCCATTGCCTACGAGGTGGTGCGTACACGCCATGTCCGGCTCGACATGTTCGACGCCAAGATGCTGAACGAACTGTTCGCCGCCATGCGCCTGGAGGCCGAGGCCGTCGTCCAGCCAGCCGCACCGGGCGAAAGGCTGGTCGAGCACCGGCAGGCATTCATGCGCTATCGCGGACAGGGCCACGAGATTGCCGTGCCGCTTCCCAACGAATCCTTCGGAACAGACGCCACACGCGACCTGCGCCGCCGCTTCGAGGCCACCTACGAAACGGTGTTCGGCCGCGCCATTCCGAAGCTCGAAGTCGAAGCGCTGACCTGGACTCTGTCGCTCGCCACCGACCGGCCGCTGCCGGCGCCGGCAAAGGCAGTCGCCGCCCTTGCCGCGCCATCTCCATCGAGCCATCGCGAAGTGCTGGACCCGGCCAGTGGCGCGCGCGAGCAAGCCGCGATCCACGAGCGGCACGCGCTCGCGCCCGGCATGGTGCTCGACGGGCCGGCCCTGATTGTCGAGGATGGCACGACCACCGTCGTGCCCAGGGGCTTCACGGCCTGCCTCAATTCCGCAAGCCAGATCGTACTGGAGGATCGCGCATGAGCACTCCGACGGATATCCGCCTGCAGGTGATGTGGAACCGCCTGCTTTCCGTCGTCGAGGAGCAGGCCCGCGCCCTGGTGCGCACCGCCTTCTCGACCAGCGCGCGCGAAGCCGGCGACATCTCGGCCGGCGTCTTCGACCTGGAAGGCCGCATGCTGGCCCAGGCCGTGACGGGCACGCCCGGCCACGTGAATTCGATGGCGCGCAGCGTCATCCATTTCATCCGCGAGTTCCCGGTCGAGACCATGAAGCCGGGCGATGCCTATGTGACCAACGATCCGTGGAAGGGCACCGGCCATCTCTACGATATCGTCGTCACCTCGCCGGCCTTCCACAACGGCAAGCTGGTCGCCCTCTTCTCCTGCACCACGCACGTCGTCGATATCGGCGGCCTCGGCCAGTCGCCCGACGGCCGGCAGGTATTCCACGAAGGCCTGTTCCTGCCGCTGCTGCCGCTGATGCGCGAAGGGCGGATCGACGAGAGCGTGATGCGCATTGTGCGCGCCAACGTGCGCGAGCCGGTGCAGGTCGAAGGCGACATCCACGCGCTGATCGGCTGCAACGTCATCGGCGAACAGCGGCTCTCCCACATGATGGCCGAGCACGGCATCTCCGACCTCGACGAACTCGGTACGCACATCATCGACAGGAGCCGCGCCGGCATGGTGGCGGCCATCGCCAAGCTGCCGCGCGGCACCTGGAAGGGCCATATGCGCATCGACGGTTACGATGCGCCAATCGACCTGCACGCCGCCGTCACCATCCATGCCGACCATATCTCGGTCGACTATGCCGGCACTTCGGGCTCGTCGATCTACGGCATCAACTCGCCCATGTGCTACACGGAGGCCTATACGGCTTTCGGCATCAAGTGCGTCGTGGCGCCGACCATTCCCAACAATGCCGGTACGCTCGACTCGATTCTGGTCACCGCCCCCGAGAACACCATCGTCAATGCGCTGTTTCCCGCGGCCGTGAACGCGCGCAGCACGATTGGCCACATGCTGCCCGACGTCTGCTTCGATGCGCTGCATCAGGTGATTCCGGGCCAGGTGCCGGCCGAAGGCACCAGCAATCTCTGGAACCTGAAGCTCGGCGCCGGCCACGGCATGACCGGCACGATCGGCAACAGCCGGCCTTTCATGGTGACGACCTTCCATTCCGGCGGCGCCGGCGCACGCCCCACGCTCGACGGCCTGTCGGCAACGCCTTTCCCCTCCGGTGTGCGCAACGTGCCGGTCGAGATCACGGAGACCATCGCGCCAGTGGTTGTCTGGAAGAAGGAATACCGCCAGGATTCCGGCGGCGCCGGCCAGCAGCGCGGCGGGCTCGGCCAGGTGATGGAAGTCGAACATCGCGAGGGCGCGCCTTTCGGCATCTTCGCCACCTTCGAGCGGGTCAAACACCCGGCGCGCGGCCGCGACGGCGGGCAATCGGGGGGCAACGGCCGCCTCTCCCTGGCCTCGGGTCAGGAGCTCAAGGCCAAGGGCTTCCAGACCATTCCGGCGGGCGAACGCCTGGTCGTCGAGATGCCGGGCGGCGGGGGCTTCGGCGACCCGAAGGAGCGCGACCGCGAGGCCGTGAAACGCGACATCAGGCTGGGCCTCGTCAGCAGGGAGCAGGCCAAAACCGCCTACGGCATCGAAAACGACTGACGTAGGGGTCGCTGCCAGAAAAATTTGTCCCTCGCCGCGACGCTGAGGCTGTAGTCTTTCCCGTCATTGGGAAAAGAGGAAACTCAGATGTGGCAGCCCAGCGAGCGCTACCCCGATCCGGCGGTGCGCGTGCTCGATCCGTCGTTCAACCAGTACCGGCTGGTACTGGCGTCGGTCGAGCGTCTCTACACCGGCTGTCGCTGGGCCGAAGGGCCGGTCTATTTCGGCGACGGGCGCTACCTCCTGTGGAGCGACATTCCCAACAACCGCGTGCTGCGCTGGGACGAGGAAACGGGCGCCGTCTCGATCTTCCGCAAGCCGTCGAACAATGCCAACGGTCACACCCGCGACCGCCGCGGCCGGCTGGTCGCCTGCGAGCACGATGCCCGCCGCGTCGTGCGCTTCGAGTATGACGGCGCCATCACCGTGCTGGCCGATTCCTACAACGGAAAGCCGTTGAACTCGCCGAACGACGTCGTTGTGAAGTCCGACGGCTCGATCTGGTTCACCGATCCGACGTTCGGCATCCTGGGCTACTACGAAGGCCACAAGGCCGAGAGCGAGAACAAGCCGGCCGTCTATCGCCTCGATCCGACGACCGGCAAGCTCGCCATGATGGTCGACGACATTCCCGGCCCCAACGGGCTTGCCTTCTCGCCCGACGAAAAGAAGCTCTATGTCGTGGCCTCGCGCGCCGAGCCGCGCCGCACCATCCTGAGCTACGACGTGCTGGGCGACGGCAACGACACCAGGCTCGGCAAGGGCTCGGTGCTGATCGATGCCGGGTCGGACGGCTCGCCCGACGGGTTCCGTGTGGACGTCGACGGCAATCTCTGGTGCGGCTGGGGCATGGGCTCGCCGGAACTGGACGGCGTGCGCGTCTTCAATTCTACCGGCACGCCGATCGGCCATATCGATCTGCCGGAACGCTGCGCCAACCTCTGCTTCGGCGGACGCTATCGCAACCGCCTGTTCATGGCCGCGAGCCACTCGCTCTACGCGCTCTACGTCAACACCCAGGGCGCGCTGGGTGGCTAATCGCTTTCGGGAGCGTCGGTAGATTCAATGTCCGGAGTAGATTCGAGTTACGCCTGGTGGCGTCTCGTCGCCAGCGTCACGTTGAGCACGGTCGGCGGCATCGGCATGTGGTGCCTGGTCGTCGCCCTGCCCTCGGTACAGCAGGATCTCGGCGTGTCGCGCGCCGACATCTCCTTCGCCTACACGCTGAACACACTCGGCTTCTTCGTCGGCGGCGTCGTCATGGGCAAGCTGGTCGACAAGCGCGGCATCGTCCTCACGGCCGTGTTGAGCGCGATCGGTCTGGCGGTGGGCTTCGCCGTGGCGCCCGCCGCGACCTCGCTCCCGCTCTTTGCCGCCGCGCAGATACTCATCGGCTTCAGCGGCGCGGCGACCTTCGCGCCGCTGGTCGCCGACGTCTCGCACTGGTTCGAGAAGCGCCGCGGCATGGCCGTCGCCATCGCCGCGTCGGGCAACTATCTGGCCGGCACGATCTGGCCGCCGATCATCGAATTCCTGATCCGCGACCAGGGCTGGCGCACCGCCTACTGGATCGCGGCGGCGGTCTGCCTCCTGGTCATGGTACCGCTGGCCTTCGTGCTGCGCCGCCCGCCACCCTTGCAGCATGCCGCCGACGGCAGCGCCGCCGTCGCCGCCCATTCGTCGCGCTCGCTCGGCCTCTCGCCCAATGCCCTGCAGGCGGTGCTGATCGTCGCCGGCATCGGTTGTTGCGTCGCCATGTCGATGCCGCAGGTCCATATCGTCGCCTACTGCGCCGACCTGGGGTACGGCGTGGCCCGCGGCGCGGAGATGCTGTCGCTGATGCTGGGCTTCGGCATCATCAGCCGCATCGCCTCGGGTTGGATCGCCGACCGGGTCGGCGGCATCAAGACCCTGCTGCTGGGCTCCACGCTGCAGTGCGTGGCGCTGGTCTTCTACCTGATCGACGATTCGCTGAACTCGCTCTACGTCGCCTCCGCCCTGTTCGGCCTGTTCCAGGGCGGCATCGTGCCGTCCTACGCCATCATCGTGCGCGAGTATTTTCCGCCCAAGGAAGCGGGCTTCCGGGTGGGGCTTGCCGTATCGTCGACGCTGGTCGGCATGGCACTGGGCGGCTGGATGGGCGGCGTGCTGTTCGACATGACCGGCTCCTACCGGGCCGCCTTCATCAACGGCATCGCCTGGAACCTGTTGAACGGCGTCGTCGCCTGGTGGCTGCTGTTCCGGCAGAATCGCCGCAACGTCTACGCCTGAGGAGTCATCATGCGTATCGTCGCCATCCGCGATATCGTCTCGCCGATCCGTTCCAACATCGCCAACGCCTATATCGACTTCAGCCAGATGACCGCCTCGGTCGTGGCCGTGGTCACGGACGTGAAAGTCGACGGCAAGCCGGTGGTGGGCTTTGGCTTCAACTCCAACGGCCGCTACGCCCAGCACGGGCTGCTGGGCGAGCGTTTCATCCCGCGGCTGAACCAGGCCAAGCCCGACTCGCTGGTCGATGCCGAAGGCCTGCTCGACCCTGCCAAGTGCTGGGCTGCCATGATGGCCAACGAAAAGCCCGGTGGACACGGCGAGCGCTCGGTCGCGGTCGGCGTGCTCGACATGGCGTTGTGGGATGCCGTCGCCAAGGCCAAGCGCGTGCCGCTCTGGAAGCTGCTGGCCGATCGCTACAACGGCGGCCAGGCCGATGCGAAGGCCTGGGTCTACGCCGCCGGCGGCTACTACTATCCCGGCAAGGATCTCGACGGGCTGCGGGACGAGATGAAGCACTATCTCGCCCTCGGCTATTCCTGCGTGAAGATGAAGGTGGGCGGCGTACCTCTCGCCGAGGACCTGAAACGCATCGAGGCGGTGCTGAAGCTCGTCGGCAGCGGCGACAGGCTGGCGGTCGACGTCAACGGCAAGTTCGACCTGCCCACCGCCATCGAGTTCGGCCGCGCTATCCAGGACATGGGCCTGCGCTGGTACGAGGAGCCGCTCGATCCGCTCGACTATCTGGCGCATGCCGCCCTCGCGACCCAATACGCGCCGCCGCTGGCGACCGGCGAAAACCTCTTCTCGATGCAGGATGCACGGAACCTGATCCGCCACGGCGGACTCCGGCCCGACCGCGATATCCTCCAGTTCGACCCTGCCCTCTCCTACGGGCTGGTCGAGTATCTGCGCACGATCGAAATGCTGAAGGCCAACGGCTGGTCGCCGCGCCGCTGCGTGCCCCATGGCGGCCACCAGTTCGCGCTCAACATCGCGGTCGGCCTGCAGTGCGGCGGCAACGAATCCTACCCGCAGGTCTTCGCGCCGTTCGGCGGCTTCGCCGACGATTGCCCTGTGGTCGACGGCCGCGTGACGATGCCCGACGCACCGGGCATCGGCTTCGAGCGTAAAGCCGAGCTATGGTCGGTGATGAAGGAGCTGCAGCCCGCCGCCTGAGCGGTCGAGCAGCGGCCGGGCCGCGGTCAGCCGCGCCAGTTGTCCCAACCGTTGCCATGGGTCTGATATCGCCCATCCTGCGGTATGCCGGAACTGGCACAGCCTGCAAGCAACGCCACAGCGAACAGCGTCGCGACAACCGCAAGCGCCTTGGATCTGAGAGTGGTCATCGGGCTGACGTGGCACTCGCTCGGCCGCATTTCAACGCACCCGACTTCACAAGTTCGCCAGCGCACCTGTGCAATGGATTGCGCTCGCCTCGACGACATGGTCAGGCGCGGAAGTTTTCCCAGCCGCCGCCGGTCTGCCACCCGCTGGGCTGACTGGGATCCGGCGTCTTGCAGCCGGTCAGTGCAAGGATCAGCAAAGTGATCGCGACGGCAACCAGGGAACGAACGCTGCTCATGCCCTCGACGATGACACTCGCCTACTCCGGCTTCAACAAGCCAGACTTCACAAGTTCGCTAACGCTCGCTTCCTGGTCCTTCATATAGGCAGAAAATTCGTCCATCGTGGTGGGCCGGGCAACACCGCCGAGTTCGGCGAGCTTGTCGTTCACCGCCTTTTCCTTGAGGGCGCCGACGACAGCGCCATTCAGGATCTCGAGGATCGGCTTGGGCGTTCCGGCGCGGGCCAGGAGACCCGCCGTCGTACCGCCGTCGAACGGCTTGCTGCCGATGTCCTGCAGCGACGGCATCTCGGGAAGTTGCGGTACGCGATCGGGACTCATCGCCAGCATGCCGATCATCTTGCCGGACTTGATGTGCGGCAGCGACGTCGTGAGCTGGTCCATGTAGAGATCGATCTGGCCGCCCATCAGGTCGTTGAGGCCGGGTCCCGACCCCTTGTACGGAATGATGTTGAACTGAACGCCTTCGTTTACCTGCAGGCGCAGGATGGCGATGTGGTTGGTCGTACCATTGCCGGCATGGCCGATGCTGACCGTCCCCGGCTTGGCCTTGGCCTCGGCGAGTGCGGCACGGATGTTCGCAAAGCGACCGCCCGGCTTGCCCACGACGATCATGGGCACGGTGCTCAGCAGCGAAATCGGCGTGAACAGCGGCACCATCGAAGGCTTGCCCGCGAGGTAGGGCGCGACGAAGAGCACGCTGAAGCTGCCCATTACGACCGTGTAGCCATCGGCCGGCGCATTGGCCGCCGCCTCGGTGCCGACGATGCCGCCCGCTCCCGGACGATTGTCGACGATCACGGTCTGACCGAGCCGGCGTCCCATCGCCTCGCCCACCAGCCGCGAGGTCAGGTCGTAGTTGCCGCCGGCCGCGAACGGCGAGATCCAACGGACCGGCTTGCTGGGAAAGTTCTGCGACCATGCGGGCAGGCACGGCAGTGCCATGGCCCCACCCAGCAGCGCTCGACGTGACATGGTCGCCATCTCGATTTTCCTCCCACAGCTTCGCGCGTTTCGCTCGCCCCTTCAGACTGATTGCAATTTTCCTCTTCTCGCGCCACATCGGAATGAGGCCCACCCATCGAGGAGAGAAACCGGGATGCCAGAGCACCAGACGCCGCTTATCGCCACGATCGCTGCGGGTCTGATGCTCGCCTTCATCTTCGGTCTCATTGCCCAGCGGCTGCGCATCCAGCCTCT
>Ga0209792_1001564_pt1 | contig 10792 bp, 10 predicted proteins | sample EBPBio142005_DNA_FD_185860 | JGI IMG/M metagenome (GOLD analysis project Ga0209792, IMG submission 185860) | Wastewater treatment Type I Accumulibacter community from EBPR Bioreactor in Madison, WI, USA - Reactor 1_6/14/2005_ DNA (SPAdes)... | ecosystem: Engineered > Bioreactor > EBPR >...
ACGAGAGAGGGAGCGCATGTCCGAGGACAAGAAGAGAAGGGTGCTCCTGAAGCTCTCCGGTGAGGCATTCGGCGGCGGCTCGTTGGGGGTCAACCCCGATGTGGTCTCCTCGCTCGCGAAGGAGATCGCCGCGGCATCCGCTGAGGGGGTCGAAGTCGCGATCGTCGTCGGCGGCGGCAACTTCTTCCGAGGCGCCGAGCTCAGCCAGCGCGGCATGGACCGCGGCCGCGCCGACTACATGGGCATGCTCGGCACCGTGATGAACGCGCTCGCACTCCAGGACTTCCTCGAGCAGGCGGGAGCCGCCACACGCGTGCAGTCGGCCATCGCGATGACCCAGGTCGCCGAGCCGTACATCCCCCGTCGTGCGGAGCGGCACCTCGAGAAGGGGCGCGTCGTGATCTTCGGAGCCGGTGCCGGTCTGCCCTACTTCTCCACCGACACCGTCGCCGCCCAACGCGCCCTGGAGATCGACGCTGATGTCGTGCTCGTCGCCAAGAACGGTGTCGACGGTGTGTACGACGCCGATCCGCGCAAGAACTCCGACGCAGCCAAGCTCGAGCACGTCACCTACCAGGAGGCGCTGGTTCAGGGACTCAAGGTCGTGGACTCGACCGCCTTCAGCCTGTGCATGGACAACTCGATGCCCATGGTGGTCTTCGGAATGGAGCCGGCGGGCAATGTCACCAAGGCGATTCGCGGCGACCGGATCGGCACTCTCGTTTCCAACTAGACCTCTAAACTTGGGTTCGACACAAGGGAGTTGCCGTGATCAGCGACGTATTGGCCGAAGCCAAGGACAAGATGGGCAAGGCCGTCGAGGCCGCTAAGGACGATTTCGCGACGGTGCGCACCGGACGAGCGAACCCGGCCCTGTTCCAGAAGGTGCTCGTCGACTACTACGGCACGCCGACCCCGCTTGCGCAGCTTGCCTCCATGGTCAATCAGGAGGCCCGCACACTGCTCATCACCCCATTCGACAAGTCGGCCCTCAAGGACATCGAGAAGGCCATCGCGGGTGCCTCGCACCTCGGCGCCAGCGTCGGCAACGACGGCGCCGTCATCCGCGCGACGCTGCCCGAGCTCAACGAGGAGCGCCGCAAGGAGTTCGTGAAGCTGGTGCGCGACAAGGCGGAGCAGGCGCGCGTGGCGATCCGCAACATCCGTCGCAAGGCGAAGGACGACCTCGACTCCCTCAAGGAGGTCGGCGAGGACGAGATCTCCCGCGCGGAGAAGGAACTCGACGCCACCACCAAGCAGCACGTCGACGCGATCGACGACGCTGTCAAGCGCAAGGAAGCCGAGTTGCTCGAGGTCTGATGGCGTCCGACTTCGAGGCCCAGGTTCGCGCGACGAACGACAAGATCAACGCGCGCACCGGCCGCCCCCTCATTCGCGCGATCGCCGTCGGGCTCATTCTCGGCGGAGCCCTGCTGGTCAGCCTCGTGCTCGTCAAAGAGCTCTACATGGTCTTCGCGGCGGCCCTCATCGGGTTCACCAGCTACGAATTGGCCAGTGCGCTGCGCTTCGCCGGCCGGGATGTGCCCCGCCTTCCCACGGTCATTGTCGCGGTCGCGCTCGTGCCGGCCTCGTTCTACTGGCTGGACGCCGGCCACTGGTACGTGACCCTCGCGGGCATCGCGTTTCTGTCGATCTGGCGCATCGTGGAGCTGGCTCGCCCGAGCCACCGGGTCGCGCCGATCGAGCTTCTCAAGGACCTGGCGGCGGGCGCCTTCATCATGGCCTACGTCGCGTTCATGGGCGCTTTCACCGTGCTTCTCACGGCGCAGGACGGTGGCCAGTGGTGGACGCTGGCCTTCCTGATCGTGGTGGTCGCCGTGGACACCGGTGCGTACGCGACGGGTGTCGCATTCGGCAAGCACCCGATGGCCCCGACGATCAGCCCCAAGAAGACCTGGGAGGGGTTCGCAGGATCGGTCGCGGCTGCCGTGATCGCCGGCGTGCTGCTGTCGATCTTCATGCTTCACCAGCCGTGGTGGGTGGGCGTGATCCTCGCGGTCACCATCGTTGCGACCGCGACCTCGGGCGATCTCGCCGAATCGCTCATCAAGCGCGACCTGGGCATCAAGGACATCTCGACCTGGCTTCCCGGCCACGGCGGTTTCCTCGACCGTGTCGACTCGGCGCTGCTGTCGGCCGCTGCCGCCTACGCGCTGTTCCTGATCTTCGCGTGAGCCCGCGCTCACGCTGACACAGCCCTCAGGCAACGTAGGGCAAGATAGTCGGGTGAGCACAACTTTCCCGCGCGCCCGCAAGTCGAAACCCGGCTACAACGTCGACCAGGTCGAGGACTTCCTCGAGGAGGCCCGTCGCGCCTACACGGCCGACCGGGGCGATCTCGGTGTTGTGACCGCCGCGAGCATCCGTCGGACCGCCTTCGCCCTGCAGAAGGGCGGCTATTCGACCAGCCATGTGGATGCCGCCCTCGAGCGTCTCGAGGACGCCTTCGCGGCCCGCGAGCGCGAGCGCGCATTCGCGACGACCGGGGATGCCGCGTGGTACGCGCAGGCGCGCAGCTCGGCGCAGGAGATCATCGATCGGCTCGCCCGCCCCGAGGGGCAGCGGTTCAGCCGCGTCGGCCCGTTCACCACCGGATACAGCCCCAAGGACGTGGATGCGTTCACCAACCGTCTCGTGGGCTACTTCCAGGCTGGCAAGCCGATGAGCGTCGACCACGTTCGCACGGTCGTCTTCGGATCGAAGAAGCGCGGCTACAACGAGCAGCAGGTGGACCTCCTGCTCGACGCGGTCATCGACGTCATGCTCGCGGTGCGCTGACCCGACCGAACGGCCTCCCGGGGCTCTGACAGGCCCATGGGCTAAAATCATGCAACTGTGGGGATAAGCACGCGGGCGATCGAACTCCGTGCCCAGCTCAAGAGCGAGGGCGGAGACGTTTCTGGGCGCCATCGGCGCGCCCCGTGGTCCCTTCCTGCCTTCGCCACCTTCGTCACATTCGCCTTCCTCGCGGTGACCCTCGCCCCGCCTCCCACCGGCTCGACTTACGCGGCGACGAGCCCGCAGCGCAGCGGTGAGACCCAGTCGGTCGACGTCGCTGGTGACTACTCCCTGTCGGCCGAGCGGGATGCGTTCAGTGTGAGCGAGATACGGGTCGCGCCAACCGCGCCAGCGGTGGGCATTCCCGATGCGGGGTCGGCGCAGGCCATTGCCCTGGAGATGGTGCTCGCCCGCGGCTGGGACATGACCGAGTTCAGCTGCCTCGTCGCACTGTGGACCCGTGAGTCGAACTGGAACGCCTACTCGCACAACTCGTCGAGCGGTGCCTACGGCATCCCGCAGGCCCTGCCTGGCGAGAAGATGGCGTCGGCCGGCGATGACTGGGCCACCAACCCGGCCACCCAGATCACCTGGGGTCTCGGCTACATCACCGACCGCTACGGCACCCCCTGCGGTGCGTGGGGCCACTCGGAGGAGAAGGGCTGGTACTAGCCAGCCGGGTCTGAGCGTGGCATCGACGGCCACTACGCTGGCCGGATGGAGTTGCTGCAGCTCGGTGTGTACGGGGTCATCGGGCTGGTCACGATCGTTGCCGCCGGTGCGTTCAGTGCTCGATTGGGCATTGCAGCCCCTCTCGTACTCATTGTCGTCGGCGTCGGATTCAGCTACATCCCGGGCGCACCCACGTCGGTGCCACATGAGCTGATCCTGCTCGGGCTGCTGCCACCGATTCTGTACGCGGCATCCATCACGGTCCCCGTCGTCGACTTCCGTCGCAACTTCAGCACCATCTCCGCACTCAGCGTGGGGCTCGTCATCGTGACCACCGCAGTGACGGGCTACCTGCTCTACCTGATCTTCCCGCAGCTGTCACTGGCGGCGGCCATCGCGATCGGCGCGGTCATCAGCCCCACCGACGCGGTCGCGGCAACGGCGCTGGGCAAGAAGTTCGGACTTCCGCCGCGACTCGTGACGATCATGGAGGGCGAGAGTCTGGTCAACGATGCGACCGCGCTGGTTCTGCTGCGGTCGGCGATCGCCGCCACGGCATCCGCCGTCTCGTTCTGGGATGTCGCTGGTGACTTCCTCTTCGCTGTCGCCGTGGCCGCGGCGATCGGGCTCGCCGTCGGATTCGTCACGGTCTGGGTGCGCTCGAAGATCACCGATCCGCTTCTGGACACCGCCATCTCGTTCGCTGTGCCGTTCATCGCGTTCATTCCCACTCAGTTCGTCGGGGCATCCGGGGTGCTCGCCGTCGTCGTCGCGGGCCTCTACTCGGGTCATCACGGGGCACGCCGGTTCTCGGCGCAGGCGCGCGTCGCCGAGCGGCTCAACTGGCGCACGCTGCAGTTCGTGCTCGAGAACGGCGTCTTCCTGCTCATGGGAGTGCAGATCTCGGGGCTGATCTCGAGCGTCATCCAGGACGATCTGAGTGCGGGGCTCGCCGTCGTGCTCGGGGTGTTGATGACCGCGGTCGTCATCGTGATCCGCTTCCTCTTCGTCGGACCCGTGCTCCTGCTGCTCCGAGCCGAGCTGCGCCGGGCCGAGCGGGCCCAGACCCGCTTCGGCGAGTTCCTCGATCAGTTCCGGCGCAGGAGCGATGTGAGCGCCCGAGGAGTCAGGCGGCAACAACGAGCGGAGGCCATCCACGAGCGTCGAGGGCAGGATCTTGCCCAGCTGCAGGCGGAGGGCCTGGGCTGGCGTGGCGGTGTGATTCTCGGGTGGTCCGGGATGCGCGGGGTCGTCACGCTCGCGGCCGCCCAGTCCCTGCCGGACACGACACCCTACCGACCCCAGCTGGTGCTCATCGCGTTCACGGTTGCGGTCGTGACGCTACTGCTGCAGGGCGGTACCCTGCCGTGGCTGATCAGGCTGACGGGCATCCGTGGGGCGGATGCGGTCGCCGACAGTCGTGAGCTCGCCGGACTGCTCGACGAACTCGCGGAGTCTGGTCTGGCCGCGATTGAGAGCCCCAGTCTCGAGCTTCCGGAGGGCCAGGTGATCGACGAGCACGTGTTGGAGCGGGTGCGCAGCGATACCCTCCTGCGTGCCCAGTCGGCGTGGGAGCGGGTGGAACGCACCCCCACAAGTCCCGTGTCCCCCCAGCGCCAGTATCGCGCGCTGCGCAGGGAGGTGCTCCGTGCTGAGCGAGAGGCGCTGCTGGAGGCCAGGTCGGCCGGCCGATACCCCTCCCGAATTCTGATTCGCGCGCAGGCGATGCTCGACCTCGAGGAGACCAGGCTCGAGCAGATCGACAACCCCGGCGGCGCCTGAGGCCGTCCCCCGATTCACGCTCGTAGACTGGTCTCATGCCTCGTTCGAATCGTCCCCGCGGCCGTCGCCCGGACGCCGAGGCGGTCACCGAAGTCGACCTCAGCCGAGCACTACTGGGTCGGATGCACACCGAGCCGCGTCGCGACGGCCTGTGGAATGTTCAGCCGCTCGCGGCATCCAGCTCAACCAAGGTCTACACCTGCCCCGGTTGCAGCCTCGAGATCGCCCCGGGAACGGCCCACATCGTGGCGTGGCGAGCGGACGGGCTGATGGGCGAAGCCGACGACCTCGCGGCCCGCCGGCACTGGCACACGCACTGCTGGAAGATCCGTCCGTGACGGCGGTGGATATCCGCGGCGGCATCGAGTTGCCCGCCCGGCGGGAGAATGTCGAGCTGGAGACCAGCGACGGGCTGACCCTGGTGGGGGAGTTGAGCCTGCCCGAACTCTCACCGCCGGTCGCAACTCTGGTGGCGCTGCATCCGCTGCCCACCGCCGGCGGTTTCATGGATTCGCACATCATCCGCAAGGCCGCGGCCCGACTGCCCGCACTCGCCGACATCGCCGTGCTGAGGTTCAACTTCCGTGGGGTCACATCGCCGCGGGGAACCTCAGAGGGCGAGTTCGGTCACGGGCTCGACGAGCAACACGACCTGGCCGCAGCGATGGACCTCGTGCAGTCTCGTGGCCTTCCGCACCCGTGGATCGTGGGGTGGTCGTTCGGCACCGAGGTTGCGCTCAAGTGGGGACTCGAGCATCCGATCGAGGGAGCCATCCTGCTGTCACCTCCGCTGCACCGCACGACACCGGCAGAACTCGCCGCGTGGGCCGGTAGCGGCAAGCGACTCGTGGCTGTGATTCCCGAGCTCGATGACTACCTGCGCCCCGCCGAGGCCGCCGAGCGGTTCGCCGCCGTGCCCGAGACCGAGTTCGTCGCGGTCGAGGGTGGTAAGCATCTCTGGGTCGGCGAGGAGCAGACCTACCGCGTGCTCACCGAGATCGTGGCGCGACTGAACCCCGGTGTGCTGCCCTTGCCGCGCACCTGGGAAGGCTGATCGAGTCTGCGGTGATCGAGTCTGCGGTGATCGAGCCCGTCGAGATAGGGCCTGCCGAGATCGAGCCTGTCGAGATCCGGCCCTAGAGCTCTTCCTGCCGAGGCACGAACACCTGGTTGACCACGAGCAGGATCGCTGCTGCGACCGGGATCGCGATCAGCGCGCCGAGGATACCCAACAGCGTTCCACCAGCGAGGGCTGCGATCACGACGATCGCCCCCGGAACCTTCACCGCCGTCGCCATGATGCGCGGGTTCAGCACGTACGCCTCGACCTGCATGTAGACGATGTAGTAGATCGCCACGACGAGCACCGCGGGGAAGCCGTTGAACAGCGCCACGAGCAGCGTGATGACCGCAGCACCGGAGACGGTTCCCACGAGCGGGATCAGCGAGCCGAGGAAGGCGATGAAGGCGAGCAGCGCGGAGTACTTGATGTTGAGCCCGAACAGCGGCAGCACGAGCGTCAGCACGATGAACGACAGGATTCCGTTGACGAGGGCCAGCGAGACCTGCCCGATCACGTAGCGACCCACCGCGGTGCTGATCTGCTCGGCGAGGTCGATGAACTTCGGACGCCGTGAGGCAGGTACCAGTCGGTACAGGCCGCGTTTGAGGCTCGTGAGCGACGACACGAAGTAGATCATGAGGATGATGACGACCACGGCACCGGTGATGCCACTGGCGATTCCGAGGCCCACGGTGAGCACACCGCCGCCGAGCTGGGCGAAATCGAGAGTCTTGACCCACGCCTGAAGACCGTCAACGACCTGCTGCACGTTGACCCAGGGAAGGGCATCCTGAATGTTGGTGAAGATGCTTCCATCGTTGAATCCGCTGATCAGCCCGGGAATCGTCTTGATCGCGTTCTGCACCTGCTCGCTGATCACGGGGATGATCGCGAAGATCAGCCCGGCGAAAATGCCCAGTACGCCCACGAGGACTGTGACGATCGCCAGCGGTCGGGGAAACTTGTGCTTCTCCAACCAGCTGACCAGCGGGTCGAGCCCGAGCGCGAGGAACAGCGCGGCGCCGACGTAGGTGATGATCGTGGCGAGCGAGCCGATCGTTGCGCCGATTGCGATCGCCACGATGACACCGAGGCCGCCCAGCAGGCCGACGCGGAAGGAATTCTGGATCTTCACTCGGAGACCGCCTCTTCAGCCTGCTGCAGCACACCACGAAGGTTCTCGAAGTACCCCGCGACCGTGTCGCGCTCCTGCTTGATCTTGGTGAGGCGCTCCTCGGCATCCTGCACGAGTTGTGCGCTGCGCTTCTCGGCGTCGGCGATGATCGCCTTCGACCGGGACTCCGCGTTCTCGAGCAGCTGGCGCGAGTGTGACTCGGCCGACTCCCGCAGCGTGCGTGCCTGGGTCTTCGACGCACTGTCGAGCGAGTCGGCCTCGGCGCGCTTCTCGGCGGCCAGCCGCACGGCCTCGGCGAGCTGGGCCTGAGCCTCGTCGAGGTACTGCTGGGTCTGCGCCGTCGCCTCCTGGTGGCGGGCCAGGAACTCCTTCTCCGCCTGATCCCTGCGCGCCTTCAACTCCAGTTCGAGGGCGTTGCGGGCTTCCTCGGCCTCGCGCTCGAGAGTGGTGCGCGTCTCGTCGGCCTGGTGAGCGAGGGATGCCCGTGTCGTCTCGGTCTCGCTGGCCAGCTGTGCGCGCTGCCGGGCGATGTCTCGCGCAAGGTCGCTGCGCTGCTTCTCGACGTCGTGGGCCAGCTCGGCGCGGGTGGTGGTCACCTCGTTCTCGAGGGCTGCGCGCTTCTCCGCGATCTCCGCGTTGAGTGCTGCGCGCTTGTCCGCGATGTCGGCGTTGAGCGCCGCCTGTGCGGCGGCGGTCTGCGCCGCCAGGTCGTTGCGCGCGGCGGTCGTCTCCGCCTCCAGTTCGGCTCGCGCGGCCGCAGTCTCGGCCTCGAGGGCGGCGCGGGTCGATGCCGTCTCGGCGTTGAGTGCGCCCCATGCCGCGGCGGTGTCGGCCTGAAGCTTCGCGCGGGATGCCTCCGTGTCGTTGGCGAGCTTCTCCTGCGCTGCTGCGGTGTCGTTGGCGAGCTTCTCCTGCGCGGCCGCGGTCTCGTTGGCGAGAGTCTCGCGCGCGGCGGTGATCTCGGCTTCCAGCTGGGCGCGACCGGTTTCGAGCTCGCGCTCCAGGTCGGTTCTGCCCTGCTCGATGTCGCGGGCGAGCTCGGCGCGCAGTCGCGCGTTCTCGTTCTCGTAGTTGGCCCGACCCAGCTCGGAGTCCCGGGCCAGCTGCGCCGCGGCCTCGCTCGCCTCCGCCGCCTCACGGGTGGCCGTGACCTTCAGTTCGGCTGCCTCGTGCTCGGCCGCCGCGCGGAGTGCTGCGGCCTCACGAGCGGCGGTGGAGCGGGCCTCGGCGGCCTCGGTGGCCACGGCAGCGCGGAGCGCGGCAGCCTCACGCTGAGCATCCTGCAGCGTGAGCTGCGCGTCAGCGCGGGCGCGGGTGAGCAGCTCGTTGGCCTCCTGCGTGGCATCGGCGACGAGCTTCGCGGCGCGGGAGTTCGCGTCATCCGTCAGCTTCTGGGCGGCGCTGGCAGCCGCGGATCGCAGCTCCTGGGTCTCGGCCAGGGCGCTCGCGCGCAGCTTCTCGGCGTCGATGTCGGCCTGCGCGATGAGGCGAGTGGACTGCTCCTCGGCCACGCGAAGCATGTTCTCGAGCTTGGTTCCGAGTCCGGCATAGGTGGGGCTGCCGGTCTCGTCGAGCTCGGCCTGCAGGTCCTCGTTGACGGCCAGCAGGCGCTTGACTTCCTTGGCCGACTCGGCGCGATCGGTGTTGGCCTTGATGAGTTCGCCACGCAGTTGCTGGATGGCGCGGTCGACCTCGTCCTTCTTGTACCCGCGCATCTCAGTCCCGAAATCGGTGTCGTCGGCAGCCATGATTTCTCCTTGCGCGGTGGGGGACTGTCAGAAGTTTAGCGTGGTCATTCCCAGTGCATTCCCAGTGCTGTGGTTAGGCCCGACGCGGGCCCGTCGGCTATTCTTGAACGTCTTTGTTGTTGCCATTCCCCGCTAGTGAAGGGGATCCCCTCCTCTCGTCCCTAGTGCGAGCGACCGACTACCCAGCGGCGGAGGGTGCCAGCTCGTAACGAGCCGGCCGGGCAACACGAAAGGAGTAGTTCGTGCGGTTTGTTCTCGCAATAGTCAGTTTTGTCGTGGCCGCGGTCATGATTGTCGCCGGCATCGCCCAGCGCACGATCTTCGCCGAGCCCGACAAGGTCGCGCTCAGCACTGTGGTCACCACCGAGTCGCCGGTGACGGTCATCGACGGCGACACCCTCAACGCGTTCGAGGGCAGTCAGACTCTCTCGGTGCAGGGGCCCGGCACGGTGTTCGCCGCATACGGTCGCACGACCGATGTGCTGGCGTGGATCGGCGACGCCAGCTACACCACCGTCAGCCTCGACAAGGAGACCGGTGAGCTGACGTCGACGCTGACCCGGGGAACCGAGACCGAAGTGCCGGACCCGAATGGTTCCGACCTGTGGCTCGACGACTTCGTGAAAGACAACGACCTCTCCATGACGGTCAAGGTTCCGTCGAACGTGTCGATCATCATCGCCTCCGACGGGACTGAACCTGCGCCAGTCGACATCGCCCTGTCGTGGCCACTCGACAACTCGACCCCGTGGGCGGGACCGCTGATCGTCGGCGGCGCGATCGTTCTGCTTCTCGGTCTCGGCTTCCTGCTCTGGGCGATCAACCACATGCGCTCGTCGCGCGGGCCGCGTCGCAAGATGCCCAAGGTGCCCCGCCAGCCGATCTACAAGCCCACGAAGAAGGCGGCCGTGGACAAGCCCGCGAGCGGGCGTCGCCGGGGCATGATTGCCGTGCCCATCGTCCTCGTCGGTGCCCTCGCGCTGAGCGGATGCTCGCCCGAGTTCTGGCCGACCGACCAGAAGGCGGCCGCGCCCTCGGCGTCGGCGTCGGAGGCCCCCGTGGACTCCCAGCTCAGCCCGCCAGCGGCCACGGTGCGCCAGATCGAGAAGATCGTCGCGCGCATCAGTTCCGTCGCCAAGAAGGCAGATGCCGACCGGAATGGCGAGTTGCTTGCCACCCGCTTCGATGGCGCCGCTCTCGAGCTTCGTCTCGCCAACTACACGATTCGTGGTGCCGACCCGTCGATCGGCGCGTTGCCCGCGATCCCCGAGGGGCCGGTGAAGCTCACCCTTCCGCAGCAGACCGACACCTGGCCGCGAACGGTGTTCGCTGTCATTCAGGATGAGAAGGACGACACGATTCCGCCGGTTGCCCTGTTCCTCGTTCAGGAGGATCCGCGCTCCGACTACAAGGTCAGCTACGCCATCACCCTGGAACCGTCAGCCGTGCTGCCCGAGGTCGCGCCCGCAAGCGTCGGCGCCGCTCGCTTGGCGCCCGACAGCGGCCTGTTGAAGTCCACCCCGGATGACACGGCCGAGGCCTATGCCGACATCCTGGAGAAAGACGTCGACAGCGACGCCTACCTCGACTTCG
>Ga0209792_1001566_pt1 | contig 10759 bp, 17 predicted proteins | sample EBPBio142005_DNA_FD_185860 | JGI IMG/M metagenome (GOLD analysis project Ga0209792, IMG submission 185860) | Wastewater treatment Type I Accumulibacter community from EBPR Bioreactor in Madison, WI, USA - Reactor 1_6/14/2005_ DNA (SPAdes)... | ecosystem: Engineered > Bioreactor > EBPR >...
GACTTTTTTGTGCTAACTGAACCGGAATATAGTCATTTTTCGATTGATTATCACCGTGTTTGACAATTGAGCTAGCTTTCGGTACATTCAAAACTTATTGAAAAGGTGGTTTATTTTTCCTATACCCATACCCCGCCTATTTCACCAAGAAATTCCAAGGCTTTGAGAATGGGACTGACCCGGTTTTGCAATCGCAAAGAGCGCTCTTCCAGAATATTGGAATAACTTGGATCATCGGCATCAAATCCGCTTCTAAAATCCTGCCATTGTTGTTCAATATCCGGAAAATAGGTCTGGTGCGTTTCCAATAAACCCTTAATCAGAGCCAGTTTTCTAGAATCGGCTTCATCATTGTCTATGATATCCTGGATCTGGCGCACAAAACCGAACACTTTTTCATCAATTGAAAAGGCAAGCGTTTTAAGAGATTGATGCTGCGTTTTATGCTGCTCGTAGCACCATTCTTTATGATCCCGTTTGGCACTATTTTCAAAAGTTTTCACAGAAGCTAAAAGCGTATCGACCAGATTATCCTGAAGCCGATAATATTGATGAGTGATGAAAGCAACAACATGAACGTAGCGGTCTTCTTCGGTGCGCTGATTGAGCTGAAAAATATCAGATTTGATAACGGAATTGGCAAAATACCGGATACCTTCATATCCAAGATCAAGAACAGGAAGGAGAGGTTTCAGACTATCGTAAAGTTCAGCAATATACAGAAGATCGGCAGCCCGTTCCTTGATCTGTGTCGGTTTTGTCGATTGCGATAGCTTTTTGAGCAGAGTTAATTTATATCGGGCATGCGAGCTTTCTGTTTCCTGGGCAAACATACCATCCAGTAAGGATTTCACCCCAGCACTTAAGGAAGCTCTGATTAAGTCATATATTTCAGTTTTGGTGACAAAGCTATCGGCAAAGTAGCTAATATTGGCATTATTGTGCGATTCGTAGCTGCAATTCTTAGCAAATTGCATACTATTCTGTCCCCCTGATGCTGATTTCCAAGGGTATTTGGACGGAATTATCCCGCGGTTGGCATCCACACCTTACGGACATGGTAGAGATTAGCCAGAGCAAACAGCAAGTAGAGCTGTTGTGCATTCTTGAGCAATCCTCGGTAACGGACTTTGGTATAACCAAATTGTCTTTTGACAATACGAAACGGATGTTCCACCTTTGCGCGTAGTGAAGCCAGCATGCGATTGAGCACGGCATGTTCTGCTGGCAATTTCTCACCGCTCTTGCGTTTGAATGGCATACCCCAGACGGGTTCTTCCGATTGTCGTTGTGCTTCCAGATTACGGTCATTACGAGTATAAGCCCGATCACCCAATACAATCGTCTCTTCGCCATGTATCAGTGCATCAATCATGTTGCCATCGGCCACTTTGGCCGTGGTAATTTCCAGACTATGCACCAGACCAGAATCGGTATCTACGCCTATGTGTGCTTTTAATCCAAAGTAATAGTTGCTGCCCTTCTTAGTCGAACTCATCTCGCGATCGCGTTTGCGTTGCCGGTTCTTGGTCGATGGCGCAGCCGCTATCAGCGTGGCGTCAACTATCGTGCCCTTACGCAGCAATAATCCCTGTTGCGCTAACTGCGCAGTTGTTTCAGCAAACAGGCTTTGTGCCACGTGATGCTTCTCCAGCAGATGACGAAACTTGAGAATCGTCGTTTCATCAGGCATGACATCTTCTCCCGCATCTAGCCCTGAAAATTCACGCAACATCGGCACATCATGTAACGCTTCTTCCATCCCCGGATCTGAATAACCAAACCATTGTTGCATCATATGAATCCGCAGCATCACTTCCAGCTCAAATGGCTTGCGTCCTAATCCTGCTACCGGATAGTGCGGCGCGATCCGATTCGTCCACTCTGCCCAAGGAATCACTTGCTCCATTTCTTCGAGAAACTTTTGTCGACGTGTTACTTTTGGTCTCTTGATAAATAACGGAATCGACAAGCCTAATTGTTTCATCAATGTGCTCCCTTGCAGTGGTTACGATCTACCGCATATTTTACAAGTTTTTGGGACTTAATCAGAGTTTCCTTAATTCTTGGCGAATCACGGCTGCGAGTTCTTTTTTTCTTTGGTTTACGGCTTTCAAAATCAGTTCCGAAAGCTGAAAATATGCCGGAATTTGTACACGCTCCCGGATCAAAACATCAATACACCTCCAGAAAATCAATCTGGGTTTGAGTTGTGAGCGCATCATGGAGATAATTTCTTCACTGATGGCATCGAGACTTTGTTGATCGAAGCGCCTGTAGCCGTAAAATTCCAGAATAATATCCTGGTGCCAATGCCGCGTGCTTTGTACATATTGCTCTGGAGCAAATTGATCCGGTAATAGATTTAAAATACGGGCGACATAGGCAATGTCATTTTGATGATAATCTTCGGGTTTAAAAAACCTTTTGGTGGCTTTGAAATACCCGCAAGACAAGAGGAAACCAATTTTGGTTGATGGTTTGCGCAACGTCTCTGTTTTTTCTTTTAAGGAATTCTGGAAATTGCAAAACCGTTTACGCTCAGCACTACTAAAAACAGGAGGTGCATCAAACATCTCTTGTTCGCTTTTGTTCAAAATATTCATTCTTGGCATGGCGTAACCTGAGATGTTCTGAAAAGGATGGTTTTGAGAGCAAAAAATATGCTTATCGGATATGCAAGGGTATCAATACTGATCAAAATCTGCAGCACCAGATCGATGCCCTTAATGAAGCCGGATGCAAAAGATATTTACGGAAAAATATTCGGCGCCAACAAGAAACGAAAACAGTTACAGGAAGCTCTCGATTATATGCGTGAAGGCGATACGCTTGTGGTTTGGAAATTATCGCGCCTGACGCGATCATTGACTCAGGTGATTAGCACGGTCAAAGATTTAGAGGAATGGCAAATTGGCCTGAAAGTCATCACTCAGAATATCGACACATCAACACCGGAAGGCGGGCTCTTCTTCCACATGAATGCTGCTTTTGATCAGTTTGAGCGCAAAATCATCGTTAAAAACACACGGGCCGGGTTGAACGGCCCGCAAAAATGGCCGGATTGGTAGTCGACTAACCCTCATGACAGATGAAAGAATCCGGGCCGCTCAATCTATGCTCAAAAATCCTATTGGTAGTTTCGTACCTTTATGGGATTTGACCCACAATTGAACCAGCTTTCAGTACATTCAAAACTTATGGAAAAGGTGGTTTATTTTTCCTATACCTATACCTATACCTATACCTATACCTACCTCCCCCAAACCCCACGAATGGATTTTTATTCTCTTCCTTTAGAGCGCCGAAGCAAGCTCACGGTAGCGGAAATAGTGAGGAAACAGTAAATTTGATGTTGAGTACAAACATAACAGTGTCCAAGAAACAAAAACGGAAGCCTAAGCCCCCGTTATGGATCAGATCTAAATCCAATCTAAACTGCTGATTCTCTTCTGCGACGTGCCATGAAACCCAGCAACCCTAATCCAGCCAGCAGCATGGCATAAGTTTCTGGTTCTGGAACCATTGTCGCACTGAATTGCATGTTGCTTGGAGACCAATCACCCACACTATTCCATCCACCCAAGACAAGTGGATCAACACCGTTTGTATTTGCAAATGTAAACCCGCCACCTAAACCGCCATCATCATAAGACCCCGCCATAAAGACATTGCTTGCTGGATTTCCTAAATCAGCTACGGTTATGAAAGCAATGTAATCATCAACCGGTAGATTTGTATTGATGCCGCTAAATTGGAGAGTTTGACTTCCGCCAATATATGAAAACACCGAGGACGTGTAAAGAGCAGGGCCAACAGCATAAGAACCATTCCAGTCTGCTATCACAAGCTGCAGATCACCAGCATTCCCTGATGAAGCGTAAAAGCTCCAATCAGTCAAAACACCACCACTACTGTTGAATACCTGTCCATAACTGGTTGTATCAGGCGATCCAAAAGGAAATATATCCATATCATAGCTATTGGAATATATCGTTGCGGACGCTAATCCAGAAAAAACAGATAAAGCCAGAGTCGCTGCTATCGTAGTTGATCGAACCCACATAGATTTTTGTACCATTTTCATATCTCCTTTTGTTATCAATTAAATATAGCATGTGATTGATATTATAGCATAAATTTTAAAATAGAGCAGTTCAGCAAGCCCGGATTCAAGCACTTCCCTGGCTGATAGCTTGGGCTGAAACAAGTCAGCTTGTGATGGCTCGATGAACTTGGTTCGATAGAGATGGTATTAGAGTGGTGGCCGCTCATATTGCTTACTTTGCCTGATACCGATTCAACCGGCGATATCATTCACCGTTGGATTATCTGGTTGCATACCGCTCGTGTTTTCGGTTTGCCAATGCAAATTGCCATCTGCATCATAGGACTGATTGTCGTGACCCTTTCGATTACCGGCATGATGATCTGGCTAAAAAAACGAAAAGCACAAAAACCCCGACTGACCAGAAAACTATAACCTGTCAAAAGTATTGACTGATTCAGATATTCCGTAAGCGCATGGAGAATTCGCAGCATTTTTTATAAATCGGTATGTAAAACAGCTGTGTGCATTGAAAACAGAAGGAGCATTCACAATGTTGAACGAATTGATATTGGAATTGAAACAAAAAAATGTTCATCTGTATTTGCAGGATGGAAAGTTGCGATGCAGAGGGTTGCCTTCTGTTTTGAGTCCTAATCTGAAGACTGCGCTTCAGGAACATAAAACAGAATTAACTGAATACCTCATCAAAGCACAACAAAACAACGGGCTTTTCTCTTCGATCGGTAAAGCATCTCGACATGACCCTCTTTTACTTTCTTCTGCACAGTATCGGTTATGGGTCTTAGCGCAACTTGATTCTAGTAATGTCGCCTATAACATTCCGGCCGCTTTAAGATTGACGGGCAATCTGGATATTGAAGTTTGTGCGATCATAGCTAGAGCAACGGGTTCCAGTAGCGTTTTTTGAGAGTGTAATGTGGCATTTAGTTTCATGGCTAACCAGACTAAATGCCGGAATGATCTTATTGGGCGGATCGCAAGAATCCCTTCATCAATGGGTAATAGAGCAATCAATAAGCAACCTTAAACGTTGGACTATCCTCTGGCCGGGTTTTGCGATGATCATAAATTCTTGTGGTAGCAATATTGGCATGGCCCAACCATTCTTGCACTTTCGCAATATCTGCTTGATGATCGAGTGCATTGGTGGCTGCCGTTGCGCGTAACGAATGTGCGCCGATCTTGAACCCCAGTTTTTCAGAGTATCTCTGTACCAACTTATAAACACCGTCTGGCGTAATTGGTTTTTGTGATTCCTTATCTCGATTATTACTGGCTGAACGGAATAATGCCCCCGTATCTTCCAGGCCATGCCCAGCTGCATCGAGATAATCATGGATTAAGCCACTGGCGGCAGGATGCAATGGTAAATATCGTGTTTTGCCCCCTTTGCCGGATATTTTCATATGTGGCACACCACGCCGCTCCTGCTTAAAATCCTTGACCTTCAATCGGCACAATTCATCACGCCGCAGTGCGTGATAGAGTAGGGTGGCCAGTATCGCACGATCGCGCTTGCCCTTAAGTGAGCTACCATCCGGCGCATCGAGCAATTCACGTGCCTGATGATCGCCGATTGCCGGAGTTTTTCCTTCATAACTTTCTACCGCTGGTCGCTTCACACCCTTGACTGGATTATGCGTAACCGTATTTTTCTCACACAGGTACTCAAATAAAGAAGATATTGCCGCCAAACGGTGCCGAATACTCATACTACTTAATGATCGACTCAACAAATCATCACGCCAGGCAATAATATGAGCACGGGTCACAATCCTGAACTCTTCCGGATTCTGAATGCCCGTGAAATTCATAAAATCCTTCAAGGCATTTTCATAAGCACGCCGAGTTGCTTTATTTCCTAAATTGGCAAACCATTCAACTTCAGGTGGAACATCAGCGAGACCTTGAAATTCTTTTGCAGTGAGTGCGCGATTGCTGGTGGTAATAAGATTTGTCATGTTATTATCCTTTTATCCACGGATTAATGAGCATGACATGAGTCGGCTCAAAGTCCTTCACATTCCGAGTCATAAGATGCAAACCATGCTGCAAAGCGGTTGCCGCAATGAGGCCATCACTGGCAGGAATAATAAAACCATCTTGTTGTGCCTTGGCTGTTATTTTCCCCCATATCGCCGCTGTTTCTGCATTGATCGGTAATAGGCGTTCAGAATATTCGTACTCAATATTAGTGAACCATTTCAATAATGCTTGTTTGCGTTGACCATCTGGTAAAAGCGCAATACCTTTGCCGATTTCTCCCAGTGTAATAACGCTTAGGTACAGATGCTCATCTGGAACATTATTAACAGATTCATAAACTGCAACCAATGGTTCTGGTTTATAGAGTTCGGATAACACGCAGGTATCCAATAACACCCTCATAGATCAACTGACCGCATTGGATTTTTATCACGCATATTATCTAACTGGTCGATTTCGTATGGTGGAGAGAGAATATATTGTTTAAAACTCTTCTTCTGACCAACCAGCCGTTCATATTCATTTCTGGAAATGATTACCACATCACCATCTCGACGGTGAACAAGTTGGATTCTTCCAATCAGTGCATTATTGAACAATTCACTAAATTTATTTTTTGCATCTGCAATACGCCATTCATCCATATTTTTTTCCTATGTAGGCTAGATTAGCTAGATCTATTATAGATCGAGATTAAAAAAATTAGAAATAGGAGTTTGAAGTCCAATGGTACGAAAACGTACGCTAAGGAGACATATGTATGTCTCCAGACGATTGGTTCAGCGGCCTGAGCTGCTCTTTCATGATCAGCAAGACCCTGAAATTCTTTTGCAGTGAGTGTGCGATTGACTGTAGTAATAAGATCTGTCATGTTATTTATCTAGTTCATCATTTTTATGCGGCGTTTCACTACCCATAATCGCTTCATAATCTCTGCCGCCATAAAAAATATTAAGAATAGTGACGATTTGTTTGTCTTCAATAACCTCAAAAGCTGCGATCGCGTTTTTATCAATGGCAACGATTCTGAGATTCTTGCGCAAATCATCGCGCTGTTGTCCAATCAAGGGTATTGTTTTAAGGTCATGACACTTTAGGCGTAATTTCTCTATATATGCCCACGCGACTTCAGGAAATCCGCTCTTCTCAGTTATATATTCATAAATATCAGTCAGGTCTTGTATTGCATCGGGTGTTAAATACACATCATAGCTTTTCATGGCCTGGGGCGCTTATCCGTTGTTGATGAAGTTGTTTTAGCTTTTCAAACGCCGTTTCCAGCAGAACCGGTTCACCACTGTGTGCCGATTGTTCCAGACGCGCTCGGATGGAAGCAATTCTCGCAAGATGTTCTTCTTCGTGCCTTTGCCATAGACGCATTGCTTCACGAATAACCTCGCTTGTGGAAGCGTAAACCCCGTCCTTCACTTTTTCCCTAATAATATTCAGCATATCGGGTGGAAGTGTAATGCTGATTTTTTCTGCTTTATCGGTGCGTTTCATTTTTTGTTTCCTATGTATGTTTCTAACACCTTCCAATGGTAGGATAATATCCTACTCAATGAAATTTATAAAGCAAAAAATATTTCAACCTTCCTGAATTGCAGCAACACTCTACTATTGATAACATATTTTATCAATAGTAAAGATGGGACTTAAGTTGTGTTTCTGATTTTTTAATTGAAGGATTTTTTTCATAAGTCTAGACAATCTAGCCTAGATAGGAAAATTATGGATGAATGGCGTATTGCAGATGCAAAAAATAAATTTAGTGAATTGTTCAATAATGCACTGATTGGAAAAATTCAAGTTGTTCACCGGCGGGATGGTGATGTTGTAATCATTTCCAAAAACGAATATGAACCGCTGATTGGTCAAAAGAAAACTTTTAATTTAAGCAATATATTCTCTCTCCACCATACGAGATCGACCATCTAAATGATATGCGTGATAAAAGTTCAATGCGGCTAGTTGATCTATGAGGGTATTATTGGATACATGCGTGTTATCCGAACTCTATAAACCAGATCCACTGGTTACGGTTTATGAAGCTGTTAATGATGTTCCAGATGAACATCTGTTTATCTGCGTTATTACAATAGGAGAAATCGGCAAAGGTATCGCGCTTTTGCCAGATTGTTCTAAAGCGACATTGCAAGCCATTATCCGTGGTCATGTAGCACCAGATACCGTGATCCATTCTGATGGATGGCGCGGGCTATGACGGATTGGTCGATATTGGCTTTGATAAGCACTTCAGGGTACATCATGGTAACAATGAATTTGCCAGTGGTGAGCGGCATATTAACGGTATCGAATCTTTCTGAAGTTTTGCCAAGCGCCGTTTGGCAAAATTCAATAACGTGCCTGAGCGCACCTTTTATCTGCACCTGAAAGAAACCGAATTTCGTTTTAATCATCGTCGTGATAATCTCTATCATAAAATTCTCAAATTATTACGTTTAAACCCGCTTTAACTTCCTAAGACCCTTCTTTTAAATTCAATCCAGTGAATATATAATACCAATGCAGGCTTTATGGGAACTATCATGAAAAAACAAAGTCTACTTTTAATTATAAGGAATTAGATTTCATCTATTTAATTTTCTAATAGATAAGATCATTCTTTTTAAGATTTTTTTTAAAAATTAAATGATTAGGAGGTATTAAAATGGCAACAGCCTATAACACAAGTAGTAACGTTACCAGTAAAAGTGGTGATTATGATATGTCACTTTGGTACGATTCAAAGTACTACAAAATTGGTCTTTTTACGATGCTTTCTGTAGCGATATTTTGGATCTGGTATCAAAGGACATTTGCATATTCACACGGCATGGACTCGATGGAACCGGAATTTGACAAAGTGTGGATGGGGCTGTGGCGTGTGCACATGACGCTGATGCCGCTGTTTGCGCTGGTTACCTGGGGCTGGATATTAAAAACCCGTGACACGAAAGAGCAATTGGACAACCTGGATCCCAAGTTAGAGATCAAACGTTATTTTTACTGGCTGATGTGGCTGGGTGTGTATCTGTTTGGCGTTTACTGGGGCGGCAGCTTCTTCACCGAACAAGATGCATCGTGGCACCAAGTGATTATTCGTGACACCAGCTTCACACCAAGTCACGTAGTGGTGTTTTATGGTTCATTCCCGATGTACATTGTATGTGGCGTAGCTTCATACCTGTACGCGATGACCCGTCTGCCATTATATAGCCGCGGCACATCATTTCCGTTGGTGATGGCGATTGCAGGCCCGTTGATGATTCTGCCAAACGTAGGATTGAACGAATGGGGCCATGCATTCTGGTTCATGGAAGAACTGTTTAGTGCGCCATTGCACTGGGGCTTTGTGATTCTGGGTTGGGCAGGTTTATTTTCAGGTGGTATTGCAGCGCAAATCATCACCCGTTACTCAAACCTGACGGACGTAATCTGGAACAACCAAAGCAAAGACATTCTCAATAACCGGATTGTTCCTTAATTTGAGATTTATTTAATATTCCCGCCTCTTATGAATAATAAAAGGCGGGAATTAAAAAAGGATTAGAATTAAAAATTAAAGAAAATCTGGGAGAAGGAAATGACTAAACAGAGAATGTTTATATTCGTCTTGATACTTACCTTTTCTACAGTATTTCCAGTAAGTGCTGTTTTTGCACATGGAAAAGTAACATTAGAATCAGATATATGTGTAAGAAACATCGCGGGGAGCATGGTACATTTAAGCACTTACCAGCCACAACACGACCCGGAGGCTGAATACTGCACAGAGATTCCTAAAGAAGGCGAAATTCTATGGGTTTTGGATCTAGTAGATCAGGCGCTACGCGATATGCCTATTGCAATACAGTTAGTAAGAGGAAGCGAGAAAAATAACAGCAAGACGATATCTTCCTTTTATTCAAGAAATCATTCGGATGGGGTGATTAAAGGCGAATTTAACTTAGATGAAGGAAACTATACCATGTTCATTACCGGTGAGGGAGTTCCTCCTTTACTCTATGAATTTCCTCTTAAAATCCAAAAGGTCAATTATGTAGCTGCCTTTAGTACAGCAGTACCTTACTTACTAACCTTTTTGTTACTTGCCTTTCTATCAAATAAGTTATTGAAAAGAAAAAAGGCACGATAAACATTGTTATTTTTAACAAATTATGTATATAATTAATACGCACTTGAACGATAATTTATCGGGCTTATACCGTTTCACATTTCTTTGAGTTATAGCTGGGTTTATTTCTTTCCTTTAACCCAGTTATAACAATTTCCTTAATAATTGCGTTTTTATATATGGCGCGATTACATTCTCTGGTTTCCACCTGTACCAATCCTCGGTAACATACAGAAGAGCATAATGACTTATATTGCCATGCTGACTAGGCATGCAGTGATTCATCTGATGAAATATCAGGGAAAAAATGTTTTTTGAGCCCAAAACACACTTTTCATTTAGGATACTTCAGTTAGTTCATGATTTATAAGTTTTGGAATTAATCGCACATAGATGAGTTGGCTCACGAGCTCGACAAGAGTTTGTGTAACGATGATCGCTGGTAACACAGGTATTGCTCCTGGTACTGCAAGTGCCAGAGGTAACACTACTAGCGAGTTTCGTGTACCTGAGCTGAAAGCTATAGCACGACCAGCTGGTGCATCAAGGTGGAAAAATCGACTTATCAGCCACCGGGGTTTGAA
>Ga0209792_1001569_pt1 | contig 10729 bp, 9 predicted proteins | sample EBPBio142005_DNA_FD_185860 | JGI IMG/M metagenome (GOLD analysis project Ga0209792, IMG submission 185860) | Wastewater treatment Type I Accumulibacter community from EBPR Bioreactor in Madison, WI, USA - Reactor 1_6/14/2005_ DNA (SPAdes)... | ecosystem: Engineered > Bioreactor > EBPR >...
GACAAGGCAGCGCGCCCCAGATTGATTCGCTCCGCCCCGATATGTTTCGCGTAATATCCCCAGAATGCCGGGGGCGATCCGGGTGTCGATCCGGGCTGAGCGCGATCCAGTGACACGACGCGCGGGTTGTAGGTCAGGCCGCCGGTGATCGTATCGATTGCGCCCTGGCTTACCCCCTGACCGCGCGCCTTGGCCCCCACCAGCTGCAGATAGCCCCGGAATCCGTCAGCCGAATCGGCGGAATCTGGGAGCCGCAGGACAACGGGAGCCGATATATCTTGGGCGGTAACGACGGCGATGGGTGCCGAAAAGGCAGCTACGATTAAGCCAAGCGGCGTTGCCAGCCGGATTTTTCCAAACATGTTCATTACGTTTGACCTTGGCACAGCCAGGCCGATTCGGGAAATGCAACGGGCGTGACATTTGCTCGCTTTGCCGCTAGGCGCGCGGGCTCTGGTATGGACAGGTGGCCGAGTGGTTTAAGGCAGCGGTCTTGAAAACCGCCGTGGGTGCAAGCTCACCGTGGGTTCGAATCCCACCCTGTCCGCCAGCATCTTAGCAAACACTAGGATTTCCCTTGCGTTTGGGCTAAGTAGCTCTTGTCCGCCACGTTTCCAGTACACAAAACTGGTACATAGCGGACGACTCACCCCTGCCGCCGAGGGAATAATATCGGCGGGGTCGGCTCAAATCTGGTGGAGCCGCAACCGGGGTACGCCGCAATGAGCGGAGTACGCGCCCCACACCTTCAACGCCGTGATGGCGTCTATTACCTGCGGTTGCGGGTACCGGACGCATTGAGGTCGGTCGTCGGCAAGACGGAGATCGTGAAGTCCCTGCGGACTGCATCTCTCCGGTTAGCTCGTCCGCGTTCCGCCCTCCTCACGGCACTGGTGATGGAGGCATTTGAAGTGATTAAGACGACAGACATTACAGCCACCGACGCTAGGCGGCTCATTCAGGGCTGCTTCGTGCAAGCAATTGCAGAACAGGAGGCGCTGCCCTGCTTCGTCCCCCAGACGGATGATTGGGACCATGAGTTCGGAGAGCAGCGTTGCTTAGCCGAGGACCGCATCTCGGAACTCGACACCCAGACCGTATCCGAAAACTTTGACAGTGAAGTGCTCAATCGGGTTCGCGGGCTTCTGACCCGTAACGGATTAAGCCAGCACGATATAGCCGAGGCCCGGTTCAAAGACCTCGCCAGCGGTATAGCCCGCATCCTGATGGAACAGCAGAAGCTGTTTCTGTCTCGGCTCGAAGATCGGTTCGCCGTGTATGCGCCCACCGACCCGCTCTTTTCGTCAACAACCTCGATCCAGTCCGGCATTGTCTCGGGTAGTAACGGAACGGCGTTCCATGGTCCCAATCTGCGGGATGCGGTCGATACCTATCTCAACGCCCACAAGAAAGTGTGGAGGTATCGTACTCACGTGGCGAGAGTCTGGCAGCTTGGCTACCTCGTGGAGTTCCTGGGGGCGGAGCGCCCGATTGCGAGCATCAAGCCGGATGATATTCGACGGTATCGCGATGCCGTCATCTCCCTCCGGGCGAACCACGGCAAAACCAAGGTGCAGTCCTTCGCCGAAAAGCAAACGGACAGCCTGAAAGGGCGCATCAAGCCAAAGACGGCTGACTACATTTTTCAGCCTGTGAAGGCGTTTTTCGGCTGGGCCATCTCTGTTGAGGGCTTGATTGAGACCAATCCGGCCAGCGCGATCAAGTTGGTTGTCGGGCAGCAGAAGAAAGGAGAGCGCTCTCGCCGCCCCTTCGAACCCGATGAGATCAGGAAGCTGTTCAGTTGGCCCACGTTCACCGGCTGTCAATCGGAGCATAGGCGCGATTTGCCGGGCACAAAGATTGTGCGGGATGGCAAATACTGGCTCCCGATCTTGGGTTATTATACCGGATGCCGATTGGGCGAACTGGTACAGCTTGCGATTGAAGACGTGCAGAACGCAGACGGACTGCACTTCCTCGACATCAACGAGAAGGTTTTGCTCGGTACCGACGAGAAATCGGTGAAGAGTGTTGCCGGTATGCGGAAAGTCCCGGTCCACCCTGCTTTGCTCGAACTTGGTTTTCTGGACTTTGTCGCCAGACGCGCAAAGCAGGACAAGGCCAATGTTCGGCTCTTCAAGGAAATCAAGTTTGGTGCAGATAAGCAGGCGTCCACGGTCTATTCGAAGACGTTCGCGAGGTTGATGAACAAGGTGGGGCTTACTGATAGCCGCCTTGTTTTCCATAGCTGGCGGCACGGTGTGGAGGATGCGCTTCGCGATGCGGAGGTGCAGCCGTACATTATCGATGCCATCGTGGGCCACGCGGATAACACGATTGGGAGTAAATACGGCAAAGGCGTTTCGCTAGCAGTGATGGCTGAAGCCGTAGCGAAGATGAAGCTGCCCGTTGATCTGACGGAGTTGATCCCTCTCGCATAACCGAACGCAGGCTGCTCTGGCGAGGGGACTACCGCAACCAGTCAGAGCAGCCATGCTGGCACGTGCAATTAATTGCAAAAACCGATTATATCGTCACTTTTAATCAAATCATTGACTTGCTCGTTTCCGGGGCGTATTGTGGAAATGCTTCTGATGATCAGGGAAGATCGCAGGCGTTCCGAGTAATCGGCTCGCCGAGAGGGAGTCCGGCAACGTCACTGTCCGGATGCGATCTTCCTGCATGAAACGGTGTCGTTGTTGGGACGCCGATCATGGTTCCGGAAACCAATCTCCTTTCTGTTGAACAGGCCGCTGCACACATCGGGGTCAGCCCTTGGACCCTCCGCAAATGGAGGACGAAAGGCAAAGGCCCCTGCTTTGTGCGGCTGGGATGTGCATTGGGAGCGGTCCGTTATCGGCGACAAGACCTCGATGCGTATCTCGAAGCGTCGGTGGTCGATCCCTCTGCCTAGGCAATTGCACTTGATTGCAAGGCATCCCGCAAAGCGGGACTGATCACGGAGGATAGTTATGTCGATGAACGAACAAGCTGGCGATCCGGCCAGCGGAACGGTGAGTGGGTCAGACGACAAGGCCGAGGCCATCGTCAGGCGCAGTTGCAAGCGCAGGCAGCAGAAGCTGTCTCGGCTTCAGGCTTTGGCCAAGACCAATCCCCGGAAGGCCAAAGGCCTTTCCCGGCGGTACTTCGCCAGCAAGTCGGTGCGGATCGCAGGCGCGTATGACGCGTGGCGTCGGCTGGCTCCGAAACCGCTGAAGGACCAGGTCGTCCCTTTTGCCGAGATCGTCGAAGCCGGTTCGTCGCTGGATATGTGGAACGCGAGCGAAGAACCCGTTTTCCTCCGGCCCAAGGAACGCCATAACCACCGCAAGCGGTACTTCCCCATTCTGGATCTGCGGGAAAAGGCTCGGGACCGGATCGCCTACGATGTGGCGAAAGTCTTGGCTGAGCTTCACCCCAATCAGTTTATGACCCGTGGCCCTGAGCAGCTGAACGCATGGCTGGAAAAGCACCTGCCCAAGGGTGCCATAGTCATCACCACCGATATTCCGAGTTGTCATGACACGATCAGACGATCCTCTGTCATGCGCGATGTGCCCCTGCCTGGGCACGTCTTGAAGGCCGTACTGATGGACACCAAAGAACGTGCAGTACACCTTGTCAAAGAGCCGAAGGGCGGTTCGACAGTTCTTGTCCCTTCCTCTGGGGATCATGCTTCCCCATTCGTCGATGCAGGGCCGTCATGTAGGGGCATCCTTACTGGCGCGGCGCTCGCGATCTATGCGTCCGAATTGGTGATCAAGAATATCCTCGTTGCTGCCGAGAGCGCCGCCCCCGGCGTTCATGCGGCTGCATGGGGTGACAACCTGATCATCATCCTCGAAGACGCATCGGTCGCGGCGCTTGTCTATGCCGCCGTCGAATATGCCGTTGCTGACAACTTCGGCATGGACGTGTTGGACGGCCTTGCTCGCCGCAAGCAGGAAACATCGCTGCCGGGCGTGTTCCACTACTGCGGCCAGTGGCACCAGATGAAATCCGGCAAGTTGATGCGACGCGTTGATGCCAACCGCTCCGACGCTGCCATGATCAAGGTCGGCATGATGATCAGCGACATGAAATCGAAAGACGATCTGGAAAAGATCAGGCGGACTATCGTCGGTTACGTGATTTCCTGCCGCCATGATCCGAAGACCTTGAAGGAATATCTGGAGGAGGTGATCTCCTACGGCGCGGCAAAGGTGTCTGAAATTGCCGCCGCGCTGATCGCCACGGAAAAAATCGCCTAAAGCGCCAATTTGTGCGCTTTTTGGTGTCCAGAAGGCACTCCTAGAGGCAAGGTGTACAACAAATACCTCCAAACTTTCTGGACACCGCATGTTCGTTGGGTACATCAGGGTCAGTACGGATCGGCAAGCTGCATCCGGACTTGGCCTTGAGGCCCAGCGGGCAGCCATCGAGCAATATGCGGCACGTCAGGGCCATGAGATCATCGAAATCTACGTCGAGGCCGAGTCTGGCAAGCTCAAGGATCGGCCCCAGCTAAACGCTGCCCTCGCCCATTGTCGCAGGGCCAAAGCGACGCTTCTGATCGCGAAGTTGGACCGGCTGGCTCGCAATGTGGCCTTCGTGTCGGCTTTGATGGAAACCGGCACTGAGTTTGTCGCGGTCGATGCCCCGTTCGCCAACCGGCTGATGATCCATGTGCTGTCCGCCGTGGCCGAGTGGGAGCGCGAGCAGATCAGCGAACGTACCAAGGCGGCGCTCGCGGCGGCAAAGGCCCGAGGGGTCAAGCTGGGCACCTACGGCGCTGTGCTGGGGGCCAAGAAACGGGAAGAGGCCGACCGCTATGCAGAAACCGTCCGCGCCGCGTTTCTAGCTGCTCGTGATGCAGGCTGCGTAAGTCTGCGTGATTACGCAGCGCATCTATCAGCCTCGTGCACGCCGACTCCGAACGGCGGCCGGTGGCACGCCAGCAATGTCAGCCTTCTGCTGCGGCGATTGGGTATGGCCAACCTAACGAGTGAGGGCCAGGAACTTGCGTCCCCGGCCCTGCGAATGGCAACTACTTGATCAGGCCAGCCAATCGCGCCTCCGCGTGGGTGCTCAACCACTGCTCGACTTCCTGTGCGTCCATATCGAACCGCTCCCCGACCACGATGCTGTTCATGTCCGGATCGACGATCCGATACTGACCGTGATTGTCGATGCCACGCTGGGCACGGCTCTTGTGCAGGCAATAGCCATTGCGAAGCGCATAGCTACGGAGCCGCGAGTCGGCGGCCTTGTCGGTATTGGTGATCATGGCGAACTCCTTGTCGCGTGAAACGAAAGAAGCTCCGTGCATCCTGCCCACGCTCATGCACGAAACGGTCGCCATACCGCGAGCCTGCCGGTTTCCCGGGAGGTCGCTTGATCTGAGGGCAGGTCGATCAAGCGAAGCCCAATTTTTATGCCGAACGCGATACGAGATTGCAACTGCCCTGTTCGATCATGACGTGCTCGTTTCGATCAGCACCTCATCCCCATCCTTGTACTCTCCGACCGTCCAGACGAAGCTTTGCAAGTCGATATTATCGCGGGGCTGGAGGTCGGCAAGTTCGGCCTTGGTGACCGCCATCAGGTCCAGCAGGCTGGCATACACGCCCGGATCGAGCGCGGGGGTGTAGTCATGCACGAACGGATGCCCGACCCGCTCGGCAAAATCCTGTGTCACCACGGGCTTGAGGAACATGTGTTCTTCGGGACGCCAGAGGAACGGCAGATACGTCACCACCGTCCACTTGGCGTTGTCGTACTTGGCGAGGATGCGCTCCATCCGATCCAGTGCCGGGGCCACATCGCCCATGGCGAAAGCCGCTGCCGCCTGAATGAACCCGTCAGCGTCCGGACCACGCAGCACCGGATCAAGCCGGGTCTTCTCGAACGGTGAAAGCAAATTGGTAGCCCGGTACGCTGACAGCACGGCTTCACCATACCCGGTGCCGGTCAACGCCTGATCCAGTGGCGCGGCTTCGTCCAGCTTGGCTTTGGCGCGGAGCTTGTAGCCCCGCTCGCCAAAGGTGCCGCGCTCGTCTCCCTCGAAAACTGGGGACCGGAACCCGTCCGGGAAGAACTGGAGGAACCGGGCGCGGGCACCGTCGAAGCCGAAATAGGCATCGCTGGCCTTGCCCACGGCGGCGCGAAGCTGCGCCCAGACTTCGGCAGCGTCGGTTCCGTCGATCCGGTCAAGCTGCTTGCCGCCCGAGATCAACAGGCCGACAATGCTCTTACCGGTGTCCACCAGTCGCAGGGTGTTCTTGCCGATTACGTCTTGGCGGATTGTCTTCATGCGGCCCTCGGGTTGGAGATCGTGCTGGCGACGGCGGCGACCGTTTCAGCCAGCATGGAAATCGGCACGGCCTCGGCCATCGTCTTGATAGTGCCCAGCGCGATCTGTTTCACCTCCGGCAGGACGGTGGTCGGCACGACATAGAACAGCCACTGCGCCGGATCGCGATGGTCGGCGGTGTCGTCAAACGTGGGATGATGCGCGAAGACGTAGACATGCGCGGCCCTGCCGTATTCCTCGACCCAGCCTTGAGCCTCGTTCCGGCCTGTGCGGGCGGCAACGTCGAATATCGCCTTGCTCGGCTTGTCAGTGCTCCACGACTGACGTGCCGCCGATTGCTTCACCTCCAACCGCAGGCCGTCCGCTCGTTCGAAATCGCAGGGGGCATAGTCGGCACCGCACCAGTGCCATGCCGGTTCCAGCACCAGCGCGATCATCGCTTCCACCAGTTGGGCGCGCAGCACATTCGTTACCAGCGGCCTTCCGAACGCAGCATCGGCCACCTTCGCCACCAACTCGGCGGGGCCGAACGGCAATGCTGCACATGCAACGTGTGATGCTGGATTGTCGATCTGGCCCCTCCGTCGCCCCTGAACATTCATTGGGGCGACGGCCAAAGCCGGATGTTGGAAACCCGCTGAGACAACGAGCGCACACGCCTTTACCGGCGGACCGGCTGGACATACGCGTATGCCACCCGGCCTCCATTTCTGGTGACCGAGGTGTCTCAAGAGGGGTTTCCACGCCCCACTCCCGGATTTCACGGGAGCGCGACTGTGATAGCCGGGCGCGGCGATATTGGGAAGCGTGAGGCAGTAAGGGTGCTATCAGTGCGCTAAAAACGGCAGAAATGCGTCGTTCTGGGGTGTCCAGCGACTCGCCCAAAAGTTAGGCTCCATTGGGATCAAGCCATTGGAGTTATTATGATTTACACGATTGGATATTCGACTCGAACCCTTCCGGAGTTTCTCCGAGAACTGGAACGGAGGAACATCACGCAGCTTTGGGATGTGCGGTCGTCGCCTTGGTCCCGGAACCAGCCGTTCAACGCCAACAAGATAACAGATTGGGCGGAGCGGTCTGGTATTCTCTACCGGCAATCGGGTGGCATACTTGGCGGACGCACCGAAATTGCACGGGATGACCCCAGCTATCTCGCCGTACTGGATCGGATGCTGGACTCGGCTTGCCGGGAACCGCTGGCAATCATGTGCAGTGAGGGCGACCCCGCCCAATGCCATCGGACATGGGACATCGGGGCGAGCCTGCTTGCCCGGTACGGCGTGATTGCCCGATCCATCCTCCGTGACGGGCGGGACGAGGACATATGCGACACCTTGCAACGGGTTCCGCCTTCCAGGATGGCACCTGAAATCCGAGCCATGCTCGACGCCCAACCAGACCTATTTTCGCGAGGCTGACCTCCCCCACTCCGTCGAACATTTAGTGTCAAAAACTCGTGTGGTGAAACCCGCATAAATCCTGCTCAATTCGAGGATCGAGCATACAAACATTGTCCGAAAACGACCTCGCGGGAAACCTGAAGTCGAGGGACGCGATTGCTGCTGGCAGAGTGGTACGCAGCCGTTGCAATCAAGTGCAATTCCGAGTTTGGAAACAGCCTCCACAGCACGTCTTTCCAGCACCCCTCCCCCACACCACACCGGCGCAGCAATTGCGCGTCCTCGCCTTTCCCAAGCCGATTTCGGCGAAGGATAGCGGCAATCTTTCCATGGGGCTGGATTAGTCGGCAAGGCCGGTGTTAAGTCGGTCCAATGCCAAGGAGGGCACGTGGCGATACTTACACAACAAGAACTTGAGCGGCATCTTTGGGGTGCGGCGGACATTCTTCGCGGCACCGTCGATGCCGGCGACTACAAGCAATACATTTTCGGCCTGCTTTTCTACAAACGGCTGTGCGACGTGTGGGAAGAGGAATACGAGAGGTTGCTGGCTGAGACGGGCGACCGTGAGGAAGCTGCCGATCCCGACGAGCACCGCTTCCACATTCCCCCGGAACATCGCTGGGAGGCCGTCCGCCAGCAATCCACACTGATCGGCCAGCGGCTCAACAACGCGCTGGCTGCCATCGAAGATGCGAACCTACGGCTGCGCGGCGTGTTCGGCGACGTGGACTTCGCCAATCAGGATCGGTTCTCCGATGCCCTGCTGGAGAAGTTGCTCGCCCATTTCGAGAAGCACCGGCTGCGCAATGCCGATGTGACGGCGGACATGCTCGGCGATGCCTACCTCTACCTCATCAAGATGTTCGCCGAGGGTGCGGGCAAGAAGGGCGGCGAGTTCTATACCCCGCGTTCCATCGTCCGGCTGATGGTCGAGATCATCGACCCACGACCCGGCATGTCGATCTATGATCCCACCTGCGGCTCGGCGGGCATGTTGCTGGAGGCGGTGCAGTACGTGAAGGACAAGGGCGGCGATGCCCGCAGCCTGTCGCTCTACGGGCAGGAGAAGAACTTCGCCACTTGGGGCATCGCGCAGATCAACCTGTTCCTGCACGACGTGGACGACGCCTTCATCGCCAAGGGCGACACGATCCTCTCACCCAAGCGGTATGACCCCAAGGCCCGCGAGTTTGTCGAGGGCGTCGGCGCATATGATCGGGTGCTCGCCAACCCGCCGTTCTCCGAGAAGGTGTGGGGCTACGAGGTCTGGCAGAACGGCGATCCGTTCGGGCGCGACGAATATGGCTGCCCGCCCAAGGGCTATGGCGATCTCGCCTTCGTCCAGCACATGTTGGCCAGCCTGAAAGATGGCGGCGTGCTGGCGGTGGTGGTGCCGCACGGCGTCCTGTCTCGTGGTGGGGCCGAGGGTCGCATCAGGGAGGCCATGCTGGCCGCAGACGTGATCGAGGCGGTGGTGGGGCTGGCTACCAACCTGTTCTACGGAGCGGGCATCCCTGCCGCCCTGCTGATCTGCCACAAGAAAAAGCCCGCCGACCGGCGCGGCAAGGTGCTGATCGTCAATGGCGATGCCACCTACACCCCCGGCAGGGCGCAGAACTTCCTGACCGACGAGCATATCCGCACGCTGTCCGATGCCGTCCACGGCTTTGCTGACATCGACAAGCTGGCCCGCGTGGTGCCGGTGGACGAGATCGCCGCCAACGGCCACAACCTCAACATCAGCCGCTATGTCCAGACCGGCGCGGATGCCGAGGCGGTCGATGTCGCGGCGGAAGTGGCCAAGCTGCAAGACCTGATTGCCAAGCGCAACGAGGCGGAAGCCGTGATGTTCGGCCACCTGCGTAGGCTCGGCTATGTGGAGTGAGTGGCGCACGGTCGCATTGTCGGATGTCGCTGATCTCTCGATGGGTGAGACGCTCCTATCGAAGAACCTTACCGGCGATGGCATCCCCGTGTTCTCCGCCAACACGGACGAAGGCCCATGGGGATACACGAGCAATAATCGTCGTCGCTTGCGCCGAGGGGACATCGTGATCGGGGCGAGAGGGTCGATTGGGTATCCGCGTCGCCCGAACTTCGATGCCTTCACCTGCACCCAGACCACAATCGCTGTGGAACCCGATCATGCGGTCGTAAACAGCGAATATCTCCATTACGCGCTTTGCGCAGCGGACATTCTCGGCATCGCCTCTCAACAGGCCGTGCCCATGCTGACCATTGGCGCATTGTCTCCATTGGAGATCACCCTTCCCAAGATCGACGAGCAGCGGCGGATCGCCGAGGTGCTGCGATCTGTGGATGAAGCGATTGCAGCGAATGAGGCTGCCTTGGCTTCCTGCCGGGGACTGGTAGGCAAGCTGGCACGAGACGTGACCGAAAGTTGCGAAGCCACCACAACCATGGCCAGTCTCGGAAAGATCGTGACAGGGCGGACGCCATCGCCAAAGCAAGCCGAACTGTGGGGTGGCGATCTGCCATTCGTGACACCGGGTGATCTGGTGGCAGGTAACATCTCGGTTTCTGATGCGTCGCGCACTCTTGTGGCGGACAGTGGCCATGGCGCTACCGTTCTGCCTGCCAACTCGGTTCTTGTGACGTGCATCGGTTCGACAGTCGGCAAGACCGCTATCGCCCGCGAACGGTGCGTAACAAACCAGCAGATCAACGCCATCTGCTGCCCGCCTCAAATCGCTGGCTTCGCCTATCTCGCCAGTGTCGCAGCCTATGACACGATTGTCGCACACGCCGGGAAGCAGGCCGTTCCGATCATCAACAAGAGCACCTTCTCCGCAATCGAGGTTCCCGCCTTGAGCCAAGCGGATATGATCGAGATCAGCGCGATGGTGGATGCCATCGACGGTGAGATCGTGGCGGCGCAGACTTCACTGGAAACCCTTCATCGCACGAAGGCCAACCTCATGTCCGACCTGCTCTCCGGTCGCGTGCGGGTGCCCGCGTGAGCGAGTATCGCCTTGCCGAGAAGCCCGCGCTCGATGCGCTGGCGGCGATG
>Ga0209792_1001571_pt1 | contig 10710 bp, 9 predicted proteins | sample EBPBio142005_DNA_FD_185860 | JGI IMG/M metagenome (GOLD analysis project Ga0209792, IMG submission 185860) | Wastewater treatment Type I Accumulibacter community from EBPR Bioreactor in Madison, WI, USA - Reactor 1_6/14/2005_ DNA (SPAdes)... | ecosystem: Engineered > Bioreactor > EBPR >...
TACCAGCACTTGCCGCAGCCGATCCAGGGATAGACCACGGCGTTGTCGCCGACCTTGGCGCCCTTCGCCTCGGGGCCGACGGCGACGACTTCGCCCACGATCTCGTGGCCCATGGTGCGCGGCGGATTCATGGTCTTCTGCGTCGACACCTTGTTGCCGCCGCCCATGTCGAAGAAGCCTTCCCACAGGTGGACGTCGCTGTGGCAGACGCCGGCGGCGGTGATGCGCACCAGCACTTCCGTGCCCTGCGGGGTGGGGTTCGTCTCCTCGACCTTCTGCAGCGGCTTGCCGAATTCGACGACCTTGTAGCTCTTCATGGCACAACTCCCGTGACTTCTTCCGACGTCAGCATAGAGCATGTAGCGGCCGTTTGTGCTACGGCTGCGGCAACAAGAATTGCCCGGAGGGGATGCCGTCCGGCTGAAGAGCGCCGCTTTCGTCCGCGGTCTTCTTCTCGCCCGCGTCGCGAGCCCGTCCTACAGTCGGGACAAAGACGTTTGGGGAGTGAGAAGCTCATGAGCAAGTACGGTATCGGCCAGCCGGTGTTGCGTTTCGAGGACCCGCGCCTGTTGCGCGGACAGGGCCGCTACATCAACGACGTGAACCTGCCGGGCCAGGCCTATGCCGTGTTCGTCCGCTCCCCGCATGCGCATGCCAGGATCAACGGCATCGACACGGCCGCCGCGGCCGAAGCGCCCGGCGTGCTCGCGGTCTATACCGGCCACGACGTGGTGGCCGACGGGCTCGGCATGCCCAAGGCCAACATGCCGCGCAAGCGCCCCGACGGTAAGCCGATGTACGCGCCGCAGCGGCCGGCGCTGGTCACGGACCGCGTGCGCTATGTCGGCGATCCGGTGGCGATGGTCGTGGCCGGCACCCTGGCCGAAGCCAAGGACGCGGCTGAGCTGGTCGAGATCGACTACGAGGCGATCCCCTCGGTGACCTCGACCGAGGATACGGTGAAGCCCGGCGCGCCGGCGGTGTGGGACGACTGTCCCGACAACATTTCCAACTTCGTCGAGCGCGGCAACAAGGCCGCCACCGACGAGGCGATCAAGGGCGCGGCCAGGGTGATCAAGCGGCGCTATGTCATCACCCGCGTCCATGCCCAGTACATGGAGCCGCGCGGCACCTTGGGCACCTACGACCAGGGCGAGGATCGCATGATCCTCTATGCCGACGTGCAGTATCCCCATCGCGTGCGCAACATGCTGGCGCAGAACGTCTTCAAGGTGCCCGAGAGCAAGATGCGGGTCATCGCCCAGGACGTGGGCGGCGGCTTCGGCACCAAGGGCTGGCAATATGTCGAGCACCGGCTGACGCTCTGGGCGGCGCGCAAGCTGCTGCGGCCGGTCAAGTGGACCTGCGAGCGCTCCGAGGCGGTGATGGCCGACGAGCACGGCCGCGACAATATCGGCGAGATCGAGCTGGCGCTCGACAAGGACAACAGGTTCGTGGCGCTGCGCCTCAACATGCTGGCGAACATCGGTGCCTATGTCGGGTCGGACCGCAACCTGCTGTCGCCCTTCGGCATGATCGGCACGGTGCTGGGCGTCTACAGGATTCCCAAGGCCTACATCAACGTTGTCGGCGTGCTCTCCAACACCAACCCGACGGCGCCCTATCGCGGCGCCGGGCGGCCGGAGGCGATCTATCTGATCGAACGGCTGATCGACGACGCGGCGCGCGAGCTGGGCGTCGACCGGGTGGAGCTGCGGCGCAAGAACCTGCTGCCGGAGGAGGCGCTGCCCTACCAGAGCCCGGTCGGGCCGTTCTACGACTGCGGCGAGTTCGAGAAGAACATGGACATGGCGCTGAAGCTCGCCGACGTGGCGGGCTATGCGGCGCGCGCCGAGGAGTCGAAGAAGCGCGGCAGGCTGCGCGGGCTCGGCATCGTCAACGCCATCGAACAGGCGGCCGGCACGGCGCAGCCGGAATATGCCGAGATCCGCTTCAACCCCAGCGGCACGGCCGCACTGCTCATGGGCACCAAGAACCAGGGGCAGGGCCACGAGACGATGTTCAAGCAGATCCTGAACGAGCGGCTGGGCATCGATCCCGCCGACGTGCAGTTCATCGACGGCGACACCGACCGCGTGGCCTTCGGCATGGGCACCAACGGCTCGCGCTCGACGGTGCTGGGCGGCTCGGCGCTGTTCCTCGCCGCCGGCAAGGTGATCGAGAAGGGCAAGAAGTTGGCCGGCCATCTTCTGGAAGCCGGCGAGCAGGATATCGAGTTCGCCGACGGCACCTTCACCGTCAAGGGCACCGACAAGTCGGTGCCGCTGAAGCAGGTCGCGATGGCGGCGTTCAATCCGACCAAGTGGCCCAAGGGCGGCTTCGAGGGCGGGCTCTACGAGAATGCGACCTTCCTCGGCGAGAAGGACACCTATCCCAACGGCTGCCACATCTGCGAGGTCGAGATCGATCCCGAGACCGGCGAAGTGAAGCTCGACCGCTATGCCGTGGTCGACGACGTGGGCACGGTGATGAACCCGATCGGGCTCAAGGGCCAGATCCATGGCGGCGTGGCGCAGGGCGTCGGCCAGATCCTGGGCGAGCAGGTGGTGTGGGACCGCGCGAGCGGCCAGCTGCTGACCGCAAGCTTCCTCGACTACACGATGCCGCGCGCCGACACGATGTGCAGCATGGAGATCAAGTCCAACCCGGTGCCCACCAAGTACAATCCGCTGGGTGCCAAGGGCGCCGGCGAGGCGGGCACCGTGGGCGCCATGCCGGCGGTGATGAACGCCGTGCTCGACGCGCTGGCGCCGCTCGGCGTCAAGGACGTCGCCATGCCCGCCAGCGCCCACAATGTCTGGCGCGCGATCCAGGCGGCGGGGAAATGAACGTTGGTGAGCTAGTTCTTTCTCCTCCCCCGTCAACGGGGGAGGTGCCTCGTCTCACGAGGCGGAGGGGTCATGACCCCTCCGGCCCTGCGGGCCACCTCCCCATTTGAATGGGGAGGGGAATATGAAGGGAGCGAGGAAGGAGTAACCATGGGCCAGATCGTCGGTGCCGCCATCGTTTCGCACCATCCGGGGCTGGTGCAGCCCAAGGAGGTGCGCGTGCAGCGCGGCAACGGGCGGGACTCCGATCTCGTCGAAGGCTTCGACCGGGTGCGGGAGAAGATCGACGCCGTGAAGCCCGACACCTTCGTGCTGTTCGACACGCACTGGATCACGACCTCCATGCATCTCGTGGCGGGCGCCCCGCACTACAAGGGCCTCTACACTTCCAGCGAGCTGCCCTTCGCCATGTCGGGCTTCGCCTACGACCATCGCGGCGCGCCCGAGCTGGCGGCGCTGGTCGAGGAGGTGGCGCTGGAGCGCCGGGTGGCGGCGCGCAACGCCCGCGAGGCGACGCTGCCGCTGCACTATCCGACCATCAACGTCGTGCACTATCTCGGGCGCGGCGAGAAGGTCCTGAGCGTCGGCACCTGCCAGACCGCGAAGTTCCATCACTTCCTGCAGATGGGCGAAGTGCTGGCCGAAGCGATCCGCCGTTCCGATGCGCGGGTCGTGCTGCTGGCCTCGGGCGCGATGAGCCACAAGTTCTACGACCTCGACTATATCCCGCCCAACCCGCGCATCTGGCATCCCGACAACGTGTCGGACCCGAAGAACCGCGCGCTCGACCAGGAAGTGCTGGCGCTGTGGAAGGAGGGCCGGCACGACGCCGTGCTCGACCGCTTCCCCGAACTGGAAGCCGCGAAATACGAAGGCCATGGCGCGCACTATGCCCAGATGATGGGCGCGCTGGGCGGCAAGGCCTGCCGCGCCAGGGGCACGCAGCTCTCGGAGTACGAGAACGCGGCGGGCACCGGCAACGTCCATGTCTGGTTCGATCTTTAGGCGAGGGGAGCAGGCAGGATGAGCGTTCTCGAAGGGCCGCGCAAAGAAGTGCGTCGCGTGATGAAGGGCGGCAGCGCGTACTGGGTCGAGTTCAGGGACGGCAAGATCGTCTTCGCCGACGGCCGCACGGCCGAGGAGAAGGACGTGGTGCATCTGCCGCCGTGCAGCCCGACCAAGATCCTGTGCGTGCACGTCAATTACATCTCGCGCTACTACGAGTTCAACAACACGCGCGTGCCGCCCAAGACGCCGACCTACTTCCAGAAGCCGCTGACCGCGCTCAACGCCCACAAGGGCGAGCTGGTGAAGCCCGCGGGCTATACCTACGTCAACTACGAGGGCGAGATGGCCGTCGTGTTCGGCAAGGTGACGAAGAACGTGACGCGCGAGGAGGCGTGGGACTGCATCGCCGGTTTCGCGCCGGCCAACGATTTCGGCTGCCACGATTTCCGCGACACCGACTCAGGCTCGATGCTGCGCGTAAAAGGCATGGACGGCTTCTGTCCCATCGGGCCGGGCCTCGTCTCCGGCGTCGACGTGCGCCAGTCGACGTTGCGCAGCTACAAGAACGGCAAGATGGTGCAGGAGGGCGCGGTCAGCGAGCAGATCTTCGACTGCGGCTACCTGATCGCCGACCTCGCGCGCCACATCACCTTCCTGCCGGGCGACATCCTGCTGACCGGCACGCCGGCCAACTCGCGGCCGCTGCAGGCCGGCGACACGATCGACGTCGAGGTGACGGGCGTCGGGCGGCTCTCCAACACGGTCGTCGAGACGCCGGCGCCGCGGTCCGCCGACGGCTTTCCGCCCAGCCCCGACAGCGAGGGCGTGCGCAGGGTGGCGCTCGGCAACGAGGAGCGCCTGCCCGACAAGTTCAAGAGCAGGTAGCCATGCGGCCGGTCGCGTTCCTCGGTGCGTTGCTGGGAATGATGTTCCTGGCGCTGCCGGCGTTCGCGGCCGACACGCTGCTCACCCTGTCGCCGCGGCCGAACGTGAGCCTGCGCGTTCTAGTCGACAAACCGACCAACCCTATCGGCAGCGTCGTGCTGATGGCGGGCGGGGACGGCGTGCTCGACATAGATTCCCAGGGCCGCATCGGCAGCGGTCTCGGCGGCAATCATCTGGTGCGCACGCGCAGCCTCTATGTGCGGGCAGGCTATGCCGTGTTCGTGCCCGACGTCGCCGCCGACCTCAAGGGCACGAACAACTATCGCTTCGGCAAAGCCTATGCGCAGGACGTGGCCGCGGTGGTCGCCGCCGCGCGCGAGGTGGCGCGGCCGGTGGCCATCATTGGAACGAGCCGCGGGGCGCTCGCCGTCGCCAGCGTCTTCACGCGGCAGTCGGAGGTGCTGCCCGATGCGGCGGTCATCTCGTCCGGCGTCCTGATGGGCAACGAGGGCAAGGGCGGCAGCGCCAGCACGGTAGGCGACCTGAGACAGGTCCGCGTGCCGGTGCTGTTGCTGCGTCATAGGCTCGATGCCTGTCGCGTCTCGGCGCCGGCCGATGCCGACAAGTTCAAGGACATGCTGATCGGCTCGCCGCGGGTCGATGTCGTCACCCTGGAGGGCGGCGGCCCGCGCAGCAAGACGGCCGATCCGTGCGGCGCGTCGCACTATCACGGCTTCTGGGGCATCGACGATCAGGCGGTGGCGGCCACGGTGCAGTGGCTCGCCGCCAACATGCGCCGATAGGGATAAGAAGAGTTACGGAGGAAACGATGGTCGCAATCAAGGTGGCAGAGTTTGCCTTTCCGCGCATGGAAGCGCCGGACCTCGACGAGATGGAGGAGTTTCTCACCCATTTCGGGCTGGTGCGGGCGGAGCGTACGCCGGATGCGCTCTACATGCGCGGCACCGACGGGCATCATCACCTGCACGCCGTGCACAAGGGCGGCACGAAGTTCATCGGCTTCGCCTATCACGCGGCGAGCGAGGACGATCTGAAGCGCGTCGCCGGGCTGCCGGGCGCTTCGGGGATCGAGACCATCGACGAGCCGGGCGGCGGCAAGCGCGTGCGCCTCACCGAACCGAACGGCTACCAGATCGAGATCATCCACGGCATGCAGGCGGTGCCAACGGCCAGGACCGAACGCGACCTGCTGAACTCGGGCAGCGAGCCGCACCGCCGCGCCGGCCGCGTCATGCGGCTTACGAAGTCGCCGACGCCGATCCAGCGCATCGGGCACGGCGTGCTGGCGACGCCGAATGTCCGGGAGACGGCAGCATGGTTCCGCGAGACGCTGGGCATGATCCGCTCCGACGACGTCTATGCCGGCCCGAAGGAAAACGTGATCGGGGCGTTCAGCCGGCTCGACCGCGGCGACGACTATGTCGATCACCATGTCCTGTTCTGCATCCACAACGAGAAGCGGGGGCTGAACCACGTCTCCTACGAGGCGCACGACATCGACGCGATCTTTCAGGATCACGAATATCTCAAGAGGCTCGGCAAGTACGACCATATGTGGGGCATCGGCCGCCATCTGCTGGGCAGCCAGGTCTACGACTACTGGTGCGATCCGTGGGGCCGCGTGCACGAACGCTGGGCCGATACGGACCGGCTGAACGCGGCCAACGGCGGCCATCTCCTCAGCGTCGAGGAGGGGTTCCAGTCGCAATGGGGAGAAGCACCGCCGGAGCGTTTCCGGCATCATGCCAGCCCCTAGCAAGGAGGTATGATCCATGTCCAAGCCGCCCGCCGCCAACCCGCGCGACCAGTTGCGCGCCTTCGCGCCCAAGCTGATCGACCTGACCGACAATGTGCTGTTCGGCGACGTCTGGGAGAGGCCGGGCCTGTCCAAGCGCGACCGCAGCCTGATCACCTGCGCCGCCCTGGTGGCGCTCAACCGCACGGAACAGCAGACCGGACATTTCACGCGCGCCATCAACAACGGCGTGAAGAAGGAAGAACTGATCGAGTTGATCACGCACCTGGCCTTCTATTCCGGCTGGCCCACGGCCATGTCGGCGGCGAACGTGGCCAGGAAGGTGCTTGAAGAGGGAGAGAAGAAGTGAAGCTGTGTTATTTCAACGAGTGGCGTCTCGGCGTCATCAAAGGTGACAGCGTCGTCGACGTCACCGACGCCGTGAAAGATATCCCGCACCTCGATTCGCGCGACCTGATCCTGGGCCTCATCGCCAAATGGGATTCCTACAAGGCCAAGGTCGAGAAGGCCGCTACGGACGGGAAAGGCCAGCCGCTGAAGGGCGTGCGCCTGCGTCCGCCGGTGCCGAAGCCCGGCAACATCGTCTGCATGGCGGTGAACTACATGGAGGACGGCACCCTGCCGGAGAAGCCGCAGATCAACGCCTTCCACAAGGCGGCGACGGCGGTGATCGGCGACGGCGACACGATGGTGCTGCCCGATGCGCCGGCCAGCATCTTCGAGGGCGAGGCCGAACTCGCGCTGGTGATCGGCAAGCCCGCGACGCGCGTCGCGCAGGCCGACGCCATGAAGCACATCTTCGGCTACACCTGCTTCATCGACGGTTCGGCCCGCGGCCTGCCGCCGCCGGGCAACGTCTTCTTCCAGATGAAGTCGCGCGACACCTTCGCGCCGATCGGCCCCTGCATCGTCACGGCCGACGAGATCGCCGATCCGCAGAACCTCGCCATCGAACTGAAGAACAACGGCGAGACCATGCAGAAGTTCAACACCAGCGACATGGCGCACCAGATCCCGCGCTGCATCGAATGGGTCAGCTCGATCCACACGCTAGAGCCCGGCGATATCGTCGCCACCGGCACCAACCATCGCGGCCTGCATTCCTTCATGGACGGCGACAGGATCGAACTCACCGTCGAGAAGGTCGGCACGCTGCACATCAACGTGAAGGACGAGCTGAAGCGCACCTGGGCCCGCACGACCCGCCTCCAGCACAAGGAGAAGGGCGGCGAGGGCGCGCACACCCCGCAGCTCACCGGCAAGCACGCGAAGTAGCTTTTGTCGTCCTGAGCGTTAGCGAAGGACCTCATCGCCGCCTACCATCAGTGGGGCAATCGGCATGAGATCCTTCGCTGCGCTCAGGATGACAGGAATGCTGGAGTGGCACCCTCTCAACGGCCATGAGAAGGTCCGGCATGACCAGATCCATCCACGCACCCGCCGGTCTCTTCGACAGCCTGCAATACGGTTTCGCTCAGGTCGCGGTGATCGCGACGCCGCATCGAGGTCGAACCGTCGGTCGTGTTCCTGCCGAAGGCGTAGCCGACAATCTGTCATCCTGAGCGAAGCGAAGGATCTCATGCCGGTTGCAAGCGGTGATGAGGTCCTTCGCTTCGCTCAGGACGACAGAAACACGCATTCTTCCCCACCCATTTGAATGGGGAGGAGAAGGACGTCGCCCAAAAAGAAAGGGCGCCACGGTTTCCCGGGGCGCCCCTTCAGAACAGTAGGCTGCTACCTACTTGAAGTGCGTTAGTGCGTGAGCGCGGCCTGGCCGGCAGTGACGGGGATCGCGCGGGGCTTCTTCTCCTCCGGGATCTCGCGCTGCAGCTCGATGGTCAGCAGACCGTTGGCGAGCTTGGCGCCCGTGACCTTCACATGGTCGGCGAGCTGGAAGCGGCGCTCGAAGTTGCGGCCGGCGATGCCACGATAGAGATACTGCTTCTCGTCCTGGCCGTTCGCGGGCGCGGTCTGGCCGGTGACCAGCAGCTCGTTCTCCTTCTGGGTCACGTTCAGCTCGGCTTCGGCAAAGCCCGCAACCGCCATCACGATCCGGTAGGCGTTATCGCCGGCCTTCTCGATATTGTACGGGGGGTAGCCGTTGGTGTTCGCCTGGCCCGACACCGAGTCGAGCAGGTCGAAAACGCGGTCGAAACCGACGGTGGCGCGATAGTACGGGGAATAGTCGAAAGTGCGCATTTGATCATCCTCTCCTGAGCGATGTGTGGCGTCCCCAGCCCCGGATGGGCACTGGGAACGATCCTGATTTAGGTCCGGGAAAGCCGCCTTCAAGAGGAGCAAAAATTTCCTTCGCAGGGTCTTGAACGGCAGGAAATGCTGCCTTTGCCGAGACCTTCGGGAAATCAAATCATGGCGGATGTGCGAGATATCGCCAGATCAGAGGCGGTACCAGCATGTCCAAGTTCCTGCGCACACCTGAAGCCATTTTGTGGGTCCTGTCGGTCTCCCAGGCCGCCGGCATGCTGGCGTTCAACATCGTTCTGCGGGCCACTGTTTCGTGAAACATCTGCCGCTGTTCTTCGATCTCGCCGGCCGCCGGGTGGTGGTCGTGGGCGAGGGGGCCAAAGCCCAGGGCCGGGCCGATCTGGCGCGTTCCGCCGGGGCCGAGGTGAGCCGGCTCGTGCCTGCCGACGCCCGCGTCGAGGACTTCCGCGGCGCATCGGCTGCTTTCGTCGCCACCGGCGATCTCGAGAGCGACATCGCCGCGCAACGTCTGGCCAGGCAGGCCGGCGTGCCGGTGAACGTGGCCGACCGGCCGGCGCTCTGCGACTTCATCCTGCCCGCCATCGTCGATCGTGACGAGGTCGTGGTGGCCATCTCCACGGGCGGCGCGTCGCCGACCCTGGCGACGATCCTGCGTGGCCGCATCGAAGCGGTGCTGCCGCAACAGCTCGGCGCTTTGGCGCGGCTGGCCGCGACGTTCCGCGCGCAGGTCAATGCGCTGATCGCCGATCCCGCCCACCGCCGGGCGTTCTTCCGCCGTCTGGTCGACGGGCCGGCGGGGCGTCTGGCGATGCAGGGTGATGAGGCCGGCGCCCGCCGCGTCGTGCTGGGCGATCTGGATGCAGCCCGCCGCCACCAGGTCTCGCAGGGTATTGCGCATATCGTGGGGGCAGGGCCGGGCGATCCCGACCTTCTGACGCTGCGTGCCGCGCAGCTCCTGCAGGAAGCCGATGCCATCCTGCACGACGATCTCGTGCCGCCGGCAGTGCTGGCGCGCGCGCGTCGCGACGCCGAGTTCGTGTCCGTCGGCAAGAGGAAGGGCCGCCCGAGCTGGGCGCAGGCCGATATCGATGCCGAACTGGTGCGCCGCGTGGCGGCCGGCCAGACGGTGGTGCGGCTGAAGGCCGGCGATCCCTTCGTGTTCGGCCGCGGCGGCGAGGAAGTCGACGCGCTGCGTGCGGCAGGCCTTGCCTATACGATCGTGCCCGGCATCACGGCGGCGCTCGGCTGCGCGGCGTCCGCCGGCATTCCGCTCACCCATCGCCGCATCGCCTCGGCCGTGACCTTCGTCAGCGGTCACAGCGCCACGGGCGCCAAGCAACCGGCCTGGGCCGCGCTCGCCGCGGAAGGCCATACGCTCGCCATCTACATGGGCGCGTCGGAAGCCGCTTCCGTGCGCGACCGACTGCTGGACGCCGGCTCCGATCCCAAGACGCCGGTCGCCATCGTCGAGAACGGCACGCGGCCCGGCCAACGGGTCTCCTCGGGCCGGCTTTCGGACCTGGCGCGGCTCGCCGCCCTCCACTCCCAGCGCGGCGACGCCGGTCCCAGCCTCATCCCCAGTCTCATCATCGTGGGCGACGTCGCGGCCTATGCCGCCGCCGAACCCTCTCAGCTTGCACCCCAGTTTGTACAGGTGTCCTGATGGCCAAGAATCTCAGCGGTGAACTGCAGGTCGCGTCCGCCAACCGTCTGGTCGATGGTATGGTGGTGTGGCTCGACGATGCCGGCCAGTGGACCGACCGGCTGGAGCATGCCGTCCTCGCGCGCGATCCGCGGGGCGCGGAAATCCTGCTGGAGCGGGCACGCGCCGAGAGCTTCACGGTGGTCGATCCGTTCCTCGTCGCCGTCTCGGAGGACGATGCCGGCGTGATCGAGCCGCTCTCCTTGCGCGAAAAGATCCGCGCGTCGGGCCTCACCTTCGACGCCATTGCGGCGGAAGCGGTG
>Ga0209792_1001572_pt1 | contig 10707 bp, 5 predicted proteins | sample EBPBio142005_DNA_FD_185860 | JGI IMG/M metagenome (GOLD analysis project Ga0209792, IMG submission 185860) | Wastewater treatment Type I Accumulibacter community from EBPR Bioreactor in Madison, WI, USA - Reactor 1_6/14/2005_ DNA (SPAdes)... | ecosystem: Engineered > Bioreactor > EBPR >...
CACCGTCGTATCGTTGCCCGTAAGGTTTGCTGCGCCTTGGCATCCAGAGGCATGTTGCCCACCAGCGCCATAGCGGCGTCCAGGGTCACGTAGCCGTACTGCAGCAGTGCGATGCAGAACTCTCGATCCTTCTCCCGCGCAGCCACAGCCTTGGCGAGGAAGAGGTCAAGAGCGTCCAGACAGTACCCGATGCGATCCTGGGTATTGCGGTTCTGGATGCGATGCACCCGCTGCATCCAATCGGCTGGCAGGCACGCCGTTTCCGGCCCCACGCCTTGCGCGTAGTAGCCGTAGGTTTCATGGAACTGCGAGCCTTCGCCGATGGCACCGTCGATCCTGTCGGCCAACTCCGGTGCCTGCAGGGGATAGATGTCCGCTTCCATGGACACCGTGAACACATCTTCGGGCCGGGGCACCGCACCCAGGATGGACTGGCTGCCGACGATGACAAATTCGTACTGGTCGGTGATGTCACCGCTGGCACGGATGATGTGCTCCAGCTCCTCTCGGGTCACGGCTGCTCCTCGGGCGCATCTCCCATCTCGTTGCCCATCTCGATACCCTTCCTGAGTTCACCCACCTGTTGCAGGATGGCCTGACGAGTCTCGGCCGGCAGGATCGTGACCAGCGGCGATGCCTGGCGCAACTGCTGCGCACGGCGTGTGCGGGCCAATACCTTGCGCCAGGCGCCTGCCTTCAGGATGTCTTCCCACTCACGCCACAAGGCGGCAGAGCGAACATCTCCGGTGGCCAGCCAACGCTGGAGTGTGCCCTGCGCCTGCTGCACCAGGGCGGGGCCGGCCTTGGCCAGCCGCACGGCTTCTTCGTGCAGGGCCAGGCTTTGTAAATCCTGCAGTTGATGCCTGGTTGGGTCGGCGCGCACGCGCACTTGCACCACAGGGGCCGGATGCCGGGAACGCGCGGCGGCGGAGCCCGCAGGCGCCGGTTGCAAGACATCGCCCGCCAGCAATGCCAGATCGCCGCCAACACCCAGGATGGACATGACGCGCAGGTAGGTGCCGATGGACGGTGCCGGGTCGCCCGACTCGACCGCGCGCAGGGTGTTGCGCGTCATGCCTGCGCGCGCTGCAAGCTCTACCGTACCCAGGCGCTGGGTCTTGCGCAGGCGCTTGAGACGGTCGCCAAGCTGCAGCAGCAGTTGGCGTTCAAGGAGGGCATGAAATCCGTCGCCAGTCATTTGTGCAATAATTTAACCAAATTTGAATGTTTGGATAAATTATTAATCATTTTCTCAGCACAACGCTTGATTGACGCGGGTATTGCTCCCTCTCCCGGGAGGGGAGAGGGGAGGAGGGCCCAGCGCCGCAACCTGTGTAGATACCAATGTCCAAAGGGGGGGAGGGCTAAAACCCATGCCGCGCGCTTGCAGCATGGCGCCTACGCCGTGCGTTGCAGCCGTTGCCGCTCGCCCGTTGCGGCGGGGTGGTAGATGCGCCGGTGCAGCGTGGCGCTGCAGGGCAGTGGGCTTTGCGGCAGCCAGCAGGTGTGGCGCGGCTCGCAGGCGGGGTGGAAGTAGGGGTCTACCTGGTCTATCCAGCCCTGCCAGCGCGCCAGGAAGGCGGCCGAGTCCTCGGGGTGGGGGTCGTAGCCTTCGGCCTTGCCGCGGGTGAGTGACTCGTGGTGCAGCAGGGTGGCGCGCGGGCAGTACAGGATGCGCCAGCCTTGTTCCAGCGTGCGCAGGCACAGGTCCACGTCGCCAAAGCCGACGGCCAGGGTTTCGTCGTAGCCGCCTATAGCTTCGAAGGCATCGCGGCGCATGAGCAGGCAGGCGGCGGTGACGGCGGCGACTTCGTGCGTGGCGATCAGGCGGCCCTGGTGGGCGATGTCCACGCGGTCGGGCGGCAGGCGCAGGAATTTGCCGTAATGCTCGGCCACGCCAAAGGCGCCCACGCACACGCCGGCATGCTGGATGGTGGCGCGGTCGGGGTAGAGCAGCTGGGCGCCCACCATGCCCACGCCGCTCTGCTGGGCCAGGGCCAGCATGTGTTCGAGCCAGCCGGGTTCGATGGCTTCGATGTCGTTGTTGCAGAACAGGTAGTGGGTGTAGGGGCGCTGCAGCTGGCGCACGGCCCAGTTGTTGATGGCCGAGAAGTTGAATGGCCCGGCGTAGCGCAGCACGGTGGTGCCGCTGGCGGGCAGGGTGGCGAAGTAGGCGAGGGATTCGGCGTCGGTGGATTCGTGGTCTATGAGGATGATGTCGTAGTCCACTGTCTGTATGGTGGCGCGCAGGCTGTCCAGGCATTGGCGCACCAGGGCGCCGTGGTTTTTGGTGGGGATGATGATGGCCACGCGCTGGTCGGGCGCGGGTGTATAGCGCGGCGCGAAGAAGTTGAACGAGGCGCCGGGCTGCACCTGGCCAGCCAGGCCGACGCGATCGAGGTGGCGCTGCAGCACGCCGCGCGATATGCGCATGACCTCGTCGGCCCGGGCGTGCCCTGCCGATGCCGGGTGGGTGCGCCATTGGTACAGCACCTCGGGGATGTGGACGATGGTTTGGGCGCGTTCGCTGGCGCGCAGGATGAGGTCGTAGTCTTGCGAGATGGCGAGGGTTTCGTCCAGCCCGCCCAGCTCGCGCAGCAGCGCCGTGCGAAAGCCCACCAGGTGCACGATGTAGGGGTGTTCGCGCAGGTATTCGGGGGAGAACACGGGGCGCAATACCTGCTGCAGCACGCTGGCGCCGTCGGGGGTGACCAGCACTTCGTCGGAGTAGAGCAGGTCGGGGTCGTCCTGCTGCACGGATTCGGCCACGCGGTACAGGGCCTGGGGTTCGAGCAGGTCGTCGTGGTCGAGCAGCACGGTGAACGGGCTGGTGCACAGCGCCAGCGCCTGGTTGGTGGCGTGGGATACGCCGCGGTTGGCATCGCCCAGGTGCAGCTGGATGCGGCTGTCTCGGCGCGCGTAGTCTTGCAGGATGCGGCGCACGTGGGGCTGGGTGGAGGCGTCGTCGGCAATACACAGCTGCCAGTGGGGGTACCACTGGTCTTGCACCGAGCGCAGCATGGCGTGCAGCATGGCCTCGGGCGTGTTGTAGGTGGGCACCAGGATGCCTATGGTGACGGGGGCGCGCAGGCCGGCTATGGCGGCCTGGATGGCGGGGCCGGCGGTGGCGGCAAAGTGGGCGCGGTGTTGCTGCCAGTCGGTCAGCGGCATGCCGCGCCCGAGGGTGGCCAGCACGGCCTTGACGCTGCGCAGCCCGCCATCGCGCCAGGCGGCGCGCAGCTGACGCAGGTTGGCCGCCAGGTTGGCGCGGTCTTTTAGCAGGTGGCGCAGGCTGCGCGCGAGCAGGCGGAGTTTGCGCGGCAGGTGGCGCAGGCGTTGCGGTAGTGGGGGCACGGTGTGGATGTTTGTGAAAAAAAGGCTGGTCAGCGACTTGTCTCAGGGCGTTGCCATGGGGCTGCGGCAGGCTCCTTCACCCTCTGGGCTTGGGTGTGCACACATCTTTTTGATAGCGCAACACGCTTGCCTTGTGAGGGCTTAACTCCCTCGCCCCCTTGGGGGAGAGGGAAAAACACCCACAAAGGTTCGCCAATGCAGCGTAAGTTGCTATGAAAAAATCTGTTCATGCACAAGCCCTCTGGGGGAAGGTGGGGATGGGGGCTGGCATACATGGCGAGACGTGCGCTGGCGTCGCCGGCCCCCACCCCAGCCCTCCCCCAGCGGGGGAGGGGACAATGCGGGTAACTAGGGCGTGGCGGGCAGGGCGGTGGGTGGGGGCTGTGGCGCGGATTCGTCGGGGGGCACCAAGCCGGCGAGGTAGTCGCTGTCGTAGGACCAGGCGGGCAGGGTGTCGTCGGGCAAGGGGATGTGCAGGCCGGGCGCGGGCAGGGGGGGCTCGGCGCCCACGTAGTGCCGCGCGCGCAACTCCAGCAGCAGGGCCAGCCAGTCGCCGGGGGGGGTGTTCCATGGGTGTATCCAGCTCCACGGGCGGCCGGCCAGTCGTTCGGGGAAGGCGCCCAGGTCGGTGGCAATTATGGGCAGGCCGGCCTGCAGGCAGGCGCTGAGTGTGTAGCTGTAGGTTTCGGGCCAGCGAGCGGGGAACCAGACCAGGTCGGGCTGCAGGCGCGCCAGCAGCAGGGGCAGGTCGGCGTCTTCGTAGGCGCCGTGCACGGTCAGGCTGGCGTGGGGTTGCTGGCGCATGGGCAGGTGGGGGTAGCCGAGCAGGTGCAGTTCGATGGGGGCCTGCAGGCGGGCGGCTTCCAGCGATACGATCTCCAGCGTTTCGCCGCCCTTGATGCGGCTGAGTGCGCCGACCACGAACACGCGCAGGTTGGCGCCGGGGGACAGCCGGCGCGGGCCGGGTTGGGGCAGCGGGGTGCCGGGCGCGATGTCCAGGTGCGGTGCGTGGCGTATGTTGGCGGCGGGAAAGTAGTGCGCCATGCGTTGGGCGGCGTCGCGGCTGGGGGCGAGCACGGCGCGCGCGCCGTTGAGGAACAGCCGGTGGCGCAGGCGCCAGTCTTCTATGGTTTCGCCAGTGGGGGCGGGGCGGCCGCACAGGCATTCGGTGCATTGGGCCACGCCACGTTCGCCGCAGTAGGCGTGGTTTTCGTCCACCAGCGCGATTTGCGGGCAGGCGTTGTAGTAGTCGTGGGCGGTGAAGTCGTAGGTGACCTGCAGTTGCTCGGGCAGCCGCATCAGGTCGGGGTGCAGGCCCAGCAGGTGGTGGTAGTGCACATGGGCCACGCCGATGTTGCGCAGCAGGGCGAGCAGTTCGTCGGCCTGTTCCAGGCCGTGGTAGTCGCGCGTGAAGGCCTCGCCAGGGGCGTCCCACTGCAGGCGCAGGCGGTGGTCGGCGAGCGGTGTGAGGGTGAGGAAGTGGGCGCGGCCTTGCAGGTGGGCGCTGAGCTCATGCACGTGGCGGCGCGTGCCGCCACCTACGCCGTGCAGCACGGCGAGGATGCGCGGGTGCGGGCTGCTGTTGAGCCTTGCGATGTCCAGCGCCTCACGCCAGGCTCGCGCGGGGTCCTGCGCCAAGTGGGCCTGTACGGTGGCTTCGTAGTCGGGGTGCAGCTGCTGCAGGATGGCTTGCGCGGCGGCCTCGCGCGGGCTTTTGGCGGCGCCGAAGCTGACGCCACCGACGTGGCGCACGAAGGTGTCCACGGCAAGCAGGTGTTGCCAGCCGTGGCGTGCGGCGCGCATGCAGAAGTCGTTTTCTTCGCCGTAGCCGGTGCCGAAGTGTTCGGCATCGAACGGGCCGGTCTGCGCCAGGCAGTCGCGGCGTATGTACATGCAAAAGCCCACGGCGGTGGGTATCGGCACGGCCATGCCGGCGTTGGTGTGGGCGCACAGGGCGTCCAGGCTGGCGGTGTTCTGGCCCGGGGGCAGCGGGTTGTCTGCGCAAAAACGCGGGTAGCTGCAGATGGTGGCGTTGTTGGACAGCGGGGTGACGGTGCCGGTGTGGCTTTCGCGGTAGGCGGCCTGGCGCAGGCGGTCGAGCCAGTCGCCGGCGACTTCGGTGTCGCTGTTGAGCAGCAGCACGTCGTTGTCGGCCGACAGTGCCATGCCGCGATTGACGGTGTGCACGAAGCCGAGGTTTTCGGCGTTTTCGAGCAGGGTGATGCGCGGCTCTTGTTGTGCTTGCTGGCGCAGCCAGTCGGTGAGTTCGGGGTTGGGGCAGGCGTCGTTGATGACGATGATGCGCGTGGCTGTGTGTTGCCTGCTTCCCAGCACGGATGCCAGGCAGCGCTGGGTGTCGGCGAGGCCTTGGTAGACGGGGATGATGATGTCCACGACGGCGGCCGGGGTGCCGGTTTGCGGGGTGTGGACAGCGGCGGGTGTTTGGGTGTCTGCTGCGGTTTGCGCCATGCTGTCAGGTGCCGCTTGTGGTGCGGGTTGTGTTGGCGCGTTGGCGGGTGGCGCAGGCTGGGCTGCGGCAGGGGCCGCAGCGGGCGTGTTGCCCTGCATCAGGTGCACCAGCTGCCGCTTGAGGCGTGCGATGGGCCGCGTGGCGCGCATGACGCGGGAGTTTTCCAGCATATGCATCTGGGCCTGTAGTTGCTGCACCTCGTTCTGCAGCAGGTGGTGCAGGTGCTGTAGTTGTGCATGTTCCTGCGCCAGGGGGTGCAGGCGTGCAAGCTCTTGCCGTGCCTGATGATGCGTGGTTTGCAGCTGGGCCAGGGTGTGCTCGGTGTGTGCGGCCTGCGCCTGCAGGGCCTGCGTGCGTTGTGCCAGGGCGAGGTAGTCGGCGGACATGGGCCAGCCCAGTTCCACTTCCAGCACACTGGGGCCGGCGTGCATGCATTGCGCCAGCAACGACGTGGGTATCGGCAGCTCCATCCAGGGGTCGTCGCCCGTGAGCAGCAGTAGTACGGTGCCAGGGGCGCTGGCCGGCGCCGGTGCCCAGGCGATCTGGTTCTGGGGCTGGGTGCTCAGGTTTTGCCCTTGGGGCTCGTCGGCTGTCCAATGCCACAGGGTTTGGGACTCGGCGTTGCACAGCCGCAGACGGTGCAGATGCAGAAAACCGGGCCGGTCGGCGGGATCGAGCCGCAGGCCGGGATAGTCCATGGAGCAGGCGGGTAGTTCAAAGCGCAGTGTTTGCCGCAGGCTGCCGATGGTGCCGCTGGCAATGGTCTTGCGGGATTCGTCGTAGGCGCCAGCCTGGCCCCAGTACAGCTGTGCGGTGAAGGCCGCGCCATCGGGTGCCGCATCAACGGGCGGCGCTATGGCGCTGGCAGGGGCGCTGGTTGGGCGCACGCTGGCGACAAACTGGTAGCTGAGCGCGTCGGGCAGTGCCAGCAGGTAGCGCGTGAAGGCGGGGGGCAGGCTGTCGGGTGTGCGCTGGAATTCGGAGTCCCATAGTTCGCGCCGTATGGCTTGCAGGGCGTTCACGGCCCAGCCGTTGTCCTGCAGCAGCCTTTGCAGCGAGCGGCGCGTGAAAAAGCGCAGGTGGGTTTGGTCGAGCAGCCCTTCGGGGCGGTAGCGGAACTCGCCGTGCATCAGCTCCAGGGTGAGGCCCGCGTAGGCTGCGTTGGGCACGGAGATCAGTAGCCGTCCGTCTGGTTTGAGCAGGCTTTTGCAGGCCTGCAGAATGTGCTCGGGGCGGCGCAGGTGTTCGAGCACGTCGGCGCACACGATGGCGTCATAGTGCCGGCCAGCGAAAAGCGTGGGCAGGCTGGCGGTTTCCAGGTCGGCAACTTCCACCCGGCGGTAATGGGCCTGTGCGTGTGTGGCTTCGGCCTGGTTGAGGGTGACGCCATCGCAGGTGCAGCCGCGCGTTGCGCTCAGGTGCAGGCCGAGCGCACCGCTGCCGCAGCCGAGATCGAGCACCTGGCTGCCTGGGGGCACCATGCCTGCCAGAACGGAAAGCGAGCTGCGCTCCTCGGGGCGGATTTCGCGCTGATAAAAGTGCAAGTCTTCATTGCTTGGCGTCATGTAGGGATTATGACGGGGCTCGCCTGGCCGAAAGCCGTCATGGCATTTGCGGCGACAATGGCAGGCTTTGCCGGTGCCGCAGAGGCCGCAGCGAGAACAGTTACATAGTCGGCCCGCATGCGCCGATAGGATCGGCGCGCGATGCTCTTGATTTCTTTTACGGCCTTTTTGATTTCGACCCTGGTTGCCGGTGCCGTGGTGCGTTGGGGCCATGGCCATGCGCGTTTGTATGGGGCGGATATGCCGCAGCGCTTCCATGCGGGCCATGTGCCGCGCCTGGGAGGGCTGGCCTTGCTCGCAGGGGTGGGTATCAGCTGGGGCTTGGGTGCCTTGCAGTCCACGCTATATGGCGACCCAGGGTCGCTGCGGCTGGGGCCTTGGGTGGGACTGTGGGTGGCGGCCTTGCTGCCGGCGGTGGTTGGCGGCATGGCCGAGGACGCCACGCAGCGCCTGACAGTGCGCTGGCGGTTGCTGTTGTCTGGTGTGACGGCGGTATTGGCGGTGGTGTTGCTCGGTCTCAATGTGCCACGGCTGGATTTGCCATGGTTGGATGGCTGGATGCGGTTGGCACCGTGGCTGGGCACGGCCATTGCCTTGCTGGCGGTGACGGGCCTGCCGCATGCGTTCAACATCATTGATGGCTATAACGGCTTGGCGGGGGCAGTGGCCTTTGCCGTGTGCCTGGCATTGACGCATGTGGCGCTTCAGGTGGGCGATCGCAGCCTGGCCGTGATGGTGGTGTGCACGGCCGGTGCCACGGTGGGGTTTCTGGTCTGGAACTACCCGCGTGGAATGCTTTTCGCCGGCGACGGTGGTGCCTATGTGTGGGGTGTGGTGATTGCGATCGCCAGCATTTCCCTGGTGCAGCGCAACCCCGAGGTGTCGCCCTGGTTTCCGGTGTTGCTGTTGATTTACCCGGTGTGGGAGACGATGTTTTCCATTTACCGGAAGCTGGCGCGCGGGGTGTCGCCGGGGGTTGCCGATGCCTTGCACTTTCATCAGTTGATTTATCGGCGCATCGTACGCCGGGTGTTTGATGAGGATGTGTCGCGGCGCATGCTCAAGCGCAACAACCGCACCTCGCCCTATTTGTGGGGGTTTACCTTGCTGACGGTGGTGCCGGCGGTGCTGGCATGGAAGAGCACGGGGCTTTTGATGTTGTTTTGCGCGCTGTTCATGGTGTTGTACGTGGTGGCTTACGTGGCCATCGTGCGCTTCAAGGTGCCGGGTTGGATGCAGGGCTGATGGGTCTGGGTGCGCCTGGGGCGTCGGGCGCCTTGGCCGCGCTGGCGTGGGTGTGTTGGTTCCAGCTGCTGGGCCAGGGCGTATGGCATGGGTTCTGGCGCGGCCGCTCGCCAGGCCGTGAGGTTCTGCCCGGGGTGCTGGAGCTGTTTTTCCAGCAGGTGCTGGGTATGGGCGCTGCCATGGCGCTGCTGCTGCTGTTGGCGGTGGCGGGGCTGTTTCATTGGCCAGGCCTGGCGGGCGCGATGGCCGTTTCGGTGTCGGTTGCGGCTTGGGTGGGGCGCGGCAGGGCGTGGTTGCTGCCAAGGTGTGCCCCGTGGGAATGGCTGGCGCTGGCGTGCGCGGTGCTGTTGGCGGTGGCGGTGTCCTGGCGTTTCCCTGGGGCCTGGGACGATACGGCGTATCACCTGCCCATGGCGCGCACGATCGTCGATCACCACGCCTTGGTGGCCAACGAGTGGCTGCGATTCCCCTATTTCCCCGCGTTCATGCACCTGCTGTTTGCGGCAGGACTGCTGGTGGATGTGTGGCTGGCGCAATGGCTGGCGACCTGGCCCGTGGTGTTGGCGTTGTTGGGGTTGATGGGCGCTGCGCGATGGTTGTGCAGGCATGCCGGCTGGGGTGTTCTGGCCTGGGCCTTGTACCTGCGCACGCCGGCCCTGGAGCATTCGTTGGGGTTTGCCTATGTGGATGCTGCCCTGGCGCTGTTTTGCATGGCGGCCGTGTTGGCGGTGGCCCAGTGGGCACAACCCGCGGCAACCGGTGCGCGCACCTGGCTCTGGCTTGGCGGTGCGTGTGCCGGCATTGCCGGGGGCATCAAGTTCCATGGGCTGGTGGTGGCCGCTGCCCTGGGAGGCGTGGTGCTGATTCGGTCGCTTTGCTTGGCCGCACCAGACCGGGCGAAGGCGCTGCGCCGCGACCTGCTGGCTTATGCGTTGCCTTGCGCCGCGCTGGCGGGGTTTTGGTATCTGCGCAGCTATTGGCTGACGGGAGATCCCATACATCCTGCAGGCGGCTCGGTCTTTGGCTATTACCTGTGGACGGCGCAGGACATGGCGCTGCAGATGGCCGAGCAGGCGTCGCACGGCGTGCCCAAGCAATGGGCGCATTTTTTGCAGGCCATATGGCATGCCAGGGTGCCATATTTGTACGCGGCGTTTTTTGTGCCGCTGCTGCTGGTGGTGCCGGGGGCGCGCGTTTGGGCCGTCGTTGGGGCGGTGGTCTGGGTGGTGACGCTGTTCTGGTTCTGGATCAGCCAGGTGGATCGCTACTTGATGCCGGTCTTGCCGCTGGCGGCGCTGCTTTGCGTGGGGTTGGTCTGGCGTGTGGTGCATTGGTTTGTGCCTGGGACGTGGATTGGCAGGACTGTGCGCAGGCGAGGCCTGGCTGTGCTGGCACTGGCTTGTTGTGTGTATTTGGCGTGGTGGTCTGTGCAAGGCTGGTGGCAGCGGCCCACCGTGTTGGCGCAGCGTGACGGTTTTGCGGAGATCGCCCTGTTGCAGCGTGCACAGGATTTGGCACCGGAGTACGGAACGCGCGTACTGGATCTGGGCTATGAAAATGCGTTTTATTACTACCGCGGTGAACTCGTCGGTGATTGGTTTGGACGGGCGGCGTTTTGGCGTGTTGCGGACTGCAGCCAGCAGTGCCGCATGCGTTCGCCCGAGGAGACCCAGCAGACCATGCGGGCCTTGGGCGCGCGCATGGTGTTGATCCATTCGGGGAAGTTTCCCTTCGACGAAGCACAGTATTCGGCTCAGATGGTGCTGCTGGGCAAGAGCGGCGCCGGCTTTCTCTATGGGCTGCGGCCGGGCCGATGAGCTGTTGCGCAGCCGTCTTACGGCACAATTTGCGCTCTTTTATTCCATGCCGCCAACGGGTTCCATTCCATGACCGATCTCTCCACCATCGCCCCGCGCGACAAGGCCGAAATCCTGGCCCAGGCGCTACCCTATATCCGCAAGTTCCATGGCAAGACCATGGTCATCAAATATGGCGGCAACGCCATGACCGACCCGGAGCTGCAGCAGGACTTTGCCGAGGACGTGGTGCTGCTCAAGCTGGTGGGCATCAACC
>Ga0209792_1001573_pt1 | contig 10704 bp, 10 predicted proteins | sample EBPBio142005_DNA_FD_185860 | JGI IMG/M metagenome (GOLD analysis project Ga0209792, IMG submission 185860) | Wastewater treatment Type I Accumulibacter community from EBPR Bioreactor in Madison, WI, USA - Reactor 1_6/14/2005_ DNA (SPAdes)... | ecosystem: Engineered > Bioreactor > EBPR >...
CAACGTCAATGCCGCTTATACCGTGCCAGTCGGTGACGGTGCGCTCGTGCTGGGCGGCGGGATGTCGTTCAAGAGCAAGACCTATCAGTTCGAAGTGCCCAACCCGTACCTCGATCAGGATGGTTATACGCTGTTCGATGCCTCGCTGGTATATACCGCGCCCAACAAGGTCTGGAGCCTGGGCGTCTATGGCAAGAACCTGACCGATGAGCGTTACAAGACCTCGGGCTATACCTTCATGGCTGCCAATGCGACCACGGGCGTGATCAACACCCCGCTGGCATCGGCACTGGGCCGCGAAGGCATCCTGACCGCGTACTATGGCAGCCCGCGGCAAATCTATGTGACTGCTACGCTGAACTTCTGATCCGTTCCTCCCTGTCCGGCCCGTCGCAAGGCGGGTCGGACAAGAAGACTTGTGCGCGCTGGCCTTCAACTGTGAAGGTCAGCGCGTTCTTTTGAGGATGACATAAACCGCCCCCGCCCCGCCGTGCCGGGGATGAGCGCCGCGCACTGCCGCAATCCGGCTGGCATGCGATCCCGCCGCCAGCCAATCGAGCAGCTTGGCCCGAATCGCCCCGCGCCGGTCACCGCGATCGGCCGCTTCCGCCCTGCGCGGCTTTCCCGTGATCACCAGCACCATGCGCGCGCCCATGCTGACCGCCTGGGCCAGCCCGTGATCAAGCCGGGCGTGCGCTGCATCCAGGCTGTGTCCGTGCAGGTCCAGCGTGAAATCCGGGCTGATCGCGGCCCGCGCCAGCTTGCGCTCCCACGATCCGTCAAGCCCGTGCGAATCCAGCGGACGCGGCGCCTTATCCGCCACCCGGATTGCGGGCGGCGGCGATGGTGCCACCCGTAACGGCTTTGGCATGGACTTTACCTGCAGCCCGGGCGCGACCGGAGCGGGATCAGCGGCGCGCGGTGCAGCAGGCTGACCGCGCCGGATCGGCTTTACCGTCCGGGCTATGCGGTCCCACAGTTCGGCTTCCTCATGCGTGAGGCCGCGAGGCGGGCGCATTACTGGCTTTGCTGAAGCTTTTTGAGCGTGCCTTTGGGCAGAAACAGCAAAGCCTCTCCGCGCCCGCTCATCCCGCCGGCGGTCTGGCGCGCCGAGGTGCCGGCACCCCAGAAGGTGTCAAACCGGTTGCTGCCCTTGATTGCCCCGCCGGTATCCTGGGCGACCCACAGGCCGCTGGCCTCCGCCCGGTCAAGCGCCAGCCAGACCGGCGCGCCGAGCGGGACGAAAGCCGGATCGGCGGCAACCGAATCGCGCGCCCGGACCGGCACCCCCAGCGAACCATAGGGACCATCCGGCCCAATCTCGCGGAAGAACACGTAAGAACGGTTTTCGCGCATCAGCGCCCGTCCGTCCGCGGGGTTTTCGCGGATGTACTGCATGATGCCCTGCATCGAGCCGGAATAAAGCCCCGGCCCGGTGCCCAGCAGCCCGCGCTGCCGCATCACCCCGCCAATCCCGGTATAGGGATGACCGTTCTGTCCGGCATAGCCGATCCGCACCACGGTTCCATCCGGCCCGATCAGCCTTCCCGATCCCTGCACCTGGAGAAAGAACAGCTCGACCGGATCGGCTGCCCAGGCGATCTCCAACCCGCGCCCGCTCAGCGCGCCATCCTCGATCTCGGCGCGGTCGAAATAGGGCACGAACCGGCCATTGGCGTCATACCGGCCCAGCGGCTGCTGGCCATCCGGTAGCGGCGGCGCATCACCCGCCCTCGCCCGGACCAGATCGGCCGGCAGTCCGTAGACCGGAACCTCGAACCCCGCGCGGCGCGTGCGCACCCCGGAGATCTCGGGCTCGTAATAGCCGGTGGCAAAAGCCTTGCCATCGCCAACCCGTGCTGTCTCGAACCACACCGCGAAAAACTGCGGGGCTTCGTTATCCGGCCAGTTTCGGGCGGCATCGCAGGCCGGACGCCAATCGCTGCCCTGCGTCAATCCAGATGCATCGGTACGGGTGATCAGGCGCGGGCAGCTGGAGCGGAACGCGGCCAGGGATCCGCGCGCGTCAGCCAGCCCAAGGTTAAGCGTGGAAATGGCTGGTCCTGGCGCGAGCCCGGCGGCCCTGGCATTGGCGACGACCGGCGGCGGAGCCGCCGTTGGCGGTGTTGGCGGCACCCCCTGACCCGGCGGAATGATCCGGGCGCAACCCAGCAGCGTCAGCGTCAGGCCCGCCACTGCCAGCCAATGCCGCGCCCGCCGCCCCATCATCGGCTCAGCCTTCGTCGGTTTCGTCGACCAGCCAGTCAGGCGATGCCGCGTTCACATCGCGCGCAAAGGTCCACAGATCGCAGGTTTCGATCGCATCGTTGAGCGATCCGGAAATGACCTGCCCATCGGCATTGCGGGTCACGGCCGCAACGTCAGCGGTGAAGCGGACGGTGATCCGTGCCAGTTTGCCACGCAGTTCGGCGGCGACAATCATCGCTTCCTCGATCCGGATCAGCTTGTAGTCAAGCGTGTGCCCCGCGGCCTCGCGCGCATTCAGCGCGGCGATGAAACTGTCATGCACATCCCCGTCACACAGGCGCGCCAGGGCATCGCGGTCACCCTTCCAGAAGGCTTCCAGCACCATTCGGTAGGCGCCCTTGGCGCCTTCCACAAAGGCCAGCATATCGAAATGACGGTCGGCAGCCGCAATTTCACGCACCCCGCGTTCAATCGCAGGGGTCACGCCGGGAACCAGAACGCTGGGCGGTACGCCGGCTCCGGCAAGGTCACCACTGGTGGAACGGGGCGCCAGATCGGCCTTGGGCTCCTTGGGTTCGAACCGCGGCTGCTCCTCATGTTCGGCGCGGCGTCCCAGCACGGAATAGAGACGCAGCCCCAGAAAGGCCGCAACCATGGCGATGATGACGATTTCTAAGGTCTTGTCCAACGTCTCTGTCCCAGCCGCACCATGCGCGCGGTATCGCGTGTAATCTAACTGTAAATAGGGTGCGATGACAATTGAACAACGCGCCAGGGGGCAAATGCGTGCAATTTTTGCGAGCAATGGGTGCCTGCGGGCCACATCGGGCCAAATCCGTTGCCGCCGCACCGCTGCGGTGCTAGGCGCGCCGCCACCAGTTTACCTCGCAATGTGAAAGCCGAACCGACATGGCCGAAGAAGGCAACATCATTACCGACCTGAACCTGAATGATCCCCAGCCCAATGGCGCCGATACGCTGCCGTCAGCCGGGATCATCACGCAGTATGTCAAGGATCTCTCGGTCGAGAATCCAAATGCGCCCGACTCATTCCAGTGGCAGGATGCCCCGCAGATCGACGTGCAGTTCAACATCGGCGCCCGCGAAATCAACGATGAGGTCAGCGAAGTAGAGCTGAAGATCTCGATCAATTCGAAAAGCGAAGCCGGCACCGCCTTCATCGTCGAGCTGGCCTATTGCGGCCTGATCGGGATGCGCAACATGGAAGAGCAGCACAAGCACGCCTTCACCTATGCCGGTGCGCCCAGCCTGCTGTTCCCCTTTGCCCGCCGGGTCATCTCGGACGCGGTGCGCGATGCCGGCTTCCCGCCGTTGCTGCTTGAACCCGTTGATTTCAATGGCATCTACGTTCAGCAGATCGCTGCGCAGCAGGGCGAAGGCAGCGGCCTGGAAGCCCCCGTCGGCGAAGCCTGATAGCGCTGACGGACCCCGCCGATGAGCCTCGTCAAAAGTGTCGGGACGATCGGCGGGCTGACCGCGATCAGCCGCGTGTTCGGGTTCGCCCGCGACATGCTGCTGGCGCGGGTGCTGGGCGCCGGGCTGGTGGCCGACGCCTTTCAGCTGGCCTTCACCCTGCCCAACACATTCCGCCGGCTGTTTGCCGAAGGGGCCTTCAGCGTCGCCTTTGTGCCGATGTACAGCCGCGCCCTGCATGGCGAGGGCGGGGAAGATCAAGCCAACCGCTTTGCCAACGATGTCCTGTCGGTATTCGTCTGGGTGCTGCTGGGCTTCAGCGCGCTGGCGATGATTGCAATGCCCGGGATCGTCTGGGCGCTGGCCAGCGAATATGAAAAGGTGCCGGGCAAGTTCGACCTTGCCGTGCTGCTGAGCCGGGTCACTTTCCCCTATCTTACCTTCATCAGCCTGATGGCGATGCTGGCCGGGGTGCTCAATGCGCGCTCGCGGTTTGGCCCGGCGGCATTTGCCCCGGTGCTGCTCAATATTTTCCTGATCACCGCCATCCTGACCGGCAATTATCTGCGCGGTGACAGCGGCGATGATCGCATCGTCGGGATGGCGCTGGCGATGGCCGTGGCATTGTCCGGCCTGGCGCAGTTCCTGTACCTGTGGTGGGAAACCCGCCGTGCCGGGGTCAGGCTCAAGCTGACAGCGCCCAAGCTTACCCCCGAGGTAAAGCGGCTGGGCGCACTGATCCTGCCCGCCACGTTCGGGGCCGGCATCTATCAGATCAGCCAGTTCGTCGACACCTTCTTCGCCACCAGCCTGCCGCAAGGTTCGCTGACGCTGCTGAAGCTGGCCGACCGGCTTAACCAGATGCCGCTGGGCATCGTCGGGATCGCGCTGGGAACGGCAATCCTGCCGATGCTAAGCCGTCATATCCACACCGGTGACGCGGCGGAGGCACAGCGCCTGCAATCCAGCGCGTTCGAAATCGGTACCCTGCTGACCCTGCCATCGGCAGCGGCGCTGGCGATTTGCGCGCCGGCATTCTGCACGGCCTTTTTCGTCGGCGGCAAGTTCACGCCGGCGGATGGCGCGGTCATGGCCCAGATTGTGGTCGCGCTGGTCGCCGGGCTGCCTGCCTATGTGATCGTCAAGATCCTCAATCCCGGGTTCTTCGCGCGGGAGGATACCCGGACCCCGGTGTGGACCGCGCTGGTCTCGCTGGTGTTCAACATCGCGCTGAACGTCTGGGTCGTGCGGCAGTGGGGCATCGTCGGGCTGGCGGCGGCCACCGCCTGCTCGGCAACGCTGAATTGCCTGCTGCTTTACGCCATCCTGCACCGCCGCGGCTGGTTTCACTTCACCGCAAAGCTGGGAGCGCGGATTGCCCGCCAGCTGGTCGCAACCACGGCGATGGGCGCGCTGCTGTGGTGGCTGACCCCGCAACTGGCCGCATACTATTCCGGGCCGTGGTATGACCGGACCTGGTCGCTGGTGGTGCTGGTGATGTCGGGCATGGCAGTATTCTTCGCGGCGGCCTTTGCCGTCGGCGCCATCGACAAATCGGTGCTGGCCCAGCTAAGGCGCCGCCGCCAGCCGCGCACCGCGGCTGACGATGAAATCCTCGAACCATAGAGCCTGTTCCCATGCGTATCGTTTCCGGCATCCAGCCCACCGGCAATCTCCACCTCGGCAATTACCTGGGGGCGATCCGCAATTGGGTGCGGATGCAGGATGAACTGGTCGCTACCGGGGGGGAGGCGCTGTATTTCCTGGCCGATCTGCATGCCATCAGCCAGCCGCACACCCCCGCCGAACTGCGCGAGAACACCTTCGAGATGACCGCGGCGCTGGTCGCCTGCGGGATCGATCCCGACAAGGCGATCCTGTTCAACCAGGCGCAGGTGCCGCAGCACGCCGAACTGCAATGGCTGCTCAGCGGCACGGCGCGGATGGGCTGGCTGAACCGGATGACCCAATGGAAGGACAAGGCGGGCAAGAACCGTGAAGGGCAGTCCGTGGCGCTGTTCACCTATCCGGTACTGCAGGCCGCCGACGTGCTGCTGTATCAGGCGAGCCACGTTCCGGTGGGCGAGGATCAGAAGCAGCACCTTGAGCTGGCGCGCGACATCGCCCAGAAGTTCAACAACGATTTCGCCGACGAAACCGCGCCGGTCTTTACCCTGCCCGAACCGATCATCCCGCCCGAGGCTGCCCGGATCATGAGCCTGCGCGACGGCAGCGCCAAAATGAGCAAGAGCGATCCCAGCGACATGAGCCGGATCAACCTGACCGACGATGCCGATACGATCATGGCCAAGATCAAGAAGGCCAAGACCGATCCCGAACCGCTGCCCGCCGACAAGGCCGGTCTGGAGGGACGACCCGAGGCTGGCAATCTGGTGGGGATCTACGCAGCGATGGCCGGCACCAGCATCGAGGCGGTGCTGGGCCAGTTCGGCGGTGAAGGCTTTGGCAAGTTCAAACCGGCATTGGGCGAACTGCTGGTGGAAAGCCTGGCCCCGATCAACGCACGCTTTGTCGAGCTGCGGCAGGACCGCGAGGCGCTGGACGCGATTCTCGCCAAGGGTGCGCTCAAGGCCCGCGAACTGGCCATCCCGACGCTCAAGGCTGCTTATGCCGCGCTCGGTCTGGTGCGGGGATAAGGGCTGCGCCGTGCCGCCCTGGCACGGTTGCCCATTCAAGCCTGATTAAGCCGGCTTGGCGCAATCCATCGTCAATCCTACACTCTTCGCCGATCCGTTTGCGCGATTCGGCTGGCGGAGACTGAATTGAGGAATGGGTCGATGTTCAAGATCAATCGTTCGCCGCTGACTTTGGTGAAGACCGCCGTGGCCGGGCTGATGCTGGCGACGCTGGCCGCCTGCGCCACCCCGTTCAATGCCAATGTCCAGCGCTTTTCCGCACAATTGCCGGCTCCGCAGGGGCAGACCTATGCGGTCGTAGCGGATGATCCGGCGCTGGCGGGCGGGCTGGAATTCTCGCAGTACGCCAGCCTGGTTGATGCCAAGATGAATGGGCTGGGCTATGTCCGCGCGTCCAGTCCGGCTGCCGCGGATCTGGTAGTGAGATTCGATTACGGCGTTGACCAGGGCCGGACCCAGGTCCGCTCCACCGGCTTCTCCGATCCTTACTGGTCGGGCTGGCACGGCCCTTCGCGGTACAGTTCATGGGGCCGTCGCGGCTTCTATTCACCCTACTATCCGCGCGGCGCCTGGGGCTATGGCTGGTACGATCCGTGGTTCTCGCAAGGCTATGAAAGCTATACCGTCTACACCAGCGGGATCAGCCTGAAGATTGATCGCCGCGCCGATGGCCAGCGCCTGTTCGAAGGCAAGGCCCAGGCCGCCAGCATCTCGAACCGGCTTGGCTATCTGGTGCCCAACCTGGTCGAGGCGATGTTCACCGGCTTCCCGGGCAATTCGGGTGAAACGGTGCGCATCTCGGTCGCGCCGGAGAAGAAGCGCAACTGATTGCAGAGCGATATCGAAACGAAGGGCGGGTCCGGCAACGGGCCCGCCTTTTGCTGGTGGCCAGTGCTAATTGCCCAGCGCGACCACGCCGCCAGTGCTGCCGAACCCGCCCGCGCCCCGCGCGGTTGCATCGAGCTCATCGGTTTCCAGCCAGGCCGCCCGGGTCACCGGAGCCAGCACCAGTTGCGCCACCCGGTCGCCGCGGCGGATCGCAAAGTCGCTGTCGCCGTGGTTGATCAAAATGACCTTCAGTTCGCCGCGATAGTCGCTGTCGATCGTACCGGGCGTATTCGGCACGGTGATGCCGTGCTTCAGCGCAAGGCCCGACCGTGGGCGGACCTGCACCTCGAACCCTGGCGGGATCGCCATGGCGATCCCGGTCGCCACGGCATGACGGCCGCCTGGCACAATCGTCACATCCTCCGCCGAAACCACGTCCATGCCGGCCGCGCCAGCGGTGGCATAGGCGGGCAGCTCCAACCCCTCGCCATGCGGCAAACGTTTCAGCAGTACGGGAACTTCATGGGGCGAGTGCATCGGCAATCCTCTGGACGATGGCGGCGGCGACATCGTCCTTTGCCATGTGCGGCAGATCCTCAACACCCTTGCCGGTGATGATATGCACCGCATTGGCATCACCGCCCATCACATCGCCGGAAACGTCATTGGCAATGATCCAGTCCGCGCCCTTGCGCTTGCGCTTGTCCTTGGCGTGTTCCAGCACCCGCTCGGTCTCGGCCGCGAAACCCACCACCAACCGCGGACGCTTGTCGCTGACAGACACCATCGCCAGAATATCCGGGTTCTCCGTCAGCCGCAGCGCGGGCGGTGCCGAGCCGCGCTTTTTCATCTTTTCGGTCGCGAATTCGCTCGTGCGCCAATCCGCGACCGCCGCTACCATCACGGCGGCATCGGCGGGCAAGGCCTGCCTTACCGCCTCCGCCATGTCGCGTGCGGTTTCAACATTGATCCGGTCAACCCCGCGCGGCGTTTCGAGCGTTACCGGGCCCGCTACCAGCGTGACCCGGGCCCCGGCCCGCGCCGCGGCGGCGGCAATGGCAAAGCCCTGCTTGCCCGAACTGCGATTGGCGATGTAGCGCACCGGATCGATCGGTTCATGCGTGGGCCCCGCCGTGATCAGCACATGCTTGCCTTTGAGCGGGCCATCGGGATCTATCACATCCTCCGGCGCCACTTCATCGGGTGCGAAATCAGGCTGTCCGGCCAGCGGATCATCAGCCAGCAATCCGGCGTCAAACGGATCGGGTGCGTGGTCCTCTCCGTGCCGTGATACGGTGTGGTTGATCGCGGCAGGATCGGTCGGCGGAGCGGACCTGGCCTTGCCCTTTTTCGACAGCAGCGGCCCGCCCAGATCGATGGCGACCGGGACCGGCGGCTCAAGCTCTGCCGCCGACCGATCTGTAAGCGCAAGGTCGGGCAGTTCATCGTCCAGCACGATCGGATTGCGCGGACCGCTGCGCTGGATCAATCCGGCCGACAGACCGCCCAGCCCGCTGTCCTCGGCGTCTGCGCCATGCCGGTCTGTGTGGTCGAGCGATGGCAGGTGCGGCAGGGCCGGGTCCGGTACGGGCAGGATCAGTGGCTCATGCCCCAGCAGATCCAGGATCGCGTTATAGACAACCGCCGGTTCCGGCAGCCGCCCCGGTCCGAATTCACCGCAAGCCATCGGCCCTTCATCGGGCATCAGCACATGGACACCGCGTTCGCTGAGCGCCGCGACGTTGGCCTGGGTGGCGGCGTGTTCCCACATCCGCACGTTCATTGCCGGGACCGCGAGCACCGGCTTGTCCGTCGCCAGCAGCAGGGTGGTCGCCATGTCATCGGCAATGCCATGCGCCATCTTGGCCAGCAGATCGGCAGTGGCCGGGCAGACCACCACCAGATCGGCGCTGCGTGACAGCTGGATATGGCCCATCGAGGCTTCGTGGGTCAGATCCCACAGGGTGGTGTGAACCGGGTTTTCGCTCAACGCCGCCAGCGTCATCGCGGTGATGAACTTGGCCCCGCCTTCGGTAAGCACGCAGGTCACTTCGCCGCCACCCTTGCGGATCAGGCGGACAAGCTCGCAGGCCTTGTAAGCCGCGATGCCGCCGCCCACGACCAACAGGATCCTTGGCTGTGCCATTTCAACGCGCTTGTGCAACGCCATTCCCTCGTGCGCAACAGGCTTTGCGAAATGACCGGGATGAGGCAAAGTGGCAAAAATCGGACTAATGGGGGTGGTTAACAATGCGCTTTGTCCTGACGGCACTGGTCTTTCTGTTCGGCCTGTTCGATCTGTTCATGGGCCTGAATTTCCTGTTCAACCCGCTCGGCACCGGGGTCGGCCTGGGCCTTTCGCCCCTCGGCACACAGGGGATGTCGACCATGCGGGCGGACTTTACCGCCTTTTTCGGCGTGATCGCGATCTGCATGATGATCGGTGCGTGGCGCCGCAACGCCGACCTGCTGCTGGTACCGGCCGCACTGATGGGTACGGCGGTGATCGTCCGGACGGCCAGCCTGTTCGTTGATGGCTTCTACCCCGATTGGCCAATTCCGATGGTGGTAGAAGCGCTGCACGTGATTCTGCTGATCGCCGCCTGGCGCGTGCTGCCCCATCACAAGATCAGAGATCTGACCAGCTGAGGTCAATGCCGACGGGCTAGGCCTGCGTGCGCGCCGCTGCCAGCAGGCTGCGCGTCGCCATGGGTACGAAGGCCAGCCCGCAGAACAGCGCCGGGGCGATCACCGCGCCCCAATAGAAATTGTCTGGCCGCCCCGCGATCATGAAGGCCAGGCCATATCCAAGGTACAGCAGCGTGGCGAAGGCCCCGGCCGGGCTTTTCCATCCCGCCCAGCCGAATACCGCCAGCACCACCAGTGGCCCGGCGATGAAATGCGGCAGGGACCGGATATTGCTCGACAGCACCACGTTTGACAGCCACCCGGAAAGGCCGCGGAAGGTCAGCCAGGCTGGCCCGAGCGGATCGCCTGGCTGGACCTGCTGCGCCACCTGGCCAAGGTGCCAGGCAAGATAAACGAAGAACGCCGCGACCAGCGCGCTCCACGCCGCGCCTTCCTTCCAGTCGCGCCGCCAGAACGCTGCCGCCGCCATCAGCAGAACGAACGGCAGGGCATGCTCGCGGATCGCCAGGGCCAGCGCCGCCACCGCCAGCGCCGCGCCCCATTTGCGGCCGGGCCGGTGCAGACCCAGCGCCAGCGCCAGCAGCATGCCCGCCCACAATTCATGCAGCACGAAGTAATAGCGGTTGAGGCCCAGCGCGGCGCCGAAGAACAGCAAGGCCATGGCGATCCGCCGGGTGCCGGGGTCAAGTCCTTCATCGCCAAAGCGCCGCCACCAGGCCCACAGCGTTGCCCCCAGCAGGGCAATCGCGGCCGCCAGGGCGCCCGGCACCACCACTTCCGCCCCGCGTCCGGTATCGCCCAGCCAGACCGCCAGATAGGCCAGCGTGGGCAACCGCACCGCCACGCCGGGTCGCAGCGGATAATGGGCCGCGCGGTGTTCCTGCGCGGTGACGACATAATAGCTCTCGCCTCGCCCGATCCGTTCGAT